>OFGQ01001619.1_pt1 | contig 14509 bp, 9 predicted proteins | sample 1521791 | NCBI WGS metagenome assembly OFGQ01 (sample SAMEA3504116, study PRJEB24116) | mouse gut metagenome | biome: mouse gut; feature: mouse-associated habitat; material: faeces | place: Denmark | collected 2011 | reverse complement strand
ACAGTGGTGTGGGAGGTCGGCTACTCAACTAATGGGTAGCCTCCTACCCGATATTTCTCAAATTGCAGAATAGACACCCATTTCTGCCGAACGGGCAGCCGATATTGACGGCTGCCTGTTTTTTCTTTATTCTTGAGTCAGTGAATGGAGAGAAATGTGGAAAAATGACAGATAAAGGAAGTGGGAAGTATGGATGAGAAAGAGACAAGAATCAGTCAGTTGACAGAAAAAACAGGATTTATATTGGATGGCGTCAAGGAGCTTCCGGAGATGAAAGCGGTTCTCTACCAGATGCATTTCAGGAAAAACGGCGCAAAGCTCATGTGGCTTTCACGCAGAGAGGAGAATAAAACATTTACCATTACATTTAAGACCCTCCCTCCCGACGATACGGGAGTATTCCATATATTAGAACATTCTCTTCTCTGTGGTTCAGAAAAATACCCGGTCAGCAAGCCCTTCGTGGAGATGCTAAAGAGTTCGCTCCAGACATTTATGAATGCATTTACATTTCCGGACAAGACCATGTATCCGGTATGCAGCAGGAATGAAAAAGACTTCCTGAACCTGATGGATGTATATCTGGACGCTGTGTTCCATCCGCTGTGTGTCACAAGGAAGGAGATTTTTCTTCAGGAGGGATGGCATTATGAGCTGGACGACCCGGAGGGGGAACTGACCTGTAACGGCGTGGTGTATAACGAGATGAAGGGAATGTATGCGTCGCCGGACACGCTGATTGACAGCCTTTTAAACCGTATGCTGTTTCCAGATAACTGCTATCGGTTCCAGTCTGGCGGGGATCCGGAGCATATTACAGAGCTTTCTTATGAAGAATACGTGGCAAATTACCGGAAGTTCTACCATCCCTCCAACGCCTGCGTCATACTGGACGGAGACATGGATATTGCCGCCGTCCTTACGAAGATTGGAAAGGTATTCCATGAATTTGAAGCTCAGGAAATGGATTGTGAAATCAATCTTCAGGAGCCGGTGCATTTGGAGGAATGCCATTGCCCCTATGAGGTCGGGGGAAATGAAGAAATTGACAATAAAGTCATCCTTGCAGGCGGATGGGTATACGGAAAGTATGACGAGCCGGAAAAGAACATGGCGTGCGGCGTGCTGGCTGACCTTTTGTGTTCCTCCAATGAATCTCCTCTTAGGAAAGCGATTCTGGAGAAAGGGCTTGCAGAAAATGTAGAGCTTGCAAAAATGGATGGGATACAGCAGCCATACTTCGTGCTGGTGGTAAGGAATACCAGTGAAGACAAGAGGGTAGAAGTGTGGGAGACGGTCGAATCCGCACTAAAAGAGCTTGCAGAAAAGGGGCTTGACCACAATCGGCTGGAATCCATTTTAAGCCGGTTGGAGTTCAATCTGCGGGAGAAGGAGTCGGGAATGTACCCGGAGGGTATTGTAAATGCCATGAGGATGCTGGACAGCTGCCTTTACGGCGGCGACCCGGCGCAGAACCTGTGTTACGGCGTAATCTTTGATTCTCTCAGGAAGAAGATTGGGGAAGGTTATTTTGAAGGACTTTTGAAGGAAACGCTGATTGAGAATTCCCACTGTGCCAGGCTTGCCCTGTATCCGTCTAAGACCATCGGGGAAGAAAGGCGTCGGAAGGAAAAAGAACATTTTCAGGAAATCAAGGAGCTGTGGCTTCCGATAAAGAGAGAGCAGGCTGTGGAGGAGTTGGCGTGGCTTAGAAAGATACAGGGGACGCCGGATACCGAAGAACAGCTTGCCACGCTTCCGATGCTGACTCTGTCCGATATATCGGAAAAGACGGAGGAAATCCCCCAGACGGTGAGGAAAATGGAAGGGTGCAGGGTCTTGGCACATCCGTTGGAGACGGACGGAATTGTCCATATTTCTTACTATTTCTCTCTGGAAGGATTATCGGAGGAGGAACTATGCGGCACATCATTCCTGCGCACACTTCTGGGGCAGGCGGGGACGGTAAATTATAATCCCTTGGAACTGCAGGCGGAACTGGAAGGGAAATTGGGGCGGTTCCAATCCTATGTGGATGTATTTGCAAGACGAGATCAAACAGAAGAATGTACGCCGTATCTTGTGGTGCAGGTGTCGGCACTTAGAGAGAAAATGGCGGATGCAGCCCGTCTTGCCGGGGAAGTGCTGAATGGATCGAAGTTCGATGACCTGCAATATATCCGGACAAGGATACGCCAGCTTAGGATATCCATGGAGCAGCACATCCTAATGAATGGGAATGTGTATGCGGCAAGGCTGGCTTTGTCGGGATTTTCCGCGAGGGGAGCGGCAGAGGAAACGTTTCAGGGAATCAGGATGCTCCGTTGGGTGCAGAGAATGGATGATGATTTTGAAAAGGAAGGCGCAAGGCTTCTTGTGGAACTGGGCCGGCTCTGTAAGAAAATATTTGTGCGGGAACGTGCGACGCTCAGCGTTACCGGTGAGATAGAGGAATCCTGGATGTCAGAGATGGCCTGTCTGTTGGTACATAGGCAGGAGCAATATGCAAAGGATGTTTTGGCAGAAGGCGATTGTGGGGTAGCCATAAGGATGGGAATCAGGATTCCGGCAGAGATTGGATTTGCCGGAAAAGGCGCAAATATAAATTTGTGTGGGGCAACATACCACGGAGCTATGAAAGTGGCGGCACGGATGCTCAGTTACGGTTACTTGTGGGAGTCAATCCGCATGAAAGGCGGGGCGTACGGCGCAGGGCTTACCGTGTCAGGGAACGGGGATGTGGCCTTCACCTCCTTCCGGGATCCCAATGCAGCAAATTCATTGGAAATCTTTCATAAAGCAGGAGCGGCGCTCCGTGCCATATGTGAAAGTAACGAGCCTCTCGACAGGTATATTGTCAGCACGATTGCATCCATAGAGCCGCTGTTGAGCGTACGGCAGAAAGGGATCCAGGCCGCGCAAGATTACCTTGGCGGCGTGACCTGGGAAATGATTTGCCGGGAACGGAGCGAAATCCTTTGTACGACCAAAGAAGACTTGACGCGGGTTAGCTATGTGCTCGATCAGGTCTGTGAAAATGGGGGCGTATGCGTCATAGGGGGAAAGTCTTCCTTAGACGCTGTAAGTACAATCCTTGAGCAGCAGCAGGAGTTGTAGGTCGAAGGATGTAGGGGAGAAAAGTTCCGAAAAGGGAGGTGGTTCATGGAAAATGCCGAATAAACGTCGATATCTTCCGAATAGACCAAACACGTTGAGGCTCTGTTATAAATTTGTTACGATAAAGTATCATTTATACCAAGGAGCGTGAAAGCATGGAAAAGAAGAGAAAGATTATTATAGGAGTGATAGCCGCAGTTGTGCTGTGCCTTGGCTTAGGAGGCGGATATCTCTTGTCAAAGGACGGAGGAATCGACGAGCTGATGGAAGAGACGGGCTTGTCCAAGAGTTCCAAGAAAAATAAAGACGCCAAAAAGGGAGACGCAAGCAAAGACGACGGTGTGGATGCGGGGGCGGCCGGAGCCAAAGGAGACGCCAATTCCGGAGATGCCGGGGACGCCGGGAATGCCGGAAACGGCGGAAACCAGAAGACGGATTATGTGGATAATGGCGGCGCCAGTGTAGGCGGTACGAGCGCCAGCAACAGTTATAGTATTAAGATGAGCGACTTGTGTACATTTTCAGATCCTTCGGGCATTAGTTTCGACACAAGGTATGTGCTGTACGGCGGCGCAGACTGCCATCCGGCGAAAAAAGCGTCGGCAGCCGGTTACTCCTGTAAGGGAGCCTATGTGGTGTTATATGCAAAGGGTGGAAAAGCAGCAGGTGAATATCAGTGTTTTGTGATGAACAATGAATCAGATGCACAAGGCCTGGCTGGGAAATATGCTTCTATCTATAATGGCGGAGGCCAGAGCAGCGGACGATGGGGCGATGTGGTATATGTTTACTCGTCTGGAAGCTATGTACAGACGTCGATTGATACATACTATAAGGCAGGAGCGATTCAGTCCGCGACGCCTCAGGCTTATCTCGGAATGCAGTTTTATTTTGGCGGAATGAGCGAGTATAAGCCGTCGTCCGGAAATAATGGCGGAGGAAATACAAACACGCCAAGCAATCCGAGCACGCCAAGCAACCCAAGCAATCCAAGCAATCCAAGTACGCCGAATAACCCAAGTAATCCGGGGACGCCGAGTAATCCAAGCAATCCGAGTAACCCGAGTAATCCAAGCAACCCGAGTAACCCGAGTAATCCAAGCAACCCGAGCAATCCCAATACGCCAAGTACTTCAAATGAAGATACTGTTGCAGTGAAAGCCGAGCAGTTGACCGACGAAATCGAGGAGGCAAAGACACCTAAGGATGAGCTTTTTGAAGTGAAGGTGACGGATAAGTATACGATTGCAGATCCTGCGGATATAGACTTTGACACCCGTTATGTGCTTTATGGGGATGCCGCCTGTGCGGGCGTTACATCTGTACCGGCAAAAGACAGCAACGGCGTTGAGACAAAAGTGGAATGCCTGTATGAGATTCTGTATCTGAAGGACGGTCAGGCAGTGGCAGAATACAAATATTATCTGTCCAGGAGCGAAGAAGGTGCGCAGGCGCTGCAAAATGCCTTTGGGAAGACAGACTGTGTAAAGGGCAGAGTGTTCTGTATGGCGACAACGAAGGCGGAAGAAGTCCAGAGCATGATCAGTATGCTTTATAAGTTCAGCGGGGAACTGGCGGATGAATCGCCTCAGTCTTATCTGAATTATCTGGTCAGCAAGGAGAAATATCGGTTCTTCAAGAATGTAGGGCAGAAAGAGGAGCCGGAACCGGAGAGCATTTTAAAGGGAACTTCTATGGCAGATACCTTTGGAGTTAAGATGAGCGGCAGTTGTACATTCACGGATGCGAAGTATTTTGCGCAGGATTATGATAAGCGGTATGTTTTATACGGAGACAAAGAATGTGCCCCGGCTAAACAGTTAGGTGCGGAAGGTTTCTATGAGATCTTGTATGATAAAGCCGGTAAGGCGGCAGGAGAGTACAAAGCATATGTTATGGGAAGCCCAGAGCAGGCAGAACAGACAAGAAAGCAGATGAGCGAAGCCTTTGGCGAGGATTCTGTCCTTTGTAAAGGGAACGTTGTGCTTCTGTTTTCCACAGGCGATTATGTACAGCAGACGATTGATTTATATGAGCAAAGCGGCATCCTTTCCAAAGGGACGGTAATCGTATATGCAGAGACCTGGTTTGTGAACCAGTGCAAGATGGCCGAAATCTTAGAAGCGCCGGGAAGCAATCTGGAGCCGGAGAAGGAGTCTGCATTCGATATTATGATGACAGAAAGTTTTACCTTCAAAGATTCCGAGAATTTTCCCCAGGAATATCATGGGCGGTATGTATTGTGTGATGATGGGGCAATGGCGAATATGTATGGCGCGAAAAAGCTGTATGAGATTATCTATGAAAAGGAAAATCAGGTGATCGGCGAATATTTGTGCTGTATTATGGAAAATGCTGCGGGGGCGGAAGGCTTTGCAGGCATGGCGCCGTCAATGGGAATCAGCGCTGAGAATGTAAAGGTACGGGACAATGTGGCGCTGTTGTTCACGCCGGCAGGGTCAGTACCGATGTCGGCAGAAGAGTATGTGGCATTCTGGGAACAGAACGGAGCCGTCCAGATCAAATCGGAAGACGAGGTCATAACAGAAGCAGGAAGCAAGGAATCTGCGTTGGATATTACATCGGCAATGCAGATGAAGCAGATAGCCCGTGAAGCTGGAATCGGGCCAAATGCAGCGAGACTTGAAAGTGAAGGCAGCCTGGCAGCCGCTGCAAGAGAGGCCGGAATCGAATCAGGACAGAATTTGCTCAAGGAGGAATCCGGGCAGGAAGAAGGCAGCGATCCGGCAGAGTCAGAAGAAGTGGAAGCTGTGTCGCAGACACCGGGAATCGAAGTGGAAACATTTGACCCGTCGGAAGCGGGAAATGTCTGGATACCGGAGAAAGTACCAGAGGAAACAGAAAGCGATCAGCCGGAGGAGGATATGCCGGCCGAAGCGGGAAATGTTCAGCCGGTTGAGAATGGAACGGAAACATTTGACCCGTCAGAAGCCGGAAATAGCCTGATACCGGAAGCGGCGCCGGAGCTTTCAGAGGAAGAAGAGAACTTCGACCCGTCTTTCGCGGGCAATGTGGAAGCACCGGAAACACCGGCAGAGCCGGAAGAAAATCCGACAGATATCCTCATCACGGCAGACTATACGTTTAAAGACCCGGAAGGATTCGAGTATGACATGCGTTATGTATTCCATGGAGACGGGACGAGCGAGCTTGCAAAAATGCTTGCTGCTAAGAGAAACGGGGCGGTATCTGACGTATATCTCATTTTCTACGAGAAAGCCGGAAAACTAACGGCAGAGTACCGTTGTTTCGTTCTGGACGGCGCAGCAGTCTGCGAAGAGACGAAGCCGGAGGATCTGGCTGACCTGCTTGGCAGCCTGCCTGGCATGGAGAAGGCTTATGAAGCAAGTACTAAGGGATATGTGGAGTTCATCAGAGATGTGTTTAGACTGGAAGAAGTAAAAGAAGGAGACAGGTAACATGAAAAAGAAACTGATTTCGATTTTAATGTGTGCAATGATAGGAACGACGGTGATTGGCTGTGGTTCGTCGGATAAAGACGGCTCCAAAGAAGCAGGAAGCAAGACCGAAAGCGAGGCGGACCGGGAAGGCGAGACGCAGGCTGTTGACAAGGATTTCAGTCTCCAGATGACGGACAGTTATACATTTACAGACCCGCAGGATATTGACTTTGACCAGCGTTTCGTCCTGAAAGGAGACGAAAGCTGCAAACTTCTGTCCGATATGGCGAACATGGGCTATCCGGCAACGGCGATTTATGATATCGTATATGCCAACGACGGGGCGGCGGCCGCCGAGTACCAGTATTTTGTTGCGGCAGATGAGGCGGGCGCGGCGTCTCTTGCGGAGTTCTATACCTCGCAGGGGCAGCAGATTACGCAGGAAGGCAATGTGATTTATGCATATACGGAGGGAGATACACTAAAGGCGTCTATTGCCACCATGGCGTCTATGGATGCGATAACGGAGGAGACGGTAGAAGCATATATTGAAATGATGAAGAGCTTCAACGGTTTGGTCGAATACGAGTAAAATGGTGTTGTAAGCGGCAGGCGGCAGATTTTGTGTCTGCCGCTTATTTCTAAAACATACAAAGGAGTCAGGAAAAGTGAATGAGAACGTGAAAAAGGCGGAATCGGGCAAGGGTAACTGGCGTGATTTCTGGAACCTTTTAATGAAGATACAGCTTCCATGGCACTGGATTATTATTGCATTTCTGTGCAATTTCTTTTACAACAAGATCATGCTGAAACTTCCGACGATCACGGCGGGACTTATGAGCGGGAATCTGGATAATAAGGTATTGTGGGATGCAATTTTATTTTATGTGCTCTTTACCGCCGTGCTGTGCGGGGATGTGGCTTTACGGTCTCCGGCGCAGCATATTGCGGCGCGGAATGCAAGGCGGGTAATCTGGAAGAAAATGCTCCATATCCGGATGGACTACTATGACAGTAACGATCCGTCGGATATTATGAGTACCATTACCAACGATACCACGATGGCGGCGCAGCTTTTGGTGCAGTTTCTGGTGGGATTTCTTCCGACGCTTTATTATATAGCAGAGGCGCTCAAGACCATATCCTCTTACAATATCTGGCTTATGGTGTCTGCGTTCCTGCTCTTTCCGATTAAAATCCTGTATATGGTATTTATCGGACGGATGCAGTTTCGGACGCAGGCGGGCGTGTATCAGGAAATCGGAGGATTGACGGCGTACCTTGCGGAGCGTGTCCGTAACCTGAGCCTCATCAAGACTTATACTAATGAGGAGAAAGAACTGAAGAACGGCGAGAATGCCGCATACAGCCTGTTCCATGCCAATATGCGGGTAAAAAAGCTGGAATGTACCGTCACGGCATTGACCACGTTGATTGGGATGGCGCAGGTCATGATTGTTATGGTGTTCGGGGTCGTCCTGTTAAAGCGGGGGGATATTGATATTCAGCAGTGGGTGGCATTCTATATGTTTTCCGGCACACTGTCTACGGCATTTTCCAATCTGTTGGACTACTGGGCAAATTTAAAAATGATTCAGGGGACGACGGCAAGGACTGCAAGGCTTCTGACTGCGCCGGAGGAGGAAGAAACGGTGAAGGATACGAAAGAGCCGGAGAGTGCGGAAGTGACATTTTCCCATGTTTCCTTCTCCTATGGAGACAAAAAGGCCCTTGAGGATATTTCTTTCCATGTCCCGGCGGGCAGTTCTACAGCGGTCATTGGATTGTGCGGAAGCGGGAAGACCACCTCGGTGAGCCTGCTGGAGCATTTCTATGAGCCTTGTGAGGGGGAGATCACATTCGGGAAGGTTCCGGTATCGGAGATGTCGTTGGACGTGCTTCGCGGGTCTATGGGATACGTGCAGCAGGGCGCGGATATTTTCAGCGGGACGGTGAGAGAGGCTCTTACTTACGGGCTTCACCGTAAGGTGGAGGATGAGGAGATCTGGGAGGCTGCAGAAAAGACGGGATTTGCAGAGGTTTTGAGAAAATGGGAGGATGGGCTTAACGCTTTTGTGGCTCCGGGAGGGACTTCCATGTCGGGCGGGCAGAGGCAGAAGCTGGTGCTTACACGGGAATTCATGCGCAAGTCCGGCATGATTCTGTTGGATGAGCCGACTTCGGCGCTGGATGTCACGGCGTCTAAGATGATACAGGATACGATTTTCGAGATGTTCCCGGGGAGGACAAAGATTATTATCACCCACGACCTGTCTCTTCTTGAGCGGGTAGACCAGATTGTGGTGCTGAATAAGGGCGTGCTGGCAGGATGCGGAAGTTATGGAGAGCTGTATGGAAACTGTCAGGCTTTCATGGAGCTGATTGCCGCCTGTGAGACAGAAAAGGAGGCAGTACAGTGATAAAATTGATAAAAGGGTATACGAAGATATTTAAGGGCATGAAACTGCCGTGGCTGCTTTTGTTCTTTGTGGTGGCGATTTCCATGGTGAAATCCCATGTGGAGGTGGAGGCTGTCACGATTACGGCGTCCATCATTGACGGGACGCAGAATTCTATTAAGACGGATGAGCTGATTCGGTACATTGAATTTCAACTGATTGCGGGAGGGATTACCATTGCGTTTACTTATATCTCCGGGCTGGTTCTTCAGAAGATTAACCTTGCGGTTCGTTTAAAGGTCTGGAATAAGATGATGCATCTTCCTACCAGCTACTATGATTCGGATAATATCAATGAACTGGTGACTCGTGTGACGACGGATGCGGATAATGCGGGGAATTATTTCCAGATTCTGATTAATATTTTTACTGCTTTCTATGCGGGAATCGTGGCGTACCAGAAGTTGTTTTCATTCCAGGGCAAGATGGCGGCGGCGAGCCTGCTGGTGATTCCGGTCCTGGCGGGGATTACGGTGTTGTATAGTACGCTGTCCTTTAAGACGGGCATGACGGCAAGGACCAGGCTTGCGGCTACTATGGGATATCTTGCCGAGCATGTGCGGGGCCTTAGGCTGATTAAGTCTTTCCGGATGGAGGATGAGGAGAAGGAGAAGGCAGATGATTTGTTCCGGAAACAGTGCAAGGCAGATATTTTTTTGAGTTATACTTCCATGATTCAGTTAGGCGGCATGGAGATTATGGGCTGTCTGACGATTGTGATTTCGTTCGTGCTTGGAAGTAAGATGGTCGCGGCCGGGGAGCTTACCATAGGGAAACTGATTGGGTTCTATACCTTGTGCGGGCTTGCAACGGTGCGGCTGGCGGAAATCTGTACCAACTTCGGGGCGTTTTCACAGAATGCGGGAATTGTCCAGAAAATCGGCAGGATTTTGGATTGCCCGGAAGAGTCGGAGGATGGGGATGAGATGGATGTGTCGGACGCGGATATTGTCCTTGACCATGTGGATTTTTCTTACCGGACGGCTTCTGTGCTGCGGGACATTAACTGTGTGATTCCTAAGGGGAAGGTAACGGCGGTGGTGGGAACCAACGGCGCCGGGAAGAGTACGCTGTTTAAGCTGTTGGAGCGGATGTACGATCCGACTGCCGGGAAGATCTGCTTTGGGGATAAAGACGTGAAGCAGTTTAAATTGTCGTCATGGCGGAAGTGTTTTGCGATTGTTTCCCAGGAGAAACCGATTTTATCCGGGACAATCCGGGATAATATTATCTATGGCGTAGAGCGTCCGGTAACGGAGGAGGAACTGGTGCATGTGGCGAAGATGGCGAATATCTATGATTTCGTCATGAATACGCCGGGGCAGTTCGATGCGGAAGCGGGACCGGGAGGGTCGAATTTCTCAGGCGGACAGCAGCAGTGTATTGCGATTGCAAGGGCGATGATGAGAAATCCGGATTATCTGCTTCTTGACGAGGCGACCAGCAATCTGGATGTGAAGAGCGAGCAGCTTGTGACGGAGGCGTTAAGCAACCTGATGAAGGGCAGGACCACGGTCCTGATCGCACATAATTATTCGGCTACTGTGTTCGCCGATCAGGTAATCGTGCTGTGCGACGGGGAAATCAAGGGGTGCGGTACGCCGAAGGAATTGCTTGCGGCGAATGAATATTACCGGACGTTTGCGAATGCGGGAGCGGGAATCGGACATTAAAATAATTTAGAAAGGAAGCTGTAAAGATGAAATCTGGAATGGTAAATTGTTTTGATTATAAGGAGCTGGAAGTCCCTAAGGAGCTGGGGCTTTGGCATATCCCGGACAGTGAGATTGAGGAGGAACTTAGCGCTCTTGCGAAGGATCATTCCGGGGAGGAGGAGACAAAAGGGGAAATCCGGGAGGGGGATTGTGTGTACTGTACCTGTGTGGAGTCTTCTAAGGAGGGCTGGATCGGCCGGTCGGTCTTGCTGTATCCGGGACGGAAGCTTCCGGGAGCGGAAAGTGCGGAACAGGCGGTACTTGGAAAGAAGCAGGGGGATGAGTTTTCCTGTTTGCTGAAGGATATGGAGCTTTGCCTGAAAATCGAGAAGGCTGTGCGTATCCATGTAATGGAGGTGGGGGATGAGCTGGCGCAAAAGCTTGGTATCCCGGACGTACGGACTGTGGAGGATTATTACCGCTGGTATCACGGACAGCATGACGGTGAGAGGAGGGAGCGTGCCTGTATGGGGATTGCACGTTTCTGGCTTGAGGAGATGTCAAAGAGGAGTGAGTTTGAGATTGACCAGGCGGAGAAGCAGAAATGGTGTGACGGCCGGGCAAGAATCATGTATGACGGGCTGCTGGCTGCCGGGGATGATTTGAAGAAGACCCAGGAGGGCGAGGTCATTTCCGAGGAGGAGGCGCTTAGAAGGGCGGCTGAGGAGCAGGAGAAATATTTTATTCCCTATCTTATGTATTGCTATTTTTCGGAAAATGACGGGTTTGTGATGACGGAGGATGATTTTGCCGCGGAAGTGGAGAAGATTGCCGCACAGCGGGGCGAGGATGTAAAGGAGCTTATGAAGCAGGCGGACATTACGATGTTCAGGCAGCAGGCGTATCAGGCGCATACTTACCATCTGCTGATGGCGGACGCAGAAAAATATCTGGAGGTGTAATATTATGGCGATTATAGAGGCTACGGGTGAGAATTTTGACGAGCTGGTCAATTCAGCGGAGTATGTGATGGTGGATTTCTATGGAGATCATTGCGGTGCGTGCGTGGCGACTGCCCCTTATTACCGGGAGGTCGCGGATGATATGGCTTTTATTCGGTTTATTCAGGTAAATACATCTGTGTACCGGGAGCTTGCAAAGCGGTTCAAGATTATGGGGATTCCGGCGTTTCGTTATTTCCATAACGGGGAGCTTGTGCATAAGTCTGTGGGGGGCATGGATACGGAGAGGATTCATGAGCAGCTTGCAGAAATGCTGTACCATGACTGAGATTTGCAGAAATGCAGAGATTGAAATGTAAAATTGGGGATGATATACTGAGTTGGTATATCGGACGTATGGAAAATTGAGAGAGGAGGGAAACGCCATGCTGATTGCCGGTTACGTTTTTTTAGGAGTGGGGGCCGCTGTTTCTTGTTTTACGGCTTTTCGGTGGATTGGGACGGATAAACGGCGCAGTCTGGCGTTTTCTCTGATTGCGGGCGTGGCCTGTGGGCTGTCTTCCTGCCTGAATCTGAGTATAAGGTTTAGTGGGATTGCCTGTTTCCTTTTTCTGGCTGTCTTTATCCCTATTGTCCTTGAACCTAAGGGCGTGTGGGTGGATGCCGCCGCTGTGACGTCCATTGCCTGCGGGCAGTTTGGGATGTTGCAGACGACGGCCGCCGCTGTTTTCAGGCTTACGTTTCTGTCTTTGTTTTTCCGGGTCATGCTGCTTGTGATTGGCTTTCTGGCTGCATATGCTATCTGCGGCAGGCTTGCGGGAGGGTTCCCGGGCGTGGGGTGGCAGGAGTATGTGGAAGGACAGAATGTGGATTCGGATGACGCTGGGCAGTTGATGACGGGATTTGGTGTGTTTTTTGCGGTCTATGGGGGATGCCTGGTGTTTCCGGCTGTTGCAGGGAGTGATTCTCTGCCTGTGATGTGCCTGGAATGGTCTGGGTTTTTCGGAGGCTTGCGTTTGATTGATTTGATAATCGTGAACCGCCGGGAGCGGATGAATGTGCTGACGGAGAAGCAGTACAGGGATGAGATGCAGACGTATATGAGCGTGATTCGTTCCCAGAGGCATGATTATAATTTTCATGTGCAAACCCTCCATGGTCTGCTGGTTCGGAAGGATTATGACGCCTGTGAGAGGTATTTGAACGAATTGCTGGAGGATTCCATTGAGATGAATCAGATCTTGCCTCTTCAGGATGCGGCAATCAGTGCGTTGATTCTTTCTTTTAAGAGTAAAGCGGCGCTCGTTGGGATTCCGATGGATATTTCGATTGAAAATGATCTGTCGCAGATTGCTACCAACGTCTATGAGACGAATAAGGTCATCGGCAATCTTTTGCAGAATGCCATTGATGAGGCGGAACTTACGTCGGACAAGTCTTATGGAATCAAGCTGTCTGTGTTCAAGCGGGGGGAATTCTGTATGATCAGTGTCTCGAACCGGGTGAGCAGGGGAAAACCTATGGGGTCATACCAGATGGGACGTTCTTCTAAGGCAGGGCATGAGGGAATCGGGATTGCTTCGATTCAGGCGCTTGTGTCCAGATATGGAGGAGTCGTGTATTCCAGAATGGAAGAGGATGTGATTTTTTTTATTGCAAAACTGCCTTTGCGGTTGTTTAAGGAGGAGTGATGATGTATGAGGGGCTTGTGCTTTTGGTGGATGACCAGCCAAAGGCTTCGGAGGCTTCGATTGCTGCTTTGGAGCATTATGTGCCAAGGGAACGGGTTCTGTATGCAGAAGATGTGGAAACGGCAAAGAAGATACTGGGGGCGGGGAATGTGTCGCTGGTGTTCCTGGATATTGAAATGCCGGGGATGAGCGGGTTTTCGATGGCCGCGTTTCTTGAGGAGGCGTATCAGGGGATTCCTTATGTGTTCCTGACGGGACATGCGGATTTTGCAGCAGAGAGTTATGATTATGAGCCTGTGGATTTCCTGACGAAGCCTGTGGACGTAACGCGGCTTGGCAGGACTTTTGAGCGGGTGGAGAAGAGAAGCCGTCCGTTTTCCGGGAAGGTGGCTGTGCGGACGGGGCAGGATTATACGCTGGTGGAGCCTGAGGAAATCTGTTATATCTGTAAGGAGAAGCGGAAGGTATTTCTTAGGATGAAGGATGGGCGCGAGTTTCAGGCTGCGCAGCCTTTGGATGAGCTGGAGAGGATCTTCTGTGATTATGGTTTTTTTCGATGTCATCAGTCGTTTTTGATTCCGATCGGGGATATCCGGCAGGTGAGTTCGAGTATGTTCGGGCAGACGTATGAGGCGGTGTTAGGGGAGGATACCGTAGTGCCTGTGAGCAGGGGAAAGTATGGGAGGCTTCGGGAGGAGCTTCAGTCGTTGGGGATTCCGGTTGTGAAAGGAGTCATACCTAAGTAATGGGACTGACGGTTTGTGGATAGATGGGAAGGATGAGGTCTTGTATGAATAGACAGAAGAGATTAATAAGGTGTGTGTGCGCGGCAGGAATTGCGGGAATGTTAGCTGCGGGAGCCATTACCGGCGGGATGAACAAGCCGTATACGGTGAGGATGGATGCGAAGCGGTATGATGGGGCGGCCGAGGAGATAAAAGTGCTTGAAGGCGGGCAGGATGTGTCAGAGACGGCGCTGGATTTCGAGGATTCAGCAGATGCAGGACAGTTAGAGAATGCAGGGAGTCCGGCGAGTCCGGTAAGCCCGGAGGAATCGGTCGATTCAACCGGGCAGGGGGAAGTGACAAGCCCGGCAGAATCGATGGATCCGGAGACGCCGGAAGAACCAGCCGTACCGGAAAATCCAGAGGGTTCGGAGACACCGGAAGGGTCAGCCGTACCGGAAGAGCCAACGGTACCGGA
>OFGQ01001607.1_pt1 | contig 14583 bp, 15 predicted proteins | sample 1521791 | NCBI WGS metagenome assembly OFGQ01 (sample SAMEA3504116, study PRJEB24116) | mouse gut metagenome | biome: mouse gut; feature: mouse-associated habitat; material: faeces | place: Denmark | collected 2011 | reverse complement strand
ACTCCGACCATGGACATCTGGAGGTAATAGGACTTCAGGTGAAGAAGGAAATGCTGGAGTGGTACGAGAAGTATCACAAGCCCATAATCATGACGGAGTACGGCGCTGATACCATTGCCGGGCTGCACAAGATGCCTCCTGTCGCATTTTCCGAAGAATTTCAATGCGCGTTCCTGAATGAATTTCATAAGGTTTTTGACCAGCTTGACTTTATGATCGGGGAACATGTCTGGGCATTTGCGGATTTCCAGACGAAGCAGGGACTTACCAGGGTGGATGGGAACAAGAAGGGTGTCTTTACCAGGAACAGGCAGCCGAAGATGGCAGCCTATCTGCTGAAAGAAAGGTGGACGAAGGCCTGTGAGTAAGAGACAGAGGCGAGGAAAAACAGAGATAAGGAGAAGCAAAGATGACAGAAAAATCCATCAATGAAAAGGGCAGCTTTCTCTTAGGTGTGAATTACTGGGCTTCTAATGCAGGAGCCGATATGTGGAGAAACTGGGATGAGCAGGCAGTGGAAAAGGATCTGGCGCTGCTTCGGGAAAACGGAATTGAGGTACTTCGGGTTTTCCCTAACTGGCGGGATTTCCAGCCTGTGGAGCCTGCGTTTGGAGGAAGCCACGGGCTGTATGAATATCGGATGGCAGGAGATGATATTCCGGTTAATCCCTGCTATCTGGATGAAACTATGCTTATCCGGTTTGAGAGGTTCTGTCGGATGGCGCAGGAAAAAGGCTTGAAACTGATCGTAGGATTGATTACAGGCTGGATGAGCGGGAGATTGTATATACCGTCCGCGCTGTTTGGGAAGAATCTCTATACCGATCCGACAGCCCTGTATTTTCAGCAGCTGTTTGTCCGGGGATTTGTAAGCAGGATGAAAGCGGAGGAAAGTATTCTTGCCTGGGATCTGGGGAATGAGTGTAATTGTATGGACAAGGCCGTACATAGGGAAGAGTCCTGCTGCTGGTCGTCTGTGGTCGTCAATGCCGTCAGAGCCTGTGACGGGGAGAGACCGATCGTCTCTGGCATGCATTCGCTGGAACTGGAGGGTGTCTGGAATATTCAGGACCAGGGGGAGATGACGGATATTCTGACTACACATCCATACCCTTTCTGGGTGGAGCATTGTCTGCTTACACCTTTGGATGATTTCAGAACACTGCTTCATGCCACGGCGCAGACGCAGTATTACAGTACGGTAGGCAAAAAGCCCTGTCTGGTGGAAGAACTGGGAAGCATGGGTCCTATGGTATGCGCGGAAGAGAAGGCAGCGGGTTTTTTGAAGGTAAATCTGTGGTCGAACTGGGTCCATGGAGCGCCGGGACTGCTCTGGTGGTGTGCCCATGAGCAGTCCCATCTGGATGCACCGCCCTATGACTGGAATATGTGTGAGCGCGAACTGGGAATGACGGACAGGAAGCATCAGCCGAAGCCAACGCTGCTGCAGATGAAGGAATTCAGGAAAGAACTGGATGCGCTGCAGCTTATCCTGCCCTACAGGGAGACGGATGGTATCTGCATCTTAAGCAGGGGACAGGACCATTGGGGCATTGCCTACATGAGTTATCTTCTGGCAAAGCAGGCGGGAATTACGCTGGATTTTGCATATTGTGAGCAGGAACTGCCGGATAGCGGACTGTATTTTCTGCCTTCTGCCAGCATGGCGGTTATGAGCAAAAGGCGTTATGAACATCTGAAATGGAAGGTGTATGAAGGGGCTGTACTGTATATTTCCATAAATGACGGAATTTTTACGGAATTCGAAGAATTGACGGGATTTACAGTGGTACGGGCCTACCGGGTACAGAAGGAAGGATGTGTGATGTGGGATGATGAGCAAATTCCATATAAGAAGCCTTATCAGATAGAAATGGAAGCCACGAGGGCGGAAGTTTTGCTTTCGGATGAAAATGAAAATCCCCTGTTTGGGGTGGCGCAGTACGGCAAGGGAAAGATATTTTTTTTGAATTTTCCTGTGGAAGAGATGCTGCTTACAGAAGAAAAGGGATTGGATAAGGCATACTATAGGTTTTATCAGGCGGCGGCAGGAGATATATGGAAGACAAAGGGCATTCATAAGAATAATCCTTATGTGGGAATCACTTTTCACAGGGGAAAGGACAGGGATTACATTGTGTTGGTGAATTATACAGCGGAAGAGCAAAAACCTGGTCTGTCCGTAGATTCCCTGGTCTGCCCGGATGTGACGGTGCTGCGCGGCAGCAGGGAAGCAATATGGTGCAGTTATATTAACTTGTGGGAAGAAAGGTTAAAATGTCTGTGATAGTTATTTGGCAAGGATGATGTTAGGGGATAATGGAGGTTTCAGTCATGAAAAAGATAGCTGTTATCGGCTCTATTAATATGGATTTGACAGCAAAAGCGGAACGGCATCCTGGGAAGGGGGAGACAGTTTCCGGAAGGGAGCTGCAATATATTCCCGGCGGCAAGGGGGCAAACCAGGCAGTTGCTGCGGCCAGGCTGGGAGGAAATGTCGCTATGTTTGGCTGTGTGGGTGAAGATGCGTTTGCGGACAGGCTGGTGGAAAATCTGCGGTGTAATGGTGTTGATGCATCGCATATCAGTCGGATATCCGGCGAGTCCAGCGGCATTGCCATGATTACGGTGGCGGAAGGGGACAACTCAATCGTAGTGATTCCGGGGGCAAATGAATTTGTTACCCCGGGTTATCTGGAGGAGAGAAAAAGCGCGATTCTGGAGGCTGATATTATTGTTCTGCAGAATGAAATTCCGATGGAGAGCGTTGAGTATGCTGCTGCTATCGGGCGGGAAACGGGTAAGGTAGTTATATATAATCCGGCTCCGGTGGTGCCGCTCCCACAGAGAATTCTGGAGAATATTTCCTATATAATACCCAATGAACATGAGGTTTCCCTGTTATTCCCCGGAAACAATGATTTGGATTCTCTGTTGGAGAAACAAGGCGGAAAGCTGATTGTGACCCTTGGGGCGGAAGGCGCTGCAGCCTGGGCAGACGGACATATTCTTCGGATTCCGACAAGGCCTGCCCGTGTTGTAGATACCACAGGAGCTGGTGATACCTTTAACGGGGCTTTTGCGTTTGGGCTTGCAAGTGGATATTCTGTGGAAGAGGCACTGCGCTTTGCAAATGTTGCGGCAAGTCTTTCCACAGAGAAGTACGGTGCGCAGGGAGGAATGCCTAGTATAATCCACTTTAAATAAAACTACGTTTTATTGCTACTATTTGTTCTGTCCCTGACGTTTCCTTGTTCGGGGCTTGGGAGCACGCTTATCCTTATCACACGCATTGGCTGCTTTATGGTTTACAACTTCATATACAATCTGACTAATATCTTCTTTAGCAAGATCTATATCATCAAGTTTGTAAGACCAGTGATATGGAACAGGGACTTTATTGATTTCATCAAAGTATTGATAAATCCGACCTTCCAATTCCTCTTTGCCTGAAACCCTGATGCCATTCAGCATCTGCTTTGTGAGCTTGCTGAAAAAGCCTTCCACCATGTTTAGCCAGGAGCCATGGGTTGGCGTAAATACAAACTCAAATCTTCCAGGCACTGTATTGAGATATTCCTGCGTTTCCCTTGAGGTATGGGCAGAATGATTGTCAAGGATGAGGCGTATTTTATCGCCAGCAGGGTATTTCTCGTCCAGAATCTTCAGGAAGCGGACGAAATCAGAACTTTTGTGGGTCGGACTTACAAGGGGGACTGCTTCGCCAGTAAGCAGGTCAATGGCTGCAAGCAGTGACAGCGTGCCCAGACGAACATATTCATAGTCCCGGTATACCGTGCTGTTTTTATCTGTCCCTGGAACAGGAGGCTTATCGTCAGCAGTTGTATCCAACGCCTGCATTCCGGGCTTTTCATCATAAGACAGGGTATGGACAGGCATTCCTTCAAAAGGCCGAAGATTCCCTTCTTCGTCAAACTGCAGGGAAAGCTGTTTATAAATAACAAGGACATCGTGCATCTTGGAATCAAAATCCGGGTCACGTCTTTCACAGTAGTAAGATATCTTAAAAGGACGAATCTTTGCATTTGCCAGTATCTTACGCAGCGTTGTCTCGGTTACAGACGCCATACGGGGATGCCCTTCCTGCTCTGCAATGGAATTGATAAAGCGCGTGAAGCTGGCTGGGTACCACAATTCGGCCGAATACCCGAAATCCTTTGGTTTCTGGCAGGCTTTGTTTATGACCCAAGTAATATCAGCATCTGTGATCTCCGCTTTACGCCCGCGCCCTTTATTGTCCTGCAGGGCCGCTTTAATGCCGCCGGCATTATATTTATCAATACATAACCTTACAGCTGTAACGCAGATGTCAAGTTTGTCCGCAATAGATTCATTTGATCTGCATTCTGATTTGAGCAGTAGTATTTTAGCTCTGATATAGGTCCTTGCTTCCACAGTACTTTGGCGGAGAATACCCTCTAAAGTGGCTTTTTCGTCATCTGTAAGGTTAATGGGCTTTACTAAATTTGGCATAACATGACCTCCCTTGGATAAGGCCATTATACCACAAATTTAAACATATGTCTAAATAAATTGGATTATACTAGGTACGAGGATGTGAAAGCGCGAACCGGGGAGTGAAGATGCAACATCCGGATTATATTTGCGTAGTTGCGCAGGGACGCATTGCAGAGGGTGAATTAAAAGAGGCTCCAAAGCTTTTGGTGATCAAATTATGTAACAAGTGCATGCAATCTGGTTGTGAGGGTAGGAGGATTCAGCCCCGGATTTGTGGAGATGGAGAGGGCGAAAATGTATCCGGATTATTATAAAAACAGACAGCACCAGTGAACAGATAAGAAGCAGGAGGGATTTGTATGAACAGAGACATGTTGGCATGGAGAAAAGATATCATTGCCGATAAAAGGAAAAAGGGGATGCCGATCTTATCTTTCCCGGGTACCCGGATGATAGGGGCAAAGGTGGATGAATTGGTAAGAGACGGACATTTACAGGCGCTTTGTATGGAGAAGATAGCGCAGACTTATGATATGGGAATCGCAGTAAGCCTGATGGATCTGTCCGTGGAGGCAGAGGCCTTCGGAAGTCCCGTGCATTACAGTCAGGATGAGGTGCCGACGGTCAGTTCCAGGATTGTTGAGACGGAAGAGGATGCAGAAAGGCTGCAAGTGCCTGCAGCAGGCGCCGGGCGTACGGGAGAATGCATCAAAGGCATACGGGAGGCAAGTCGGCTGATCACGGATAGACCCTTGTTTGCGGGATGTATAGGACCCTATACGCTGGCGGGACGCCTGATCGAGATGACGGAAATCATGGTAATGTGCTATGAAGAACCGGAAATTGTGGAAACAGTAGTGGAAAAGGCAACGGAATTTCTGATTGAATATATCAAGGCCTTTAAAGTGGCCGGAGCAGACGGCGTGATGCTGGCGGAGCCGGCTGCCGGATTGTTGTCTCCGAATCTGATTAATAAATTTTCCACGCCATATGTGAAGAAGATCAGGGAAGCGGTAGAAGATGATTCTTTTCTGGTAATTTATCACAACTGCGGGAACGTGGAGCCTGTTATGGAGCAAATGCGTCAGGTGGACGCGCTGGCGTATAGTTTTGGAAATGCGATTGATATTGAAAAAGCGTTGCAGGTCATTCCGGAGGACCGTCTCGTGATCGGCAATGTCGATCCTGCCGGAATACTTCGGGGAGGAACGCCGGATATTGTAAGGGAAGAGACTTTAAAATTGATGAAGAGATGTTCCGTATATCCGAATTTTATTATTTCATCCGGCTGTGATATACCACCGATGACAAATATCGATGCTTTTTTTGAAGCGATAGAATTTTTTTATAAGAGAGATAAGGGTAATTTGACGATGGGACGCTGAAATACAAAAACCTGTGCAAGTCATAATGATGCCGGGAATAACATTGACGCGAAAAAAAGGAGAAGAAAGAAATGTCACTGATTCAGGAAATTTCGGAAGCATTACAGAAGGGAAAGTCCAAAAATGTGAAAACTCTGGTGCAGAAGGCTCTGGATGAAGAAATGGACGCAAAGGAAATATTGGAGAGAGGACTTCTGGACGGCATGATGATTGTAGGCGGCAAGTTTAAGCGGAATGAAGTGTTTGTGCCGGAGGTGCTTGTAGCGGCAAGAGCCATGAATGCGGGCATGACAATTCTGGAACCCAAACTGGTGGAAATTGGAAATGAGCCAGTGGGAAAAGCGGTAATCGGCACTGTCAAAGGCGATCTTCATGATATAGGCAAGAACCTGGTGGTTATGATGCTAAAGGGAGCGGGCTTTGAAACATTTGACCTGGGTGTGGACGTGGAACCGACGGCCTTTGTGGAGAAAGCAGAGGAGACCGGCGCAGATGTAATCTGCCTGTCTGCCCTTCTGACTACTACCATGCCGAATATGAAAGATGTGATTATCTTGCTGGAAGAAAAGGGAATCCGGGAGAAATACATCGTGATGGTTGGCGGCGCACCTGTAACCGACGGTTTTGCAAAGGAAATCGGAGCCGATTTCTATACTGCTGATGCGGCAACAGCGGCTGAAACGGCAAAAGAAGCGGTTCAGAGTAGAAAATAGAGATGTTTCAGAAAAATATTAAGGTCAAAATCGAAAAATCAATAGTATTTCACTTGATAGACTGTTATGAAAACAGTGCCATCTATAGTGAAGTGTCTGAGGAATATCAGGAGATGACAGAGCTGATGTACGCTTTGTGTGAACCGGCGTTGTTTGCTGAATTCGGAAGTTATCGGGGAATACCGGCGCTGATGGTGCTGTATTCTATTGGAGGCAGAATCAGCAGTTATGCAACGGAATGTTTTTGCCAGGGCGACTATCTGAAGGGAATGTTGGCGAATGCCATGGCGGATGCTGCTCTCTTTTCTATGGAAAATGAAGTGGCTTCCTGTATAAAAGCCATGTGCAGGGAGCGAGGAGTGGGAATCTGCAGGCGTCTGGAAGCGCCCCGGGATATTCCCATGGAGGATCAAGAGCTGATTTTGGAACGGACGAAAGCGGGGGAGAGGTACGGAATGCGCATCTCTTCCGGCTATATGATAGACCCGGTAAAAAGCAATGCCATTATCTATCTTTTGACGCCGGATCAGGAGCTGTTTGCTTATGAGCATGACTGTCAGAATTGTAGCAGACTGGATTGTAAGACCCGAAATGTTCTGGAAAATGAGAGGAATAGAGAATGAACGACATGATTGAAAAGAGAAAACAAAACTGGGTGGAATTTTATGATATGACCAGTTCCGTGAACAGGCTTATCGTAGTGGATTATACCAGAGATTTTCCCCAGCGGCCGCCTTTGTGGTGGGCAGAAAGAGCGGGAAGAATGGGCCTATCAGAGATATATGATGCAGTTGGAAAATATGGAGAAGCTCCCTGATAACACCGTTCCCTATCTGTCCATGATCACCGGGACAGAAATCTTTGCGGAAGCCTTCGGATGTCCCGTACATAAGCCCGAAAATGATAACCCTTTTGCCATGCCCCTGATTAAGGATGTGAGCGAGTGGCATAAAATCAAGATTCCCAGACTGGAGGATACCAATCTGATCCGATTGTTTGACATGGCAGATCACCTGAAGGCTCGGGCAGGGAAGGATGCGTTGCTGAGTCTGCCGGATATCCAGACACCCATTGACGTAGCTGCTCTGATCTGGGAAAAAAGCGATTTCTATGCTTCTATGTTCGAAGAGGAACCGGCAGTGAAGGAATTGTCATGTATGGTTAAGGAGTTTATCTTCACTTTCCTGGACGAGTGGTTCAGGAGATACGGGAAAGAATTTATCGCTCATTACCCGGAATACTACATGCCTTACGGAATTACTGTATCGGAAGACGAAATCGGAATCGTGAGCAGTGATATGTACAAAGAATACTTTCAGGAGGAACTGCATGAATTCGCTGTAAGATATGGGGCCATAGGCATCCACTGCTGCGCAGCTTCCGATCACCAATGGGATAATTTAAGAAAAGTTCCCAATCTGAAGGTACTGAATTTTGTACGCACTGCGGAGGATACCAAAAACGCGGTCAGGTTCTTTGCGGAGGATGTGGCGCAGTACCATACTACCATGGTGGACATTGACGATATTCCCAATGCATCCAGAATTCATTTGTCCAACTATGTATATACGGATACCTTAAAAAATGCAGTGGAAGTTGCCAAAAGATTCAATGAGCGGAATGGTATAGAGTAAGAAGCCGGACACAGGATTAACAAAAAGAGGAAAAATCAGTAAAGCAGTTGCGGAAAGCCTTCCGGACAGGGAGGCTTTTAATAAACCTGGAGGTAAAAGCATATGGAATTGCAAATGGTTGAAAGAAACAGGGAATCAGTGGCCGGGAAGTCTCTGCCAATCAGTGAGGGAGAGCTGTGCCGCCGCTATGAAGCAGTGTTCACATCAGCGGTCAATGATGTGCTGCGGAAAAAGGGGCTGCTGTATCAGACACTGCCCAATGACATCAAACCTCTTCGGGATGATATGAAGGTGGCCGGAATCTGTTTTACCTTAAAGGGGTGCAAGAAAGTTGCTGACTGAAATGGAAGGAGAGATGCGACAATGTTAGAGGGTAAAGTTATTATGATTACCGGGGCCGCCGGAGGAATGGGGCAGGGATTATGTGAAGAACTGGCAAAGCAGGGGGCAAAACTTATCCTGGCGTCCCGGAAAGAAGAGGCAGTGGAAGCCCTGTGCGGGCGGTTGAGGCGGGAATATCAGGCCACAGTGACGGGAAGCGCTCTGGATGTGGCCAGTGAAGAGCAGGTGAGGGATTTTGTGGAACAGGCAGGGAAGACATTCGGGAAGGTGGATGCCCTGATTAATTTGGCGGGACTTTCCATTCCCGGGAAAATCGCGGAAACAGAAGAGTCCGTTTACGACCAGATGATGGATGTCAACGTGAAGGGGATTTACTTTATGGCTAAATATTTCTCGAAGTTTGCCGGGGAGGATGCCCGCATTATCAACCTGGGCAGCATGGCGGCCAGGAGGATCAACGCTAATGCCCCCCTGTACTGCATGGCAAAATCAGCGGTAAACGTGTTTTCCCAGGGGCTTTCCCTGCAGTTGGCTAAGGAGGGCATCCATGTGACGACCCTGAATCCAGGGGGCGCCGATACACCTTTCTGGGGGGACCGCCCGGTAAAAAGGGAAAAGCTGCTGCAGGCGCAGGATGTAGTGGACGTGATACTGTTCGTATTGAACAGCAATCCCAGAATGGTGATACATTCTGTTGATTTTGAAAGCATTCAGATGATTGGCTGACGGAAGAAGTGAAGGTGCTTTGTTATGGAGAGATTGATGGAGATTAAGAAGACTCTGGATATCGCGTTTGCTTTGTATAAACATTATGGGGAAGTAGAAGAAATACAGCATTATTATGGTTTGGTTGCCCTGTACGGTCTGGTGCAGGCCTCCTTTGAAAAAGGGGATGAAACACAGCTGGAGCAATGCCGCAGGATACTGGATCGATATCCGGATAAAATCGTCCATCCCTATTACAATTTTCCCTGCTACCGTGTGGGAGGAAACGCCAGCGCCTGGGCATGCATGAAGGGAATACATGACAGAAGCAGAGAAGAACTGGAAATTTTTGCGGAACGTACCATGGCAGGGCCTAAGGAATCCCGGGGCATTCTCTGTATGCCTGGGGGAGAGAAGGAGGGGAAGATCTGGATCGATGTGGCAACGGCCGTCACTCCATTTATGCTGTTTACAGGATTGACATGTGGGAGAGAGGAATACATTGATTTTGCGGCGGAGCAATGTTTCCGGATGTATGAGGCTCTGCTGGATTCCGGCTGTGGCCTTCTGCACCAGTGCCGGGGATTTCGGGAAGATAACAGCCTGTGTTCTGAGGACCACTGGTCAAGGGGAAACGGTTGGGGGTATCTGGCTCTGGCTGAGCTTGTGCAGTATCTGCCGCAAGATTCTGTGCATCGGGCAAAAGCAGAAGAATATTATAAAGATTTGTCCGAGGCAATCTTGTCTTATCAGACCGAAAAAGGACTGTGGAGACAGGAAATGACAGAAAGCGCTTCCTGGGAAGAGTCTTCCGGGACCGCACTGCTGCTGTATGGCATGGGGATGGGACTGCGAAAGGGGATTCTTGCAAAAGAAAAATATGCAGACGCGTTTCAAAAAGGAATCAACGGACTGGTGGGATACTGTGTAAACCAGGATTTTTCTACGGAAATGTCCTGCCCTGGATGTCTCTGTCCGGGAGAAGGGGCGGAAAAAGGGACGATACAGGCTTATATTATCGAAAAACAGCCTGTCAGGGACGAACATCATTCCTTTGGCGCATTTATGCTTGCCCTGGTGGAAGCCCACAGAAACGGATATGCGGAAGTGAGACCCGTGCATTGAGGTGCCGGACGCCGCTAAAACAGATTGTACATTGTAAGAAGCGGGCAGATGCCCCGTAATGTGCTTAAAGACTCTGCTGAAATAGTAAATGCCGGAAGGAGAACTCGGGTATATGAAAAGGAAAGAGGACATGCTTCAGATTCAGGATTTTCAATATGTATTAAAGGAAGCGGATACCGTTGAATTGTTGCGCCGGGCCGAAGAGGCGATGCAGGGAATGCTGGTGTTAAACGGAACCGGGCCGGCTCCCGTCTTTGTGGGAATTCCGCCGCGCTGGCAGGAGAATCCCTGTGGGATTGGCGGATATTGCCTACAGCATTTATTTTGCTGCAAAATGCGGCAGGAGTTTCTCTTCTACCTTCATAGCAAGGGTAAAAAAAGGGATGGAGTATTCCGTTCACAACATGGCGCCCAATGGGACCATGCTGCCCTTCGGAGATGCCAATTCCCATACGATGACGCCCGTGGGCGCTGCCTGTATGGGATATTTATTGTTCGGGGATACCCGGTATCTCGCGACCTTGCGTCAGTTTCTGCCGGCGGAACAGATTTTGCAGACATTGACAGAGTTATGCCCATGGGGATTTGGACATATTCCGGAGTTGCTTGCATGGCTGAAGAAACCGCTGCAGACAGGGGAGAGGGAGCTGCTTCCTCTCAGCACTTATCAAAGGCAGATGGATTATTATATCCTGCGGACAGGGTGGGATAAGAATGCGGCCTGTCTTCTTTTCTCCTGCCGCAGTCCGATTCATTACGGCAATCATGCCCATATGGATCAGCTGGGAATCATTTTTGCTGCTTACGGAAAAGTATTGCTGCAGGATCCGGGGCGCTATACCTATAAAAGCTGTGGGGAAAGACATTTGTACAAATCTTCACAGGTACATACGGTTCCCACGGTCAACGGGCGGGATGGGTTTGAATATGTGGACACCTTTGGGTATGGGCCGCAGAAGGACGGCGGCATTACGGCTGTTGTGGATACAGAGTGTCTTAAGGGCGTCAGCGGAATCAACCATAATTACGAGCCGGTGACGGTCTCCCGCAGCGTCGCGCTGGTGGATGGATGCGTATTGGCAATTGCGGATACCTACAACGGGCTGGACAGAGAGGAGATGAAGGCTTTCTTCCATATAAACAGTACGAATGTGGTCATGGACGGTCTGGAGGTTCTCACGGATGACAGGGATGTGAACCTGAGAATCATTCCGGTTAATGGGGATGCCGGATGGAAAGCAGAGATCCTGGAGGGGAGGCTGTCGGATGTGTTTTACCATGAATATCCTTCGAAACGCGCGGTATATTCCCGTATTGCCGGGAAAGAGAGGGAGATGATGCTGTTTCTTGCGGTACCTGCCGTTTCCGGGGATGAAACCAAGCCTGAAAATGCAGCCTGGGATGGTGATTATCTGCGGTTTTGCTTTAAGGGCATCAGCTATCAGGTTTGCTGCAGGGATGGCAAATTTACAGAGGTGCAGTTATACCCTGCTTCGGGCAGAAAGATTTCTATAATATGAAAGGAAACGAGGTATCGGATATGCTGGAAAAACAAATGTGGTTAAAATATGCCCCAGACCTGTCAACGGAGTGGAGGCAGCTTATGGAAGAGGGGAAGGATGTGGAATCCTACAGGGAAGTATGCAGCGCAATCGAAGCGTTGTCTGTCACAGCGGATTGCGAATCTGCCGCTTTTGAGATCTATAAAGCGATGGAGCAGGCGGCTGTAAGAAAGGATTATGGATATCAGGAACCTTCTTCCTACGCGGAAATTCGGGAACAGGCTCCGGGAAATGAGAAGACGGACTGGCGCGGGATATTGAATGAGGAAGAATTAAAGGATAAAATTGCGGGAGCCTGGGTGGGGCGGATCAGCGGCTGTCTTCTGGGAAAGCCAATGGAATGCCTGAGGACAGGGCTTATTTCACAGATATTGGAACAAAGCGGGCATGAGCCTCTGGAATGGTATATAGATTCCAGGGAGATTCCCGGAACGCTTGTGGAGAAAGCGGATCATGACAGCCGCGCCCCATGGAGAAAATGCTGGATTGACCGTATCGGAGAGTCCGCGCCGATAGATGATGATACAAATTATACCGTGCTGGCCCTGAAACTGGTGGAAGAGTACGGAGCGGATTTTACTCCTGATGATGTGCTGGAAGCATGGCTTTATTGGATGCCTATGTTTTCGACATGCACTGCGGAGCGGGCGGCTTACAGAAATGCGGCTATGGGGATGCGGGCGCCTATGACGGCGTACTATAAGAATCCGTACAGGGAGTGGATCGGCGCGCAGATCAGGGGAGATTTTTTCGGCTATATCAATCCCGGGAACCCGGAGGCCGCCGCCGGGATGGCCTGGAGGGATGCTTCGGTATCCCATGTAAAAAACGGGATATACGGGGAAATGTGGGTTGCTGCCATGCTTGCAAAGGCAGCGATATGTGATGATATATCCGAAATCATTGAGACTGGTCTGAGGGAGGTTCCTCCTGTTTCCAGATTTACGGAGCATGTCAGGAAAGTAATGGAATGGTACCATGAGGGGATTGACAAGAGGGAGGTATTCAGAAGGATTCATTCCCGGTATGACGAGTACTGCCAATTTGACTGGTGTCATACCAATTCCAATGCCATGATTGTATCAGCCTGTCTGCTGTATGGGGAAAAGAATTTCGCAAAGACCATAGGAATGGCTGTTCAAAACGGCTTTGACACGGACTGCAATGCGGCTACGGCAGGCTCCGTGTTGGGGATGGTACTGGGTGAAAAATCCATACCGGCAAAGTGGAGCGAGTCCTATCACAGAAAACTGCGCACCGGTATCAGCGGTTATTATGAGATGACAATAGAGCAGCTTACAGAGAAAACAATGGCGCTCTGCACAGACCTGAAAGACGCGAGAGATTGACTCTATTTTTTATACTTTGCTATAAAAATTATGAGTAACAGACTATACTATTTACATTTTGCCCTAATTTGGCTTTTTTAGGCTTTCGAATATTGTGCAAAAAGCATAATATGGACTCAGCGGAACACAGATGTGAACGAATATGAGAAAGGAGAAAATTTTGATGTCAAAGGCAAATGCAAAGGGAAAAAACAAACCCAGATATAATTTGCCGGCAAACCAGAGAGGTATCAAAGGCTTTCTGCATGAAGTGAAAAGAAACCGAATTATGTTTCTGATGATCTTGCCGGTTATCCTGTTTACCATTGTTTTTTCTTACCTGCCCATGGGTGGTATCGTTCTTGCATTTAAGAAGTTTAATTACACGGACGGTATCCTGGGGAGTCCCTGGGTGGGATGGAGTAATTTTAAATTTTTGGTAAGCGGCGGAATCCTGTGGAGGATAACCAGAAATACGGTTTTATATAATATTGCATTCATGGTGATAGATATGGCAGCACAGATTGCCGTGGCGATCATGCTGAATGAGATTGGAAAGAAGTGGTTCAAGAAGCTGAGTCAGTCGCTGATGTTTCTGCCGTACTTTATTTCATTCGTACTTGTACAATCCATCTGTTATGGTATTTTCAGTTATGAATACGGCTTGATGAACAATCTGATAAAGAGTTTGGGAGGCGAACCCATCAATATTTATGCAATGAAAGGAATCTGGCCGTTTCTGCTGATATTCTTTCATGAATGGAAGGGATTGGGTTATGGTGTTGTTATCTATCTGGCAGCCATTACCGGAATCAGTGCAGAGTACTATGAGGCAGCCCGCGTGGACGGCGCTACGAAGTGGAAACAGATCAGATACATAACATTGCCGCTTTTGAAACCAACGGCAATCACATTGTTCCTTTTCTCAGTAGGTAAGATCATGAAAGGCCAGTTTGAATTGTTCTTCCAGCTGGTGGGAAAGAACGGAATTCTCTATGAAGTGACAGATATTATCGATACTTATGTATTCCGAACCATAACACAGAGCTTTGACCCCGGTATGTCCACGGCAGCCGGCTTGTATCAGTCATTCTTTGGATTTGTTCTGATTATGACAATTAACCATGTTATGAAAAAGATTCAGCCGGATTACGCATTATTTTAAAAGAAGGGAGGCACTCTAAAAGATATGATTCAAAAGAAGAAAAAGAATCATTTTCTAAAATTTATAGTGCTATTGGATTAGATGTCAATACTGTAGTAAAGCCTTTACAGAATCATACAAGTAATGTTATATGTATTGATAGGAT
>OFGQ01001596.1_pt1 | contig 14646 bp, 14 predicted proteins | sample 1521791 | NCBI WGS metagenome assembly OFGQ01 (sample SAMEA3504116, study PRJEB24116) | mouse gut metagenome | biome: mouse gut; feature: mouse-associated habitat; material: faeces | place: Denmark | collected 2011 | reverse complement strand
TGAGATGGAGATGTATAATGCAGACGGCAGTCGGGCAGAGATGTGTGGAAACGGAATCCGCTGTGTGGCGAAGTATGTCTATGATAAAGGCTTGACGGATAAAACTGACATAAGCATCATAAGCTGCGGGCAGATCAAATATTTGCAGCTTTTCTTAAAAGAAGGCAAAGTGGACAGTGTCAGAGTTAACATGGGAGCACCGGAACTTAGACCGGAACAGATCCCGGTTACGATGGAAGGAGCAGGCAGTGTGTCAGGGGATACTTCCGTAAGCGGCAGGGAATGACGGTGGCGTGAATGGGAAAGAAAGCGTGATCGATGAACCGATCACTGTACAGGGGAAGGAATACAGAATGACGTGTGTGTCGATGGGAAACCCGCACGCTGTTATTTTCATGGATGATGTGCCGGGGCTGAAGATTGAGCAGATCGGACCGGATTTTGAGAAGCATGAGCGATTCCCGAAGCGGACCAACACGGAATTCGTTAAGGTTCTGGACCGAAATACGGTGCAGATGCGTGTCTGGGAGCGGGGAACGGGAGAGACACTGGCCTGCGGTACGGGATGCTGCGCTACAGTAGTAGCCTGTATCTTAAATGGTTTGACGGATAACAAGGTTACTGTTAAACTATTAGGTGGCAATTTGCAGATCAGGTGGGACCGGGAAGAAGATCTGGTCTATATGACCGGCCCGGCAGCCACGGTTTTTGAAGGCGAGATAGAATGATAAAAACAGGAGGGATCACAACATGTTTAAGATTAATGACAACTATTTAAGACTGCCCGGCAGCTATCTTTTTTCTACCATTGGGAAAAAGGTAAATGCATATGCAGCGGCAAACCCGGATAAGAAGATCATCCGGCTTGGGATCGGCGACGTGACCCAGCCTCTGGTTCCGGCGATCATCACGGCGCTTCACGGAGCGGTGGATGAAATGGGGGCAGCGGAGACATTTAAGGGTTACGCACCGGAGCTGGGCTATGAATTTTTAAGGAATGCCATTGCGGAAAACGATTACAAGGCAAGAGGATGCGACATTTCGGCAGACGAAATCTTTGTGTCCGACGGGGCAAAGTGCGATTCCGGGAATATCCAGGAAATTTTCAGTACGGACAATAAGATTGCAGTGTGCGACCCTGTGTATCCTGTTTATGTGGACACCAACGTGATGGCGGGAAGGACCGGAACTTATGATACGGACACGGAGACCTGGAGTGATGTGATCTATATGCCCTGTACCGCGGAAAATGATTTTGCGCCCCAGCTTCCGAAGGAAACGCCGGATTTGATCTATCTTTGTTTTCCCAATAACCCTACCGGCGCTACCATTCATAAAGCACAGCTTCAGGAGTGGGTGGATTATGCAAACAAAGTGGGGGCCGTGATCATTTATGATGCGGCATATGAGGCATATATTTCCGAGGCGGACGTGCCCCATTCCATATACGAGTGCGAGGGGGCAAGGACCTGTGCCATAGAGCTTCATTCCTTCTCTAAAAATGCAGGGTTTACCGGCGTGCGCCTGGGGTATACGGTGATCCCGAAAGATTTAAAGTGTGGCGGCGTTGCGCTCCATTCCCTGTGGGCAAGGCGGCACGGAACCAAATACAACGGGGCTCCTTATATCGTGCAGCGTGCCGGGGAAGCGGTATATTCGCCGGAAGGCAAAGAGCAGCTTAAGAAGCAGGTTGCGTATTACATGAACAACGCAGCATACATTTTGGAAGGGCTTAAAGATGCGGGCTATAGCGTTTCCGGCGGCGTAAATGCTCCTTATATCTGGTTAAAGGCGCCTAAGGGCATGACAAGCTGGGAGTTTTTTGATTATCTGCTTGAAAATGCAAATGTGGTGGGAACGCCGGGCTCCGGTTTCGGGCCATCCGGTGAGACCTATTTCAGACTGACGGCTTTTGGGAGTTATGAAAACACCGTGGAAGCAGTGGACAGGATCAAAGCGTTATAAACAACAGCAAGGGGCATTGCATGGAGGTGCGGTGCCCTGCTTTATATGTACACTTGGCTAAGAGGTGCGGCGGAATTTGCCGCAGAACCATAAATCACGTTAGGGATGAACGTATCTATACAAGGAGAGGGGAAAGACCGTGACAGAGCATCAATTTGAACAGGCCATTGGCCGGATGGTGCGCGGGGATAAGACGGGGCTTAAGGAAATTTATGAGAATTACCTTGGGTATATTTATCGGATTATCTATGAGATCCTTAGGTCAAAGGAAAATGCGGAGGATGTGACAAGCGATTTTTTTATCAGACTTTGGGATAAGGCAGGGCAGTTTAAGCCGGGCACCGGGCATAAAGGCTATCTGGCAGCCATGGCAAGGAATATGGCTATTGATTTTTTGCGTAAGCATAAACGGGAAGAACTGACAGACATGCTGCAGGATCTGGAAAGCGGAACCGGGGAGGAAGGACGTGCCGGAAATGGGGGCATTGCAAAGGGCAGTGCGGACGTGGAGGCGGAAGTGGTGCAGAGCATGTCGGTGCAGGCGGCAATGGAAACCTTAAAACCGGCGGAGCGCCAGATCGTCAGCATGAAGGTCCTGGGGGATCTGACATTTAAAGAAATAGCGGGAATCATGGGGATCCCTATGGGAACCGTGACCTGGAAATACCAGAACGCGATCAAAAAGTTAAGGAGGTGTGGGTATGAGTAAGAACTTTGAACAAGAATATAAAGCTCTGGCAAATGAAGATCTGCCGGATTTATGGAACCGCATTGAAAACGGCCTTGCTCCACGGACCACAGCCTTAACGGATGAGGCGGATCAGGATGTAAAACAGGAAAAAAGGAAAGCGGCGCCCTTTTGGTATCGGTACCGGACGGCGGCGGCAGCGGCTGTGTGTGCGATCGTGATTATACCTGCGGTGATCTTTCTTGGGAGAACGGGAAGAGAAGAGTCTTTAGAATTTGCCATTGATAATACTGCCGAAGCGCCGGCAATGGATACGGCCATGGAAGAAACTGCAGTGGAGAGCGGGCAGGAAGCCGCATCGGAAACTGCATCGGAAGATATGGACACGACGGTGGAGGAAACGGCGGAAATGAAGTTCCGTGAAGCGGAAACAGATGACTGTGACAGCAAAGCGCAGGCAGGCGGCGCGGCGGAAGTGGAAGCTGCATTGGAGGAACCGAAAGAATCCGGTCAGGTATCGGATATGGTCAAGGAATCGGCTAAAATGGAAATGGCAGAGGATGAGGCAGTTAAGCTGTATGAGCAGGTCACGTTGAATGTAACACAGGTTACGGAAGAAATCGTCAAGACAGACCAGGACTTCTTTTACGGAGCGAAGATGGAAGTGGTAAAAGACCCTTCCGGGGAACTTACGGAAGGTACGGAAATTATGGTGTGGATTTCCATGCATTCTTCACGGGCATATGTGGAAGGGGAAGAATATACGCTGGATCTTTCTTACGAGGCGGACAGAGAATGCCCTTACAGAGTTGTATAGTCATATTCTGGCCAGGATTTAGGAAGCTGCCAAAGCCGGGCCTGTTCAGCAGAAAAAAATCACTCCGAAGCCTTGACTTGGCGGCGGAGTGGTTTTTGGTTTCTATTCTGTTTTGCTTTACTGCTGAGGTCCGATGTACTGTGCCTGCCCAAAACCAAGAATCAAAGTGAAAATGGGTGACAGGAAAAACAGGCCAAGACCAAATCCGGTTCCCTGTCCAAATGCCTTTGCCAACTTGATGGAGTAGATCACCATAACAACGATGTTGACACAAGGAATCATTGTGAGCAGGAATAACCAGCCATTTCCCCATGCCATTTCAAACTGGCAGTACTGGGAATAAAAAGGAATCAGGCATGCCCAGCCTGGCTTACCTGCCTTGGTAAATACCTTCCAAAGGCCGACTAGAGTTAACACAAGAAAAGCCAGAATGATTATGTAATAAACAGTCAGGACACCTGTGGCAATGCCAACGGCCATTGCATCATATGAATCCATATGGACACCTCCCTTCATAAGAATTATTAAGTCAAATCTTTTTTTATCATACAAGATAAGACGAATAATGTCAATTTATTTATTAATATTATATGAAAAGAGGAAAGGAATTATAAACATATTTTAAAAATATTATAAAATAATTCCATATTTTGCTATTTTGTCAGTTCATCCGCCAAAACCGCCAGCGCTTCCTCGTCTGATTTTTTAACGGCGCCGCGGATGGTGATGGAGGGCTCCAGGATGGTGATGCCGTTCATTGTGGAGAGGATGTCTGTCATGGTCTTTTTGGCGGATGGGGCCCAGGAGCCGTTTTCTATGAGGGCAATTTGACGTTTCTGGAAGTTTTTGCCTTTCAGATAATGGAGGAAAAATTCCATATAGGGCATTACGCCGCCGTTGTAGGAGGAGGAGGCCAGCACGATTTTGCCGTAGCGGAACGCTTTTGCAAGGGCGTCTGCCATGTCGTCCCGGGCAAGGTCGAGGGTTACGGCTTCCGGGCAGCCCTTTTCCCTTAAGATTTCCGCAAGCTTTTTGGCCGCGCCGGCAGTATTGCCGTGGAGGGAGGCGTAGGCGATGAAAACGCCTTCCTTTTCAGGGGCGTAGCTGCTCCAAGTGTTGTATTTATCAAGGTAATAGCTTAAATTTTCTTTTAAAACAGGGCCGTGGAGAGGGCAGATGATTTGAATGTCCAGCGCGGCGGCCTTTTTCAGCACGGTCTGGACGGGCATTCCGAATTTTCCCACAATATTAAAGTAATATCTTCCGGCCTCGTCGTCCCAGGGCTCCTGCGCATCCAGCGCGCCGAATTTTCCGAAAGCGTCCGCGCTGAACAGAATCTTATCAAAACTGTCATAGGTGAGCATGACCTCGGGCCAGTGAACCATGGGAGCCATCACAAAGGAAAGCTCATGCTTCCCCAAAGAAAGGGTATCGCCCTCTTTTACTGTGAGTGCGTTGCTAAAATCCAGGTCAAAATAAAGCGCCAGCATCTGAAAGGTTTTGGCGTTGCCCACCACTGTGGCGGAGGGGTATTTTTCAAGGAAAGCCTTCACACTGGAAGCGTGGTCGGGCTCCACATGGGAAACCACCAGATAATCAGGACATTTGCCGCAAAGAGCTTTTTCCAGATTTTCCAGATACGCATCCTTTTTTCTCCTGTCAACCGTGTCCATCACCGCAATTTTATCATCAAGAATCACATAAGAATTATAAGCGATGCCGTTCGGAACCGCAAACTGCCCTTCAAAAAGGTCAATATCCCTATCGTCAACGCCCACATAAAGAACATCGTTTGTCACCATTACAAAACACCTCCGGTTATAATTTCGCCTGGCCCTTTCCAGAACGCAAATAAGTTATAAAAAGATAATGTGAAAAGACAAGCACAATTATACACAAAAATTTTCCCCATGTCACCACATCCCGCCCCACGGAAAAGGAATTTGTTAAATATTAATAAATTTTCTCCCCAAGCCCTATATTTTTTTATATCAGATGCGGTATAATGTACGCGACAGCAATGAGCTGTGCCACTTCGCAAGATGACAAAACGCCTGCTAGCAGGCGATTTTGTCAGATTACGAAGTGATAGGGCGAAGCCCGCGAATGAGGGAGCCGGAGGCTCCCGAATGCGCACAGCGGAGTGGAGGGAATCACCAGTCACTACGTGAATAGCGAATGAGGGAGCCGGAGGCACCCGAATGTGCACAGCGGAGTGGAGGGAATCACCAGTCACTACGTGCATAGCGAATGAGGGAGCCGGAGGCACCCGAATGTGCACAGCGGAGCAGAGGGAGGCCAGAAAGGAAATCAAAATGTCCCAACTTAAACAAAAAAAGATAGCGGCAATCAACGACCTGACCGGCTTCGGGCGATGCGCCCTTACGGTGTCGCTGCCGGTGATTTCCCATATGAAAATCCAATGCTGTCCGGTGCCGACGTCGATTCTTTCCAACCATGTGGGCTACCCGGAATATTTTTTTGACGATTACACGGACAGGCTTGCCGAATACCTCTCCATGTGGAAAAAGCTCGACCTTAAGTTTGACGGCATTATGTCCGGCTTTCTGGGCTCCGGGGCGCAGATTGGCATTGTGGAGGATTTCATCAGGAGCTTTCGGGGGAAAGATACGATTGTGGTGGTTGACCCGGTGATGGGCGACCATGGAAAGATTGCGGGAACCTATACGGAAGAAATGTGCCTGAAAATGCGCAGTCTCATATCCCTTGCGGATATTATCACGCCGAACCTTACGGAGGCATGTAAGCTGACGGACACACCCTATAAAGAGGAAGGATGGAAGGAAGCGGAGCTTTGGACGCTTGCCCGAAGGCTTGCGGAGGCAGGTCCCGGGAAGATAGTAATCACCGGAATCAGCCAGGGACAGTATCTGGCAAATTATGTCTTTGAGGAAGGAAAGGAGCCGTTAATTTTCCGCAACCGCAGGGTTGGAAAGGAGTGCTGCGGCACAGGGGATTTATTTTCGGCAATCATTGCCGCGGATGCGGTAAACGGCGTTTCTTTTGCAGAGTCGGTGAAAAAGGCCGCTGTATTTATAAAAAAATGTATGGAAAAATCCCTGGAAATGGGGATTGAAGATAAAAACGGAGTCTGCTTTGAGGAGATACTCCATTTACTGAAGGTATAAAGGTTTTACGCTGGGGAGTCTGCGTCTGCGCCGCGTGGCGGACTTTCCGGGGCAAAGCGCCCAAAGGCGGTAATGCGGCGCAGAAAAGAGGAGAAATGAGACGATTGCTTAACGCCATATTTAAGATGGTATTCGGCCGTTCGCTGATTATCATTTTGATGATAGTGCTGCAGGCGCTTGCGCTGCTTGGCAGCTTCGTATGGCTTCGGAGTTATTATCCGCTGATATGGGAAAGTATGAGCATTCTGGGAGCGTTTCTGGTAATTTTTATCATTAACAGGGACGAGCCCACGGAATTTAAGATGAGCTGGATTATTCCCATCTGCCTGTTCCCGGTGCTGAGGGCGCTGATTTACGTGTTTATCGTGGGGAATTTCAGCGGTTTCGGTCTCAAGGTGAAGCTTGGCAGACGCATAGGGGAAACGGAAGGAAAGCTCTATACGGACGAGGAAACTGAAAACGCCCTTAAAAAGTGCCCGCCGCAGTTTCAGGGGTTTGCCCATTATATGAAGCATACAGCCGGTTTCCCGGTATATAACAGCTCCACCGCCGTATATTATCCCGTGGGGGAGGATAAATTTGCGGATTTGCTGGAGGAATTAAGAAAAGCGGAGAAGTTCATTTTCCTTGAGTACTTCATCATAGAGCGGGGATACATGTGGGATGCGGTATTGGACATCCTGAAAGAAAAGGTAAAGGAAGGCGTGGAAGTGCGGGTGATGTATGACGGCATGTGTTCCATCGTTCTTCTTCCCCTTAGATATCCGAGAGAGCTGCAGGAATACGGCATAAAGGCCAAGATGTTCGCACCGATTGTTCCGTTTTTATCCACGTCGCAGAACAACCGCGACCACAGAAAAATCGTGGTGATAGACGGAAAGGTGGCTTTTACGGGCGGCGTGAACCTGGCGGACGAGTATATCAATAAGAAGGAACGCTTCGGGCACTGGAAGGATGTGGCGGTAAAAATCACCGGCGACGCCGTCAGGAGCTTTACGGTGATGTATCTGCAGATGTGGAACGTGTCGGAAACGGGCGATGAAAAGTACGACAAATATCTGAAGGATATTGTGTTTGACGGCCCGGAGGTTCACGACGGTTTTGTGATACCATACGGGGAGACGCCCACCAGAAGCTCAGAGGTGGCAAAAACGGTATATGCGTCCATGATTCAGAGCGCTTCAAAATATGTGCACATTATGACGCCCTATTTTATTGTGGACAGGGAATTTCTGGATGCCATGCGCTACGCCGCAAGGCGGGGTGTGGAGGTGGCGATGATTCTGCCTCATATTCCTGATAAAAAAGTGGTATATTATATTGCAAGAACCTTTTATCCCGAGCTTTTGGAGGCGGGCATCAGGGTTTATGAGTATACGCCCGGCTTCGTGCACGCCAAGTCCTTTGTTTCCGACGATATCTCCGCCGTGGTGGGGACGGTAAATCTGGATTACCGGAGTTTTTACCATCATTTTGAGTGCGGCGTTTGTTTTTATGAGAGCAGTACGGCGGCAAGGGTGGAAGAAGATTTTCAGGACACGCTTTTAAAGTGTCAGGAGGTTACCATAGATTACTACAGGAAAATCCCCCTGTATCAGAAAGTGACGGGAAGGATATCCAGGCTTGTAGCGCCGCTGCTGTAAATATCCGTCGGGTATGCGGCTGACTGCAGGCATATGGCTGAAGAACAGATAAGGAAGTGATTTCATGCAGGGCATTTTGTATGATGCGACGAAGATAAAAGTATGTCAGGCTTTTTATGCAATCTGCGATTACGCGGAGCTGTCCCGGGAATGGGCGGACGGGCTCTGGCCGGATATTTTGTCCCGGAGGCAGTTGTATGAGGAATTTATTTATTACGTGGAGCATCACACCTTTTCGGATAAGCTTAAGACATGCGGCTATTCCCTGTGCGATTTGTATGTCTGGCAGATGAACCGCTATAATCTCATAAAGGATACGGGGAAGAATTCCCGGACCTGCAATAAGGAAAAGATGGCCATGCAGGCGTTTCGGACAATGGCGGATATGATGAAAGACCCGGAAAAATACCGAAACGGACTGGATTATGGACGGGGAACAGATAAATTTTAAAAATACATAGTATAAAATTTGAAAAAAGAGAAAATACTACTCCTGTAACCTAATGAATCAGGAGGAAACAAAATTATGGCTAAGAATGATTATCAGAACAACCAGAACAATCAGAACCAGGAAAACAAATCCAATCAGAACAGCCAGAACAGCCAGAAGAACAGCTCTTCCAATTCTTCTAACTGCAAGGACAACAACAAAAAGAACAACGAGTACTAAAATGGATTTGGCGAAAGGCACCCCTGGAGGGTGCCTTTTTGCGCGAGCAATGAGCCGAACGGCGGGGGGAGGAACATGTATAAAATACTGATAGTCGAAGACGACAACATCATTTCAAACCAAATCTGCAAGTATCTCTCAGGCTGGGGATATGAATCAGCCTGTGTGGAAAACCTTGAAAATATCCTGCCGGAGTTTATCTCCTTTGGGCCCCAGCTTGTACTTCTGGATATCGGGCTGCCCTTTTACAACGGATATTACTGGTGCGGGGAAATCAGGAAGATTTCGCAGGTTCCGGTGGTTTTCGTCTCGTCGGCCTCGGATAACATGAATATCGTCATGGCAATGAACATGGGCGGGGATGATTTCATCGTAAAGCCCTTTGATTTGGAGGTGCTTCTGGCCAAGGTGCAGGCAATTTTGCGGAGAACCTATTCTTTTCAAAACCAGTCTTCGGTTATGGAGCATGGAAACGTTATCCTGAATCTCACGGATATGAGCCTTTTGTATCAGGGGACAAAGCTGGAGCTGTCCAAAAACGAGTTCCGTATCCTGCAGCTTTTGTATGAAAAGGCGGGGAGCACGGTGAGCCGTGAGAGTATTATGAAACGGCTGTGGGATAACGAGTGCTTTGTGGACGACAATACGCTGACCGTGAACATGAACCGGCTTCGGAAAAAGCTGGAGGAAGCGGGAATCGAGAATTTCATTTTGACCAAAAAGGGCGTAGGGTATCAGCTGAGATGAGTGCGAAGAAAACAAAGGGGACGGCTGGCGTTATAGGGAAGTCTTATCTGAAAGAAAAATATAAGTTGGTTTTCGGATACATATTGATTGCGTTTTTGTTTTTTATGGTAAGCTTTCTTTACGGCTACAGGCAGATTTACCGGAATATGCTGTATGCTCTGGAGCTTGCGCTGTTTTTCGGTTTCTTATTTTTCCTGTGGGATTTTTTGACTTATTACAGGAGATGTCAGGCTTTGATGCGCGCATTGCAGCGGGGAGAGGAGAGAACGCAGGGACTCCCGGAGGCGAAAAGCCTGCCGGAGCAGTTATACCGGGAGATGCTGGAGGATTCGGAGAAGGAAAAGAGGAAGCTGCTTACCGAATACGACGAGAGAAGAAAGGATATGGCTGATTATTATACCCTGTGGACGCACCAGATTAAGACGCCTATCGCGGCTATGCGTCTGCTTTTGCAGGAGGAAGAAAGCGCCGGGGATGAGGAAGATTTTCCCCGTGAGGAAGAAAGCGTCAGGCATGTCAGAGGGCGGCAGAAGGAAAAGGAAGAATTGTTTAAGATTGAGCAGTATGCGGAGATGGCGCTTTATTTTGCAAGGCTGGACAGCCTGTCTTCGGATTTCCTTTTCAGAAAATGCGATGTGCAGGAGATTGTGAAGCAGGCGGTTAAGAAGTATTCCGTCTTATTTTTACACAGCGGGCTTTCCTTCCGCATGGAGGAGTTTGAAATCAGGGCGGTGACAGACGAAAAGTGGCTGTGCTTTGTGGTGGAGCAGGTCTTTTCCAATGCATTAAAGTACACCCATGAGGGCGGTATCGCCATTTACGGTGCGGATGCGGAGGGAGGAGAGAGGAAAGGGGCGGCCTCTTATCTCGTCATTGAGGATACGGGAATCGGTATCAGGGAAAGCGACCTCCCGAGAATTTTCGAGAGGGGCTTTACCGGGTACAACGGCAGGATGGATAAAAGGTCAACGGGGCTTGGGCTTTATCTGTGTGAGCAGATTATGAAAAGAATGTCGCATACCATCACGGTGAAGTCGGCTCAGGGAAAGGGCACGAAAGTGATTTTGGGATTTTTCCAGGAGCCGTAAGGGTAGCGGGTACAGCCTTTGCCGTCTGAAAATCCGTATGTGACAAAAATGTAAGATTACAGGGAAGAAATGTAAGCCGGATGAATGGCAGGGCATTTCTTCTTTTTCTATAATACAGGGCAGAAGCAAAATACAGCACAGGAGGACTGAATCGTATGTCATTGTTAGAAGTAAGAAACGTTAAAAAAGTATACACTACAAGGCTTGGTGCCGTTAAGGTACAGGCGCTGCGGGATGTGAATTTTTCCGTGGAGGAGGGAGAATATGTGGCGATTATGGGAGAGTCGGGCTCCGGCAAGACAACCCTTTTAAATATCCTTGCCTCGTTGGATAAGGCGACGAGCGGACAGGTTCTGTTAAAGGGGAGGGACCTGTCGGAAATCCGGCGCAGGGATATCTGCACCTTTCGGAGGGAGCATATGGGCTTTGTGTTTCAGGATTTTAATCTGCTGGATACCCTGTCCCTGAGGGATAATATTTATCTCCCGCTGGTGCTTGCGGGAACCGGCCATAAGGAGATGGAAAACAGGATAAAGCCTCTTGCGGACAGACTTGCCATCCCGGATATCCTTGAAAAATACCCCTACGAGGTTTCCGGCGGGCAGAGACAGCGCGCGGCGGCGTGCAGGGCGTTAATCACAAACCCGGATATCATTCTGGCGGACGAGCCCACCGGGGCGCTGGACTCCCGGGCGTCGGGAAAGCTCCTTAAGCTGTTCGGGGAAGTAAACCGGGAAGGGCAGACCATATTGATGGTGACTCACAGCATTCAGGCGGCAAGCCATGCGGGGCGGGTGCTGTTTATCAAGGACGGCTGCGTTTTCCACCAGATTTACAAGGGGAATCAGAGCAATGAGGAAATGTATAAAATGATATCCGATGCGCTGACGGTGCTGCAAAGGACGGAAGCATCTGGCGGGGCGGAGGCTCTGTCAGAGGGAGGGGAGGCATAGTTTATGGGAAAAACAGGAAAATCAACGGCATGGAAAATTCTGCCGGCAATGGCGTGGAAGGGGATTATGAGAAACGGAAGCGTATATTTTCCCTATCTGGCAGCCGGAATATTTTCGGTGTTTACATACTTTGTGTATGCATCCATTTTAAAAAACGATATTATCTCAATTCTTCCCAAAAGCACCTATGCATGGATAATGCTGCGGATTGGAAAAAGCCTGCTTGTGATAATTCTGATGCTTTTTCTGGTCTATGCAAACAGCTTTCTGATGAAAAGGAGGCAGAAAGAATTCGGGCTTTATCATATATTGGGACTGGAAAAAAAGCACATCGGCAGTATGCTGTTTTTTGAGACGGCGCTGCTTTATGCCTTTGCGCTTGCAGGCGGCGTGGTTTTTGGAATGGCGCTTTCAAAGCTGCTGTTTATGCTGCTTCTTAAGATGTGCAGGCTGCCGGTGGACGTTGGCTTTGTTTTTCAGATGGAAGCGCTCCGGGAAACCATGGTTTATTTTCTGGCCGTCTATATGGTTAATTTTGCGGAAGGGCTGATACAAATCGGGAAATCGAACCCCATTGAGCTGATGAGCGGGAGCAGGAAAGGGGAAAAGGAGCCGAAATTCCTCTGGTTTTTTGCGCTGGCGGGAGCGGCGGCTCTGGCAGGAGGGTATTACTGCTCTGTCACCTCCAAGGTGGACAGCAGGATATTTACCGACTTTTTCCAGGCGGTTTTCCGGGTAATCGTGGGAACCTACCTTTTATTTGCGGCGGGAAGTATTGCCTTTTTGAAGTGGATGAAATCCAGAAAGCGCGTTTACTACAAGGCCGGAAACTTTATCACCATTTCAGGCATGCTTTACCGCATGAAAAAGAATGCCGCAGGGCTCTCCAATATCTGTATTTTTTCCACCATGGTACTGATTACGATAACCTGCACGGTAACGCTTTATGCGGGGATGGACAGTCTGGTGCATTATGTCCAGCCCTACGACATGACGGTTCATTACAGGGACGAAAGGGTGGAGCCCCGGGAGGTGTATGAGGAGATTGAAACTCTCGGGGAAAAATACGGGAAAAAGGTCGAGCGGGCGGATATTTACGAGAAAATGACGCTTCCGGTCCGGCAGCAGGAGAACAGCTTCGTGGTCCGGCACGAGAAAGATGAGGCGGCAGGGATAGAGGCATATGCGGAGGATTACGAACTGGGGATTATGACACAGGAGGAATACAACCGTATAGAAAACAGAGAGGTTTCCCTTGGGGAGGGAGAGGCCCTTATCTATTGCAGCGGCAGGGACTACGGCTATGACAGGGTTATTTTTTATGGAAAAGAATTTCTGGTAAAGGAGGAGCCTGATAATTTCTTCCCGGACCCGAAAGCGGAGGACAATACCTTCGGCGCAGGTTACCTTATGGTGGTAAAGGACGACGAGGTAAAGGAGGCGTGCATAAGAGCCTTTGGAGCGGCTAACGGCGTGGAGGATATGGAGGCCTTTCTGGAAAGCGGGACTCAGTATGTGCAGATACTTCTGGAGGGAAAGGACGGGGAAAAACAGGATTTCCTTAAGGAATTCGGTCAGTGGTGCCAGAGCCGCCCGGGCTTTTCAAAGCTTACAAACGGCGCGGAGAACAGAAACGACCAGGAAATCATGTACGGCGCGCTTTTGTTTATCGGTATCCTGTTCGGGATGATTTTCTTCATGTGCCTGATTCTGATTATGTACTACAAGCAGATTACGGAAGGATACGAGGACAGGAACAGCTTTGATATCATGCAGAAGGTGGGAATGAGCGATGGGGAAATCCGAACCACGGTTCACAGGCAGATACTGACGGTATTCGCCCTGCCGCTGATAGGAGCAATTTCCCACACCATCGCGGGAATGTTTATGGTGAAAGGACTGATGGCAGTGCTGTCGTTTCACCGGAACGATATACTGATTTTCAGTACCGCGGGCGTAATCGTCCTGTTTGCGGCGGTGTACGGGGCCAGCTATATGGTGACGGCCAGGGCTTATTACAGGATTGTGAGGCATGGAGGGACGAACTAGCGCCGGGGATATTTCGTATCAGTTCGGCGGCACCATTCATAAATCGACGGATTGTCTGTCATTTTTCGAACACGGAAATCAATTTTCAGATTCCGGTGATTTTCGAAAAAGCATACTGGTATTATTTCATAAAATACCGTATAATAGGTGAATGTGGCAGGAAAAAGCCGGAAGACGGCAGTTGAAGGTCCTGCCGGGCAGAACGGAAACGAGGGATTTATGAAAACATACGAACTGATTGCCCCATGCCATTTCGGGCTTGAGGCTGTATTGAAGCGGGAAATTTCGGATTTGGGATATGAGATTGTGAAGGTGGAGGACGGCCGCATCACGTTTAAGGGTGACGAGGCCGCCGTTTGCCGTGCAAATATTTTTCTCCGCACGGCGGAGAGGATTCTGATTAAGGTGGGAAGCTTTCACGCGGAAACTTTCGAAGAGCTATTTCAGGGGACAAAGAGCCTCCCATGGGAGGAATGGCTGCCGGAGGACGGAAAGTTCTGGGTGACAAAGGCGGCCAGCATCAAAAGCAAACTGTTCAGCCCTTCGGATATCCAGTCGGTGATGAAAAAGGCCATGGTGGAGCGGATGAAAGCCGGCTATCACACGGGGTATTTTCCCGAGAGCGGGGACGCCTTTCCCGTCAGGGTGTTCCTGATGAAGGACGAGGTGACGGCGGCGTTAGACGCCACGGGAGATTCCTTACATAAAAGAGGCTACCGGCGGCTGACCGCCAAAGCGCCTATTGCGGAAAACCTTTCGGCGGCGCTGATAAAGCTGACGCCGTGGCGGGGAGACCGGATACTGGTGGACCCTTTCTGCGGGAGCGGCACCTTTCCCATAGAGGCGGCTATGATGGCGGCTAATATGGCGCCGGGAA
>OFGQ01001594.1_pt1 | contig 14652 bp, 8 predicted proteins | sample 1521791 | NCBI WGS metagenome assembly OFGQ01 (sample SAMEA3504116, study PRJEB24116) | mouse gut metagenome | biome: mouse gut; feature: mouse-associated habitat; material: faeces | place: Denmark | collected 2011 | reverse complement strand
ATACCCAAGGGCACACCGTAATGCATGCCCCTTACGGGGCGGGTGGACTGCGTCCATTAAGGTATGAGGAAATAATTGAGAATCTCTGTGGGATTGTCCTTGCAGATGTAGCATACCATATTTTATTGAATAAACAGTTGGACAGCAAAAGGATAGAGAAAGGGGAGAAAAGCAAAATACAGGCGATGCTCGGTACTTGTGCGAAAGAAGAAGCGAAGGAGAGGATGCGCGAACTTGTGAAGCATTTCATTGAAGAATACTATGAAAATGACGAGGAGTTGTGGCAATATCTAAAAACGGAATGTGATAATATGGTAGTGAGGCTTATTCATTCTGTGGTATCGTAAAATATACCCAAGGGCACATGCCCCTTACGGGGCAGTGGACTTGGGTATAGCTGTATAGAAACTTTTCCTCTATTTTCGATTTCCTTTTTTGGACTTAATCATTACTCCTGCAATAACTGCAATACATGCGGCTGCCAGTATAACCCATATGAATATCTTGCTGGTATCGCCAGTCTTTGGCAGGAGAGAAGAAGCGGCGGATCTGACGGCGTCAATGGCCGAACCCGTTCCGGTTCCTGTAGTAGTCGTGCCCCCTGCTGAGGAGCCATTTCCCGAAGAACCATCTTGGGGATTGGTGGTTACAGTGAAGTCACCATTATTATCATCCTGGTTATCACCATTATTATCGCCGTTATTATCACCATTATTATCGCCGTTATTGTCACCATTATTGTCACCCGGGTCATCGCCATTGTCGTCACCGTTGTTATCACCGTTAGGATCATCCGGATCAACAATATTGCCACCGTCGCCGACTGTGTTGCTGTTCGGTCCGTTTGGAACGGCAGTCGTCCAAGCGATAGCAAGAGGCGATGCGCTTGTAACGGTAAATTGCAGACCGCCGGGGGTCTTGGTAACAGTTACATTCTGCCATGTCTCTATTTTTCCAGCATTCTCACCAGAGCCAAACATATGAGCAATAGCAAAATCGTTAGCTTCTAAGCTGGTTCCCTCCGGATACGGTACAGTAACGGTCAGACCACCTTCCGAGAAATCATCGGCAGTAGCGTCACGAAGAGGCTCGCTGTCAACTTTTACTTTCAATACCAGATCATAGAACTTCATTCTATCGTAGGTAAAATCACCGTAGCTTCCAATGACGGAAAGTTCAGAAGTCAATGATGCGACGATAGATTCACTGGCCGTTTTCTTGTCGTTCGTCCCAAGTTTTGCCATTAGTTCATCAGAAATAGGATTGTTCTCAGTCTCTTCTCCTGTCGTGGCAAATGACGCAAGGCTGGAATATACATTTACCGTACTCTCTAGCTTTTCAAGAGATGCGGTAGCCATCTCGCTGTCACCCATGTCTTTCTTGACTGCAATCGCGTTGATGGTTGTTGACTTATTGATTCTGAAAGGTTCCTTGTATTTCTGCTTTTTATTTGTCTTATCAGGAGCATTTCCGTCTGTTGTATAATAAATCTCAATCCCTTCGTCTACTTCTTCATCATCTTCTACTGGGTACTCGATTGTTACCAGCGTAGAACCGGTAAAAGTAGAACCATCCTCTGGCGTTATCACTGGCTCGTTTAGCGGCGGGAAGAATTTAACAAATTCATAAATACCTACTTCGCTTGAATCCATATTCGGATCTTTGAAGGCCGCCGCATAAATTGTCGTATCCTTGTCAATCTTGATTGTATCTGTCTCAGAGTATTTGATCCGTTCCGGATTCGCTTCATCCTTAGGATCGCTTCCATCCAGTGTGTAGTAGATTACAGCGTCCTTCGTTCTGGTAGTCAGCGTAACCTCTGTAGAACCAACAAATTCGGTGCCGCCTCCCGGTATAGAGGCAACTGGTTTTTGCACTGCCAGCCTTGGCGCAATCCCGGTGATAGGGACGGCTTCACTTGCTTCATGAGTCGTCGTTGCCGCATATCGGATATATCCGGTATATTCGGTGTCTGATTCACAGTCCGTTTTGATATGTGCATTTTCTTCGGAGGAGAATTCCCCGTTCAAATCAAAACTATATTCAGCGCCTTCAAGTACAGGAAGAGCGGCTGCAATGGTCTGCTTTTCTTCATTTACCGTAAATTGTAACTTGGCTTCTTCCGAATTCAATTCTGGCTTAGCTTTTGGAAGCAATTGAAAGAGATAATCCCCAGTGGTGCCTGTTTCACTGGATTTTATATTGTCATTTCCTACAGCGTAAGCTTCAAAAACATGGGTGGAGCCAGGCTCAATTACAAATGCTGGATAAGCAAATACAGGAGATTCCTGTGGCTCGCTTCCGTCCATGCTATACATATATTTTATTGTAGATGCATTATCGCCAGTATCGCTGCTGCCTGCGATTTCCAAGGTACAATCAAACGTATTCTTATCAGTATTCACATCTTCGGGAGTGACGTCGTAATTGACCGTAATCTTGGGCGCAAGACCTAGTCCGATATTTACAGGGGACTTCAATTTCTGGTCTTTTACAGGCGCTAACTCATAATTCTTTCCGTCCTCTCCGCCAAGTACCGGGTCAATCAGGTCAACGGTTCCATAAGAACCGACATTAGGGCTTGAAATCGTACCCATGGAAGCCAGTTTCACATCATCATCGCCCAATACGCCGCTGAACGTCACATCAACTTCCACCTGATCTGTTCCATCGTAAGGTCTGTCTTTTGCAACAGGAAGGACATTCGGATTAATCGTGATTGGTATCTTATTAATCGTAAATGTCAGCGCCGCGGCTACTCCGCTATAATTCCCCTTTCCTTTCACGATGCATTCAATCACGCCTGCACTTGTAAAGTCTGCGCTTGGATTGCCTTCCCTGGAATATTCAATCGTATAATCCGTATCTAACTCTAAAGGCTTGGCGGCTCCATCCATCGTTACGGTAATTTTAGGAGGATGCTCGGCGCCATCGTAAGGAACGGATTCAGAATCTAACGTAACGGTTGCTTTTTCAAGAGACGCTGGCTCAATGGTAAACGTTATTTCCCTGTCACCACTGTAGTTGCCATTCTTCTTTGCTCCAATCGTTATTGTCGCATTACCGGCTCTATCGTTATTTTCTTCCTTCGTTATGGTATAGTCTCTATCCAAGTTAACAGAATGTCCATTATAGGTTATGTTAAATTTTGGAGTAATTTTATTACCATTAAAAGGCTGTTTGGGAACCGGATCGACTTTCACTTCATTCGCGCGTAGCAGTTGCGGCGTTATGTCAAATTCCTTCTCAAAAGATTTGTAGCCGTCTTTTTTATATGTAATCTGGTAATGACCGGCGTCGATTACTTCGTCTACAGGTTGTATATAGTTGAACAAAATTTCAGTATTCCAACTTTTGGGGTCGTCAATGACATATTCTTCATCATCTGTTGGATCGGCGGTTCCCTTGTTGTCTATACGTGTTTCGGCAATATCAATCACTTCGTCAATTAAGTTGTCGCCAGTGAAGATATGGTTCTTAACAGTGACGTCAGTGTCGATTAAGGATACTCTTCGCTCCAGGGTAGGAGAAGGGACAAGCGTACCGTCCGTATCCAGACAATCGTAATTGACAATACTGCCGCTTCCTTTTAGTTCACATTTATTGAAAGCATCTATATGACCCGGATCAATCGTCAAAATACATCCTGGACCAATATTTAAAGTCTGGGCGTCTAAATCTTCCTTTATTGTCGCCTGACCATAGACTTTTCCTTCCTTCTTTTTGGCATCCCAAATGATACCGTTAAAATTTCTGGTTCCTACGGATGGATGGAGGTTGCTTGCGACGATGGAAGCGCTGCTTCCGGGATCTGCCAGGAGATTCATACAGTTAATACCAGCAGCGCGGGACGGGTCGGTTGCACTTCGCACACCGCCAAGAGCCGTAACGTTTCCGCCCGAGATGGTAATGCTTCCGCCGGTACTGCCCGCTCCGCAGCCGATACCAGCGCCGCCCTTGTATGCGTCAGTATTTCCTCCGGTTATGCCCATTCCTCCGGTAGCTTCTACGGTGCCGCCGTTAATGGTAATGGATTTGAAACCTGCATTGGGAGCTCCGCCGATACCGGCAGACCGTGTGCCGCCGTTCGCCTTTATGGTGCCGCCGTTAATGGTGATTTCCCCGGAGGAACCAACTGCATCGGAACCAATGCCTGCGCCGCCGCTGCCGCCGTTGGCAATCAGGGTTCCGGTGGATTCTTCGGTGATGGTCAACGCAGCCTTTTCCGGAACAAACAATCCCGCGCAGGTCGTACCGCTTGCCAGAATATTTTTCCCTTCCAGAGTCAGGTTAACTTTTGCATTGTCCTGGATACGGAATGCGCAGACCTTTGACTGATCAGAGCCGCCGGAGTCGTTGGGGTCGTCTGGGTCTGTATAGGCATTTGCATAAATTTTCAGGTCAGACAAAGTGATATTGTGTTCACCGCTTTCTATTACGATTGTATTAGGCTTCCCACTGTCCTTTCCTGTTGTACCGCTGATTACGTGTCCCAGGCAGTCGTCTCCGCCGGGACATACTTGAGTTGGCGGTTCTCCGCTTGCAGCAATCACAATGTCGCCCTGCGAGATGTTGTTATTGAACGTTGCCCGAGGGACATTTTGCTTTTCTTTCGGATTATCCGTTGCAGAAGCGGCAAAAGGGGCATAAAACGACATTGTAAATGCTGTTAAAAATACCGTTAATGATAGTAATTTCTTTCTTCGCATCATACTAATTCCTTTCTGAAAATTTGTCATTTTTTATATATAGGATCTGTTGGACAAATGGAATTTTTACGTATAGATATCGAAATATATTGGGATTTGGAGAGAAAAGTTGTACAATTCCGATTGATTTGTTTGTGTACTATCTCAGATTAGAAATTTTGCATCAAAAAATGGTGTCCGGCACATCACTGCGGAATATTCCTAACACCATTTTTGATTTACTTACGGTTCTTGTTGTAGGTTTTTTATTTCTGTCTGGTTCTCCAGGGAATGGAGATACTTACACAGGTCTTTCTTCAAATGGTCCGGTAGACGGCGGAATCTCTCAAGTAAATCCATTTCGTCGTCAGATATGTTCAAGGATTCATTGGGTGTGCTGTAAGTTGCCGCATTATCTTCAAGAAGATCGTCCATAGACACATGGAAGAGTTTACAAAATGCCGATAACTTTTCATAAGAGGGCTGTCGGTTTTTCGTTTCATAACCTGCAATGGTGGAACGGGCAAGATTCACTTGCTGCGCGACATTTTCCTGTGTCATTTTGTTTTCAAGACGTAACGCTTTAAGATTTTTGTCAAAAGCCATACGCTCTCCTCCTTTGTATTTTTTCTGTAAATAGTTATCTTTTGGTATATTTTACCAAATGTTGCGTGAAAGAACATTTGTTGTTCCGTATTGCAACTAAAATTCAGGTTTTTCTTTTTCAACTCCTTTTCTGCTTTTGAAATAGAATAACAGCTAACAGTGTAAATTATTAGTCTGTTTTTGCAAAATTTACTGTTCTACACTAAAAGATTAACGTATTTGTAACAGCAAAATTTTTAATTGTCTGAAAAGTATATTTTCCGTCTGTTTACTAAAAACTATATAAAAATGTATACAATGGAGGCGTAAATATGGATAAACAGACAGTCACACTTTTGAAGGAATGTAATGCGGGATGTAAAATGGCGGTCGGCAGTATAGACCGTATCAAAGAGTTCCTGATGAACGCAGAGTTAGAACAGACTTTGACGGCATACAAGGAGCAGCATAAGAAACTGGAAGAGGAATCCTCAAAACTTCTGGCGGAACTGGGAGAGCGCGGTCAGCAGCCGGATAAGATTGCATCCGCATTTTCATGGATTACAACCGAGGTAAAACTGTTGGTAAAAGATGACAGTACACAGATTGCAAAGATTCTTATGAACGGATGCAATATGGGGATTCAATCAATCAGCGAATGTATGAATAAATGCCCGGACGCGTCTCATGGCAGCATTTCTCTGGCAAAGAAACTGGTGAAATGCGAGGAGAAGCTTATGGAAGATATGAAGAAATACTTGTAAATGGCGCAGTACGATTTTGATTAGAAAACTTGAAACTATCTTCTCAAGTTTTCTAATCAAAATCGTTTTTTTGACGATATATTATAAGACGCTCTTTTTAGGTGATACGGGGCAGAATCAAAATGTATCATGGAAAGAGGTGGAGACGAGGTGAAGTTAGAAACATATTACCGGGATACCGGTGTTGATATCTGGAAAAAGCAGAAAAGATGGAACAGGGGGTGGAGCATATGCTCAGGCGGCTGAGCGTTAGAGTCAGAGCGTATTTCCGGATAGAATCAGGTGAAGAACTTTCCTAATGTCAGATATTTCAGACAACCTATATGAATATAATGACATTAGAAGCGAACTTTTCCATATATAAGTATATCTTGCCAGTTACAAAATCGTTGAACTTCCTGGAAGATTGAAGTATACTTATATAAAGATTGATCTAAAGGTCAAAATTCCATTTTGCCCATAGATTTAACGATTTGATAAATATATAGAAAGGAATTAGTATGATGCGAAAAAAGAATCTGAGACTATTTGCAATTCCATTAATGGCATGTACAATGATGTTTTTTGCTCCATCGACGGTCACGGCGGCAGATATAAATCCGTCTGCGAATACAAGCGGTGGTACTACTCCGGACGGGAATACTCCGGGTGGGTCAGGCGATACTTCGGGAGGAGACACAGGCGCGGCAGTCCCGTCTGTCGGTGCGGGAGGCGCTGGCGGAACGCAAACGTCAGCGAGACAAGAAGGTAATACGGATGTATCCGCAGGAACCGTGACAATTACAGAATTTACATGTCCAGACGACGTTTGTATTAAGCACACGATTACTGGAAACGGGACGGGGACTATTAAAGTAACAAAGGGAACTCATGATATTATATTACAGGATGTAACTGTGGACGGAACAGCTGCGAACGTTCCGGCTTTTGAAATCTGTGCAGGGGCAACGGTCAATTTGTATCTTGAGGGTACAAACACGCTTACAAGTGCGATAGGTAAAGCAGGAATCCTGGTTCCGTCAGGCGCTAACCTGAATATCTACAGCGAGGATCCGAACGCTACGCTCAATGTAACAGGCGGAGATGGCGCTGCCGGAATCGGCGCCCAAGGTTATGGGCTGCCATCCGGGAATATAAGTATCCATAATGGTAACATTATTGCAACAGGCGGCGCCCAATGCGCCGGAATCGGCGGCGCTGCGCGAGGTTCTGCAGGCACGATTACGATTACGGGCGGTAATGTAGTGGCGACAGGCGGAGATGGCGTAAAGGGCGTTATCACAGGCGGTTCCGGAATCGGCTGCGGCGGAAGCGGCAACGGCGGTGAGATTATCATTTCCGGCGGTACGGTAACAGCAGTCGGCGGACTCAATAATCCTCCGGCAACCAGCCCTAAGAATAGCGGAATTACATGTAAGAATTTGTCATCCGGAGACGGAAGCGCAACAATCATAGCAAGTTCTGTTAAATATGAAAATGCCACAAAATTGAATGGAATTATCTGGGATGAGAATAAAAAGACTGGTTTTGTATATGGAGATGCGGTATTGAATGAAAGCCTCATTGACCAGACGTTGAATATCCCTCCAAATAGTTCTTTGACAATCCCTCCGAACGGCGGTCTGGTAAATGGGATGGGCAGCCAGATTTTAGGAAGCGGAAGTATTATTAATGCAGATGAATTGCAGAATGGAGGAGGAGTGACAAGCGCCGACCTTATTCTGAAAGTATCTCTATCTGAGGATGATATCCATACGGTAGATCAGGTTTATACAGGCGCGGATCTGACGAAAGAAGCGATTCAGATTAATGAAACCCGTGAGAATCCGTATGGCGACGACTATATCGTAGACAGCCCGGATAGCTGGAACCGCTTAATTGAAATATGGGGCGGCGGTACGGCGGATATTATTCGCGATGCACACACCTATATTATAACCTATTCAAAAGACGGATATCCGGATATTGTAAAAGAAGTGACTGTAACAGCAAAGCCGCTGGAAAAGGAAATGGTCAGCACCATTGACAGCCAGTCGTATACCGGGGAAGAGATTAAACCAGAAGTGGTCATCAAGTACAACGGAATGATTCTTGATAAGACTATTGATTACACGGTAGTCTATGAGAACAATAAGGCAATCTCAACTGCCGATAAACCGGCAGTTGCGAAAATCAAGGCAAGAAATAACGGTAATTATTCAGGCGAGATAGACCAGACATTTACGATTAACCCGGCGTCTATAGCCAATGCAGAGGTAACGGTGGAACCGGCGTCTGCAAAATATGACGGCACAAAGAAGACGCCTACGGTTACGGTTAAACTGGGCGATAAGGTCTTAATTCAAGGGGTTGATTACACCATAGCCGACTCCGGTGATCTTGTAAGCGCCGGCACTGTAACTTATACAATAGAAGGAACAGGTAATTATACGGACGCCGCTCCGTTGACAACTTTTGAGATTGAAAAATTGCCGGTTACGGTCAATGTGAACAATCTCTCGGCAGTAAACAGACCATATGACGGCACGAACGAAGTGGAACTGTCAAACGTACAATTTGTAGGAGTCCTGCCTGCCGATAAGAATGACGTTAAATTAGAGACAAAGGCGACGATTTCAGGAGTGGACGTCGGTTCTTATTCGACAGTCACGCTTGAGAATCCGGTACTTGGCGGCGACAAAGGTAAAAACTATTCATTGGGCGAGATAAGCGGTGAATTAAAGCTTGCGACTCCGGTCGTAATCAGCCAGGCAGAAGCGCCTGATAAACCGGAACTTACCGGAAACTACAATGTCAGCGCGAAATTTAAAGACAAATTCTACTACACACTGGATATCACGAATGCCGGAAAGGGCGTTGAGTATCAGTACAAGATGGACGACGGAGAATGGACGGATACTCCGGTCTTTGACAACATTGATCCGGAATCAACCCATACATTCTATGCACAGTCAAAAGAGTCTTTGAACGTGCTGCAGAGTGATATCGGCGAGTTGGAAGTTGTATTTGAAAAACTTGAGACGGAAATCGTTCCTCCAAGCTTCAAATTAGAGTTTAAGGAGAATGAAGACGGAGAGACATTCACCGCTACGATTCCCGTTGCTTCAAAGGATACGGGAGATTCCGAGGGCAATGGCGACGAGAAAGAAGCCAAAGCTTCAGGAGATTCGGATAATGGAGATGAAACCGGAGAGCCGGGGAACTCGGATAATGAAACCGGAGATCCAGGGGATAAAGATAATCCGGATGATTCGAATAGTACGGATAACCCAGAGAATCCGAGCGACCCGGAAAAACCGGGAAGTACTTCTGACAGGGTTTTAGAATATCGTTTCAGCAGTCCTGAAGATGAGGAAGCGTCAAAATATTCCTCAGAGGAAGATGCGAACATCAAGACAGATTGTAAGCCCAATACAGAATACACCGGATACGTTAGATATGCGGCGACAGCGACCCACAAAGCAAGCAAGGCTGCAAAGGATACCCAGACTTGCCCGGGGTTAATGGTAAAGAAGCCTGTGATATCTCCGGAAGACGGCTCTACTTTCAGTGGGGCGAAGACCATAGAGATTACGTGTGAAACAGAAGGGGCGGCCATTTACTATACGACAGACGGAACCGATCCTTCAACAGACAGCAATGAATATAAGGAGCCTTTCAAGATTAACGCAACAGCTACCATTAAAGCGATTGCAGTTAAGGAAGGGATGACCAACAGTGAGATTGCATCAGCTACGATTAGCAAGGTTGACACTGTCGTATATACAAGGACTGGCGTTACAAAGTTAGACACCGTAGATCATGAGAAGAATAATATTGCACCTGAGCTGATGGAAAAACTGGAGTCTCCGGACAAAAAGGATGCGACTGAGAAAATTATTTCAAAACTCACAGCAACACTTTCCGACATCGGGGCGCCGGGAGATTTCACATATCAGAACATAGCATTCTATGACCTTGTGGTAGAAATCAGCACCGATAACGAAGTCACCTATAAGCCGGCAACGGCGGATGATTTCCCTGAGGGAGGTCTTGACGTTACGGTTAAGTGTCCGGAAGGCACCAATATAAAGGATTATGACTTTGCGATAGCTCATATGTTTGCATCCGGTGATTCTATCGGTGAGGTAGAGCATTGGGAGAATGTGGCGGTTACAAAGACCAAGACTGACGATGGCAGCGATGGATTACGCTTTAAGATCACAAGCACATCACCACTTGCAATCGCATGGACACCGGCAGTACCGGGTGGACCGAATAACAATGGAGTAGATGATAATCCAGGCGGAGACGATAATCCGGGTGGTGATGATAATCCGGGCGGAGACGACAATCCGGGTGGAGATAACAATAATCCGGGTGGAGACAACAATCCAGGCGGAGATAACAATAATCCGGGCGGAGACGGCACTACTGGCGGAGATGATAACAATAATGGTCAGGGAACAGGCGATGGAACTGGGCAAGTAACCACTGCAAATAGATCCGGTGACGATGGCACTAACGGCACGGGGACGGGAACCGGTACAGGTACGGTTGCAGATGCAGTCAGGTCTGCCGCTTCCACCCTTCTTCCTAAGACAGGAGATACCAGCAAGCTTCTGGTATGGATTGTTCTGGCAGCCGCATGTGTGGCAGTTATTGTCGGCGTACAGATAAAGTCTAAAAAGGGAAAGAAAAAGAAGAGATAAGTTCATTTAGAAGAGGGATTTCGGAAAGTATGGCATTTTCCGAAATCTCTCTTTTTTAATCTTATGGGCATTATGGACATTAAAACGGATACATACTGTATTTTAGAACAGAACTATGTTAATATGAAAAAGAATATAGTTCTCAGAAGGCGGATGATCTCTATGAAACGTATATCCTTAAAAGAGCTGCTCCACTCTCGGCAGAATAATACTTATGAGCAGCAATATCAATACATTCTGGAATTGATTTCCGAAGGAAAGGTGAAACCTGTGAAAGCGTCTGGTACAAATGGAAAGCATCCGGCGCTCTATCGGGAATACTGGCTGGCGGAGCAGGAAAAGGATTATAGTATATTTGAAGAGGAATTGAAATATCGGCTGCATCCTATGATATCGATTGATTATTATTTATCACATCTTGCGAACTATGAACAGGACAGGCCGTGGATTCTGATGTTGAGTGAATATTTGAAGAAGCATAGGGAAAAATTGGAATATACGGAATCTACGAATGAGAGAAGTTTTGAAATCTGGAGCCGTGAGAAGTTTTTAAGCCGCGGGCAGGGGAAGCGGATTTTGAAGAATTGTGGCCTGGCGGAAGGCTTCCTTAATATATATCAGACGACGGAACCACTGGCTTATTATTCCAGGACAAGACAAGTGCCCCAGAATATTTTAATTTTAGAGAATAAGGATACTTTTTACAGTATGCGGCGGCATCTGATGGAAGGCAGCGCCAGGGAGGCTGCGAAAATTGCTGATAAGATACCCCGGGAAGGGAAGGACAGAGTCCTTGGCATGGAGATTGGGACGCTGATTTATGGCGCTGGGAAGGGAATTTTGCGTTCCTTTTTGGATTTTGATTTGTGTGTGGAGCCTTATATGAAGAATGGTGAGAACCGGATCTATTATTTCGGCGATTTGGATTATGAGGGAATCGGAATCTACGAAAGCCTTGCGGAAATGGTTTCAGGCAGGTGGGAGATTCTTCCTTTTACGGAGGCGTATATGGCCATGCTCGAAAAGGCAGATGGGACGTGTGGCGTAAAGAACCTGCCGGATACGAAGGAACAGCAGAACCGGAACATAAGGGAGGATTTTTTCGCGCATTTTCATGAGGAAACGGTAAGCAGGATGAAGGCAGTGCTGGAATCCGGGAAGTATATACCGCAGGAGATTTTGAATATTACTGATTTTTGAGCGGGTATCAATGGCTTTGGTATACTGCAGTGACCGTTTGGGACGTCGGAAACGGGAGGTGAAATAGAATGGGAAATTATTTGAACCCGGATAATCGTAAGTTTGAGGAGGCTGTGAATTCGGCTGTGTATATTGATAAGACAGGATTGATAGAATATACGAATTCCGTCCTCCATACCATGCAGGACAATGTCTGCGTGAGCCGTCCGCGCCGTTTTGGGAAGTCGATGGCGGCAAATATGCTGACGGCGTACTATAGCCGCGGCTGTGATTCCAGAGAGTTATTTTCTGGTTATCAGGTTTCAAAGAGTAAGGATTTTGGCAAACATGTCAATCAATATGATACTATTTTCTTAAATATACAAGAATTTCTAAGCAGGAGCCGCGGGATTGAGGAGCTTCCTTATGGCTTGCCCAATAAGGTTTGAAAGAAAGGATTAGAATGCAATACGAATTTTTAAAAAATTTCCCCAAAAGGATGAAGAATGTGGGGCTTTATGCGCTGCTGATTCAGAACAGCGCCCAGAAGACAACCTGGAAGCAGTTCGGTTTCCTGACTCTGGGGGAGCAGCTGAACTTGATTTTTGCTGTCATGCTCTATATCATGGAGCAGTCCTTGAAAGAGGAGCGCTGCACTATGGATGATGTAGGCGCTTATATCGACACGGTCAATACCGGGTATTTTAGGAAAAGTATGTCTTATGACGAGTGCAGGCAGCTCGGGGATTTCGTGGTAAATATTGTGCTGTCCAACGAAGGGAGGGCTATGTATTTTGAAGGGTTTGATTTTGAAGAAAATAAGTATCAGAACCTTCATATCAGTTATGTGGCGAACCGGATTATTTACATAGACCAGGAATTCAAGCGCACTTCTTATTATTTGACGGACGATGGGTACAATCTTCTGCTGGCGACGTTGGAGATTGAAAATAATATGAAGCTTACGATTCATGAGATGATTTTCCAGATGCATCTTGAGAAGCAGAGTTATGACAAGGCTGTGGATGAGATTAAGAATGTGTTCAATCTGCTGCGGATTCAGTTACAGAAGATTCAGGAGGCGATGGGGAAGATTCGGAGGAATGCGCTGAATTATTCTGTGAAGGATTACGAGGAGATATTGCTTGGGAACCTTGATACCATCAGCGACACGAAGGAGAAGTTCCAGAATTACAGAGAGATGGTGAAGAGCCGGGCGCAGGCGTTGGAGGAGGAGAATATCAATGTAAAGAGGCTCAGTGAGAAGGATGAGGAGCGGCTTTCCCACCTGCGGGTCATTGAGACATACCTGAACCGGACGATTGATGAACATCAGAAGATATTGAACAGCCATTTTGATCTGAAAGCATTGTATACGAAGGAGTTGGAGACGCTGACACAGATGTCGCTGATCAGACGGTTCCCTCTTAGGACTGAATTGTATGACAAGGTGCTTGAGAATCCTAAGGCCCTTGAGAATCTGGATTATTTCCTGCGGCCGCTGTTTAATCAGGAGCCGGATAAGGTCTATAACCTGAATAAGGCGTTCCAGTTACAGCGCCCGGTGCGAAGACGTATGGAGGAGGATATTGCGGAGGAACTGGATTTTGACGAGGAAGCGTGGATGCGTGAGCAGGAGAGGCTTCGCAAGGAGAAACTGAAAAGGTATGAGGTGTGCCTTTTAAGGCTCCTTGGTTATGCCTTGAAGACAGGGGAGGTATCCCTTCGGGAAATCAGCGCGGCTGTAAAGGAGCAGGAAGAGGAACGGGAACAACTGATTCCGAATGTGGAGATCTTCAAGGAAGTCATGGTGGAGCTGATTAAGAATCAGGAGATTGATATTACCGTGCTTTTAAGGGAGCGCAGTGAGTATATCCAGGATGTACCGGGGGAGTTCCAACTGAACGAGATGCTGCTTCATCTGGTGGAGGAATACCCCAAGTTTCAGAATGTTCGGAGGGTGGGAACTTACCGGATAGAGGATGGGAGCGCCGTTACGTTTGAAGGGATTTTGAATGAGGATAAGGTGAGGAAGACGATTCGGTGTTCTAATGTGTTGATTCGTGTGGAAAAGGAGTAAAAATATATGGCTTATGAATTAGATGAAGTCCGGACAAGCCAGGAGATTTTCTACTATCTCCTGGAACACCATGAGCTTTGCGAGGATGAGGAAATGCAGCTCTACAGGGCGTATACGGAGCAGGAAGAGATACAGAATTTAGTGAAATCTCAGGGGGAGATTGCCGAGAGCCGGATTGAGCGGTATGGGAATGTGATATATCTGATTCCAAAAGAGGAGAATCATTTCCTTGGTTTTTCTAAGGCACAGCTAAAAGCGGCGCTCTGTAAATCCTCCGGGACAGATAAGGATTATTACCTCTCCCAGTTCGTGGTGCTGACGCTTCTGGTGGAATTCTTCGACGGACAGGGAAGCAGCAGTAAAGCCCGGGAATACATGCGTGTGGGAGAACTGCAGAATTGCATTTCTAGCCGTCTCAAGGAGGGAGCCGAGGGTATGGATGAGGAACAGGAGGAACAGTCGGGGATTGCGTTTTCCAACATGCTTGAAGCGTACGAGGCTTTGCGTTCGGATGACAAAGGTTCCAGGGCAAAGACGACGAAGGAAGGTTTCCTTCATTCGATTCTGGTATTTTTACAGAAGCAGGGATTGATTGAGTATGTGGAAGCGGACGAGATGATCAAGACGACGAAGAAGCTGGATAATTTTATGGACTGGAATCTGTT
>OFGQ01001592.1_pt1 | contig 14654 bp, 18 predicted proteins | sample 1521791 | NCBI WGS metagenome assembly OFGQ01 (sample SAMEA3504116, study PRJEB24116) | mouse gut metagenome | biome: mouse gut; feature: mouse-associated habitat; material: faeces | place: Denmark | collected 2011 | reverse complement strand
CCGGGAGCTGGGAGCCGCTCTGCGGCTCCGCTACACGCCGGAGCTCCAATTCGTGGCGGACGACTCCATCCAGCAGGGGGCCCATATCCTGGAGATGCTCCGGGACCCCAGCGTGGTCAAGCCCGCCAACCCCGCCAATGAGCACATTATCCTGGAGGACGAAAAATGAGCGGAATTTCCACCAAGGAGGCCGCCGCCCTGCTGCGGCGGAAAGACGATATCCTGATCCTGACCCACCGCCGTCCCGACGGGGACACCACCGGCTGCGCCGCCGGGCTGTGCCTGGCTTTGCGAAAGCTGGGCAAGACCGCCTGGCTGCTGAAAAACCCCGATATGACCGAGGTCAACGGGACCTATGTCCGGGACCTCTGGGCTCCGGCGGACTTCGCGCCGGGGTTCGTGGTGTCGGTGGACATCGCCGCCAGAAGCCTCTTTTTCCCGGCGGCGGAGGCGTATTTTGACCGCATCGGACTGGCGGTGGACCATCACCCCTCCTTTGAGGGCTTCGGGGAGGAGCAGTGCGTGGACGCTTCCTGCGCCGCCTGCGGGGAGATCGTGTATGAGATCTGCCGGGAGCTGGGGGAGATCACGCCGGAGATCGCCCTGCCCCTCTATGCCGCCGTGGCTACGGATACGGGCTGCTTTGTCTACGCCAACACCACCGCCAATACCCATCGGACGGCGGCGGCGCTGCTGGAAACCGGCATCGATTATTTCGCCGTGAACAAGCGGCATTTCCGGACCAAGAGCCGCAAGCGCATCGCCATTGAGGCGGAGCTCATGGGGAAGGCGGACTTCTTCCACGAGGGCCGGGGCGTGTTCCTGACCATTCCCCTGTCCATGATGGAGCGCGTGGGCGCGGATGAGAACGATCTGGAGGACATCTCCTCCCTGGCGGGAATCATTGAGGGCGTGGACTGCGGTGCGGTGCTGCGGGAGCTGAAGCCGGGGGAGTGGAAGCTGAGCCTCCGCACCGGGGCCAACGGACGGGTGAACGCTACCCGGGCCTGCGGCCTGCTGGGCGGCGGAGGCCATGCGATGGCCGCCGGAGCCTCCCTGCAGGGGACCCTGGAGCAAGTGAAGGAGCGGGTCCTGGCGGCGATAGACCAGGTGAAGCGGGATTAACGGACGGAACATGAGGCAGGTAGACGCGGGGGGAATTTCCTGTATGGAGCCCCTTCAGGGCGGCGGAGGCCGATGGTACTGGGGAATGGATTATACCGGCGGCGACCTGTACGAGGCGGAGGAACTGTTTCGGCAGGGCCGTCTTACAGTTCCCAACCGGCTTGTTTTGGTACATTATCCCGATGGGCGGGTCGTCTGGCCGGCGGAGGCGGGAGCAGGGCAGTCCTGGGGCCGCCCGATTTTTGACCGGGGCAGAATCGCGCTGCTGCTGGTGGATTTTCCGGCGGAGACGATCCGCATACTGGAATTCGACGGCGCGGCGGGGAACGCCAGCCTGCTGGCTGACGTTCCGCTCTCCGCTGCGGCGGACTGTTATAATCTGATGCTGAAGGGATCGCCGCTGCTGCTGACCCGGCAGGGCTTCGACAACGAATTTCAAATTCTGTGGCCGGAGCGGGTGGAATTCCCTGTTGGGGATCGGGAGTCCTTCTGCTGTGCGGCGGAGGAGAAGCTGTATTTTTCCGCATGGCATGAGGACCCGGATTACCGGGAGGAGCTGATCGTGCGGCGGGCGGACACGGGGGAGATCGTGGACAGACGGCCGGGAAGCGTCATGATGATGCCGGACGGGCAGGCCTGGCTGCTGGCGCAGGGAAAATAGTGTTGTCATATCGCACCGGGTGTGATAAGATGGATGAAACGGGAGAGAGGATCGGAGCAGTATGGACAATCATATTTTTCGCAGCGCCGCGCTGGGGTTTAACCGCCAGGACGTGATGGAGTACATCGAAAAGACCCAGAAAGAGGCGGAGGCCGCCGCCGCCGACCTGTCCCGCCGGTTGGACGAGGCGTTGGAGGAGCTGGCGGGACTGCGCCGGGAGCTGGAGGACCGCACCGATAAGACGGAGCGTCTGTCCGGGGAGCTGGCGGAGAGCCGGGAGCAGTATGAGCAGGAGAAGGCCCGGCGGGAAGAGCTGGCCGGAGAGAACGCCCGGCAGGGTGAAACTGTGCGGACGCTGACGGCGGAGCGGGATCGGCTGGCAGGCCAGGTGGAGCGGTTGGAGGACCAGAGCGAATCCCTGCGCCAGGAGAAGGAGAAGCTGGCCCAGCTGGAGCTGGACGCCCACCGCCGTGCGGACGAGCTGCTGGCCCAGACCAGGGAGGAGGCCGGATTGCGCCTCTCCGAGGCCCAGAGCCGTGCGGAGGACCTGCTGAACGCCGCGTCCGCCCAAGCGTCTGACACCGTCGCCCAGGCGCAGGCCCGGCGGGAGGAGTTGCTGCGGGAGGCCGAGGAGCAGATTGAGCGTTCCGTACGCCAGTGCGGCGAGCTGTTTGAAACCTGCGAGCGGATTACCGCCCATATTACCGGGGAGCTCCGGAAGCTGGATGTGGCCAACGCCCAGCTGCCCATCGGTTTGGGGAGCTTGAAGAGCGGTTTGGCGGAGCTGCGGGATCAGGCCAGGGAGCGGTAGTGTGTCCGGCGGCGGGGAGGGAAAATGGTTGGCGGGGGAATTGACAAATCCCTATTGTTTGGGTATAATACGTAACCGGAGTGGTTGGCCACCCGAGCGGGCGGAACGGTTGCCAAGAGGCAACATGCGGTTCGCCAGCGGCTTAGAGGGGCAGAATGGCCGCCTCTTGAGCGCACATAGATCCCCCCGCTTTTTCCTCTTGACGTGGATTTCATCGGTTCAAGTTACCTTGCACAAGCCAATAGGCCCCGATAGCTCAGATGGATAGAGCGACCGCCTCCTAAGCGGGAGGAGGAACGCTTCCCCCAAACCGCATAATCAGCGCATACAAGTGAATAGGCCCCGATAGCTCAGATGGATAGAGCGGTCGCCTCCTAAGCGACAGGCCGCTGGTTCGAATCCAGTTCGGGGTGCCAAAACGCCGGATATAGAGAAATATCCGGCGTTTTTATAACCTTTTTGAGGAAATTTTACCTACAAGCCTGTTTCTCTTTCTATTCATTTGTACTGAATATTTTGCCTACAAATTCTCGGTGCTTTCGGGCAGAAAATCGCTATTTTGCCTACACTTGCCTACATTTAGCCGATTTTAGCCCTTCACTTCCGCTCCCCGTTGGCCTCTTTCAGCAATTCAGTCAATAGCTCTGGGTGCTGTCGTACCAACTGCTTCAGGAGGTCTACGGTGACGCTGTCGGCCTCTGCTGGCTTCTGGTCGGCTCCTACCTTGGAGAAGAATCCGCTGTCCATCTCCTGGGCAATCAGCTTGCGGTCAGCGTCAAAACCGTGAGCGTAGGTATCCGTAACCATCCGGGCCTCGGCATGGCCTGTGTCGCCTTGGACAGCCTTGATATTGCCTTTGCTCAGTTTCAGCTTCAAGGATGTGCTGCTGTGCCGCAGGCTGTGAAAGACCACGGGACGCAGAGAGTTTTCCTCAATCAGCTTGTAGAACATCTTGTCGATGATACGCTGCTCATAGGGCCGTCCGTTGATCTGAGTGATTACCAGATCATAGTCCCGGTATTCGTCCCCCAGCATGGCCTTGTACTGCTCCTGCTGGGCCTTGGCGGTGCGCAGCTCGTCGATGACGGCCTGGGGCAGATAAATTGTGCGGTTGCTGCTCTCCGTCTTGGGTGCTTTCAACACAAGGCTGGTGGTGGCTTTCTTAGGCATGACCTGGGGAAACTTGAAGATGATCGTACTGCGGTTGACCTTCTCCAAGGCCGCTATGCTCTCGTTAGAGCAGCGGCGAAGCTCACGGTCCACCCTCAAATGTGCCTCGCCAGCGGCGGCGTAGGGGCCGTCAATGTGGACGTTGGCCCACTGTAGGCCCAGGATTTCCCCCAGCCGTAGGGAGCATCCCAACGCCAGATAGAGACAGGTGCGCAGGGCGGGATTCTCGCATACCTTCAAAGCCTCAATAGCTTCATTGTCTGACCACACGGCACGTTCCTTGCTGTGCTGCTCTGGCAGAGTAGCTCCGAGGGTCGGGTTGGTCGAAGTATACTCCCAGGCTACCGCCTTCCCAAAGGCGCTTTTCAGCAGCTTGTGGATTCTGGATACCGTATGTGCGCTGATCTTGGCCCCGGTATCGTGATGGCCGGAGACAATGACGGCAGGCTGTTCCAGAAGCATGGTGTAGTAGGCATCCATATCCCTGGTGGTCATGGAGCGGACATAGCGATCTCCGATGTAAGGGATGATGTAATTCTTGATAAGACCAAGATTGGCCGTATAGAAAGAATTGCCCCACTTTTTCAGCCCGTAGACCTCTACATACTCATCCATGAACTCTCTGACAGTAACATCTTTCTTCGGTGCGATCTTGCCTTTGGCTTGACGTACAGGCGGCTCAAAGGTGCCGTTTTGTTTGGCAAGCCTGATTTGAGCGTCCCGAATCAAGGCTTCATCCTCCGATTTGAAGGTTTCTGTCCTTGGTGTGGCCTCGCTGGGGACACGGTAGGTAACTTGGTAACGTTTGCCTCGCTTCCTGATAGACATAGCGGCCTCCTTGTGGTATAATGAGGGCTGTCCACCGATTACACAGCGGACAGCCCCGTGTTTAGGCGCTTTTTGCACCGTTCTTGACGAATTCAATAAACTCGTCCCGTGGGATACGGTAGTGCTGGCCGATCTTGAGGGCCTTGATGGTGCCGGTGTTGACCAAGGCATAGGCTTTGTTGCGCCCGATAGCTAGGGTGTCGGCGATGTCTTCTACGCTGAGGACAAGGGGCATGGACTCAAAGTTTGTGTATGTCATGGGAATGTTCTCCTTTCTTGGAATGCACAGATTATCGAATCGCGTGGGTAATCACAATACTCCATAAACTTCACCATTTCATCGGGCAGGTCGTTAATGGATTTGGGCCTGACATAGCGCGATTGTTTGCCGTTGAGCTTATCCACAATTCCTAATTTTTCTAGCTGCTGAACGAGGTTTGCTGCTCTATTCCAGCCCAGATGATACTCACGCATAAGCATATTTGTGGAAAGATGTTCTTGGCCGAATGCCCAAAACATTACTGCTGCAAGCAGCGATTCCTGGGCTGATGGACCCGCCACATTTGCAGGCTGCACAGGAGGACCTATAGCTATATCACTCATACAATTTTCCGAGGGATTTGCTGAAATATCGAGCCTGAACTTATCATCTGTGTTGAACAGGATTCGACCCTTGATTTCTTGAACAATTTGTCGAAGTTCCTTTGGCTTAGTGTAAATCCCTTGTACCCATTGCAGGCTGCTCTTCTGGGGAAATTTCAAAAGCAAGTTCCCTTGGCCCAGGAGATTTTCAGCGCCTCCCTCATCAAGGATTGTTTCCGAAAAATTTTTCTTAGCGCATTTGAAAGCGATTCGGGCTGTGATATTTCCAAGATCAACTTTCATGTTATGGAAGGTTGGATTCTGCGCCGCCAAAACCAAATAGATTTTAGCGTGTCGCCCTCTTTGCAGAAGGCTTGAGATCGTATCGACCAGCGTTTTCGATGCACTCTTATCAATTCCACCGTTAAACAGAGCAGGAAACTCATCAATGACCAGCACCAGTCTTGGAAGCCGTTTGAGTTCATCTATGCTTGTGTGTTCGAGCTGGATGCGCCTCTCCATTTCATCTTTTAGGGCGGTTAGCGTATTACAGACTGTATTATGGTCCCGGACAACAGGGCATGACAAATGAGGTATTCCTTCAAAAGCCATCAGATCTCCGACACCGACATCGATTAGAATGAAATTCGCTTCGGACGGCGATTTATTATAGGCGATACTGGTAATTAAAGATTGTAAACCAACAGATTTCCCTGAATTTGTCGAGCCACCAATCAGAAGATGAGGGAAGTTCACCAAGTCAACTATAATAACTTGTCCCATTGTGTCGTGTCCAACAATGTAAGGCAATTTCGTTTTCTCTAATGTCTTCTCATAGGCAGAATCATCTAAGATTTTTGGAAGGCGAGGATTCTCTACTTCCTGATTGGATGCCACTATGTAGACAGTAAACTTCTCTACAAACACTTGGAACAGAGGAAGTTTCAGCCTTGACCCGACATCAAGAGCGCGTGCCGATATGTCGGCATTCCGCGTATTGCCTTTCAGCTTTACTTCATAGCGGACCCGGTCTTTCAGATTCTCCCAATCAGTAATGGCGATATTGATATTGTAGCGTTTGAACATTTTTTCGATTTTTCCACCTAATTCGCGGATTTCACTTGCTCTCATATACACTCTCCTTTACTGGTGGATTTATACTTCTTCTTTCTTCTACCAAGAGGACCACATCTGTTTCAAACCCAAATTTCCATCCGGTTTTCATTAAAAACTGAGTGGCTGTGATGTCAAGAGAAGAAGATAGAAGATATTTGTTCGGTGCAGGTGGCCACCTACAAATATAGTGTATCGCAGCGGAAACATACATCACAATAAACAAACCAGATACATTTCGGCTACATTTTATGAGTGGCAAGTCTTTCCGGCGAGGGGGGCATTCTATGGAGTGGAAGGATTTTATCCAGCCCATTCAAAAATCAGGAATAACCAGCGATGCTGCATACAAAATTGTACTTGATATTTTTGAGCAGGCCGGAAGTAAAGACGATATTTCAGCAGCCGCAGCCAAGAGTTGGCTCAACGGAAGCAGAAACTGTAAAGCCAGTACATATTTTCCTGCTGGCAAAGCAGACACAGCCTCCCTTTTTCGCTATTTTAGACGTAGGCCAGATGGTAAATTACGACAGCTGCAACAAATGTTCCTATCAGGAAAGCTCCTTGAGGCTGACAGCCCTATTGATGTGAAAACGGATGATATAGAAGTATTTTGCTGGAGCCTCGTAAATCAATTTCTGGATTTGCTTGGGTTACAACGGGTAGACATACCGCATACTGACACACCAGCGGAAACCCCAGTTACAGAAACCAGTCAACTCCATAGCCAAAGGTCGGATATTCCCAAAGACGAAAAGCAAAGTCAGACACAGGATGCTCCATGTAGTTCGCACTCGATTAGTGGTACAGATATTTCTTCCACAAGAAAGCATTCCATCTGGTCAACAATTCTGCCCCATAGCGATGATTGTTGTTATCATTGTGTCTACTGGGAAGGAAATCGGCAGACATTCGGAGCGTACACAACACCAACATACGGAATTTGCTTAAAGTACAACAGGCAGGAACAGCTTTCATCTGATTTAGCCTGCAAAGATTATGAGAAACGCCAAAAACTATCAGGCGATTGGTGATTTCACATTTTTATGTAATACAAAGAAGCAAGCAAACAATTCCAACAAGCCGCCTGCTCCTATTAAACATGCAGGAGCAGGCGGCTTTGCTTATTTATTGATCTTGTCTTTCTGATAGGCGTCTGTAAAGTGTAGGCTTCTTAACTCCGGTCAATTCTTCAATTTCCCTGATAGAATATTGCTTCGTATTATAGAGCTTAACAGCTTTTCTAATGGCATCAGGGGCTACTTTGGGCCTGCCTCCTGTCTTTCCTCTAGCTCTGGCTGAACACAAACCTTCACGGGTACGGTCGGCAATCACGTCCCGCTCAAACTGGGCAATGGCCGACATAAGGGTGAACAGGAGCATACCTGTGGAAGTGCTGGTATCGATTTGCTCTTTCAGACTGACCAAGTGTACGTCCTTCTTCTGAAACAGCTCGGTCAACTCAATCAAGTCTTTGGTACTGCGGCCCAGCCTCGACAGGGATTCAATCACCACCGTATCACCCTCTGTCATCCGGTCCAGCATTTTCGCCAACTCAGGTCGATCGCGTTTGGTTCCGGTCATCTTCTCGTTATAAATCACATCACATCCGTATTTCTTCAGAGCATCAATCTGGCGGTCAAGATTCTGCTGCTCGGTGCTGACACGAGCGTAACCGAAGATATAGTTCCTCATAAATCCTCCAATCGTCCCAATAACGTATGAGATACGGGACGTTGATTTCGAAACGAGTTTTGGAACAAAATACCCCTCAAAATAACTTGATTTTGAGAGGTATTTTCACTCCGGAAAAACCGTTCCAATAACGGTCGTATTTGGGATACCTATATGAAGTCAGATGCACTCATCCCAGGTGCATCCTATGGATTGGCTGGACCATAATCACTGCCTGTGCTGGATGGAGCTGTGTGGTGATCGTCATTTTCATCTATGTTCGTTGCTACCATGGGTTCCTGTTCGACCTCCCAGCATCCGATGTAGAGGTATTCCCTATAGCTGCCCTTCGGTGTCGCCTGACACATAAAGGCTCCGTCCTCGGACTGGATCGTTGCCAAGTCGTTCCAATCATGGAAACGGTTTTCTCTGGCAAGGCGTCTCAGCTCGGGCAGGACCTTTGTGTTGACCCAACTGAAGAACACATCTTGCTCCCTCTGGTTCCCATCCAGCTGCTCAAAGCTCTGGCGATCCAGCAGAAGGTACAACGCCTTTCCGGGTTGGTCGCTCTCCCGCTCAAGGATGGCCCTGGCACCCCAGTACATCTTTGAGATGAAGTCTTCCGGGTAGTTTCCCCATTCATGACTCATGGTGTCAACCTCCTTACATTGCATACCCCTCGTCCTCAAATTGTTCTGAATCGTCCGTTTCATCCAGATCAACTTCCTCCACTTCATCGGTTGCCGGAAGCAAAGACCGCATAACGTCCCGCCGTGTCTGTACCGAAGTAGGCTTTGCACTGCCAGCGGATACCGTGTGATTGTACTCCGGCGATGTGGAGGGATGCCCGCTGAAGAACTCGGTCAAGGTTTGGTTGATCTCATCTTGGCTTACACCGTTTTTAACTGCCAGACAGCAGTAATAGGCGCAACTGATAAAGTGTGTTCTGCCCTTGACGGTGCGGAGAACTTTGTTGTTGACATCAATCAGGCTCCTAGCGAACGCCGAGTAAGCATCCAGCCCGGAGTTGATCGTGTCCAGCACTTCGCTGTCAACCTCGACCTTGCCGGCCCACTCCCGGAAGGGTTTAGTGGAGAAGTCGGGGGATTCCTCTGTGATAAGCTGGTAAAGCTGCATGGCGATCATTTCATCCGTGAACCGTTTCCTGCCAGCCTCCGAAACTACAAACTGAATTGCTTTATGTTTGGCAAGCTGCTGGAAAATCATCAAGCTGGGAACATTGGCACGGGTCAACTCGATTGCCGACAGGGGCTTGCCGTTATTCAGCCTGCGGAAGAACTCACTGATCTCCGTTTCTGTCATTCCCTCATAATAGTAAATCGTGAGGTTGTAGTCTTTGATTCGATCCCTCGCCCATTCGGGCAGCTGCGAGAAATACATTCCGCTGACATCCTCTACACCCCCGTTGTCATCAACAACGGTAGGAGTGTCGGTAGTCAACGCAAATTCGTCGTTTAGAAATTCGCTGATGGTATTTGACCGCTGTTTTCCGTCCAGGCTGTCATAAACTCCGTTTTCATCGCGGGTAAAGTACATGGCAGGGATCGCATAACCGTAGATCATACTGTGGATCAGGAGAGATTTCTTCTCTGTATCCCACACAAGATTGCGCTGCACGGCGTTGTCGTAGTTGACCTTGCCCTTTTCCATCTGATTTACCAGGGCCTTTGCCGTCCAGTTGATGTTGAATCGCTGCATATTATCGCCTCTTTTTCCAATGTTTTTCAACCCTGCCATCCGGGAAATAGGTATTTCTGCGGACCTCTCCTGTCCTCAAATTGTGTTTTGCCACTTCCATCGGTACGCCGTCTTTCTTTGCCTTCGCTTTGGCAGCGTCCACTGCCTGAGAATAAAGCGGGGTGGTTGACCAGCAACGACCATCCGGGAAGTTAATTTCGTAGAAAATATTTATACTCATATCAGCGATGAACTCTACTCATGGGTCACACCCTTGGGAACAGCGGCGAAATCCATGTGGTACATATCCAAGGATCTTCCCAGGATGATGTAGTCGCCCTTGTAGTAGGTCGGTTCACAGAACCCAGCAGCACGGGCCGCAGCCTCGTCCTCAAAGATAGCCTTGATCCGAACTGTGCAGAAGCGAGGCGTATAGACTGAATCGCCAATTTTCATTTCCGTTTTCCATCCTTCCTATTGAGATGCCGTTCCAGCAGGGTACAGTACCCATATAACCGGTCAATGGACAGCTCCACCCACTCACCACAGGCTGTCTGATCTCCACGCACAGGCTCCAGGCGGATCTTCCCGTTCTCATGGGATTCACGAACCCGGATGCAGGTATCGCTGAAGAAATAGCAGATCGTTCCATCGTCCCGCTCCGTTCGGTAAAATTGAGCAATAGCTGCCACATCCCGCATCTGTTCCAAGATGTAGCAGTCCTCCACCTTCCAGCCGCCATGATTCCCTTCCTCAGCCATGTACCAGTCCAGCCGGACGCCTTGATCGGAGGTCTTGTCCAGGCAGCAGGCAAAGATGGAATAACCTCCCATGTTAGGCCAGAAGGCTTTGTTGTCGCTGTCGAAACGGTAGGTGCGGCTCAACAAAGGATACTGTGTGGCAAAGCTGTCCTCTGCGAAGATGATGTGTGCAGTCAGATCCTCCATGGGAGAAGTGGCTTTCAGTTCCCGGAATGTCTGTTTCAGTTTGCTATAGTTCACAGTGGTTCCTCCAGAAAATAAATGACTCGGCATCCCCACCACAGGGCAAGGACACCGGGCCGTCATAGCGCATCCTGTCTTAGCTGGCCTGCGCCAGCTCCGGCACCATCTGGGCGGCGTTCACGATCTCCATAAACTGCTGCCCGAACGCCTTTGCTTGGGCCGCTTCCTCCGGGCTGAGGGTGCTGACCGTCTGGAAGCTGAACAGAGCGTAAGGTTTGCCCTGTTTGCTGGTGGCTTTCTCCAAGGTGATCTTCGTGACTACGCTGCTGATTGGCGTCAGGGTACTCAGGAGCCGGGTGGAGTATTTCAGGAACCGGGGCTTGCTGGTAACGGGAACCCGCACCAGCAGAGGGATGATGCTATTGGGCCGCAGCAGGAACAGCAGAACCGATTCCTTACATGCCTTGGCATTGCTGTCTCCATCCTTGGAGCCGAAATCGTTATAGGGGCACATGGCGCAGGACTTCCCATCGTGGGAAATGATACTGTTCTGGCTCATGCAGACAGGCGGCGTACCCTCCACCGGATCAGGCGTATCCCAGTAGGCCCTGGGCGTGGTGTAATCCAGCACGATGCCCGTCAGCTCCATGGCAGCCTCGTTCCCCGCCAACCCAGGAACCTCAAACACGGTGGAACCACCGGACGGGGACTTGACCAGATCGAACAGGTCAAGGGTCAGCGGCTGGCTCTTCAAGTTGGCTCTGATGATGTCCAGGGCGTTGTTCGTCAAGGCCAGGTAGGTGGAATCCACCGGGGCCAGAGCGGTTTCCGGCGCAGAGGTAACGGTGATGTCCTGATTTCCGGTAGACTTCTGCAGCTCCTGCACCTTGCCGCTCATGCGGCCTTTCAGTTTCGTGTTGTCCATGATAGACCTCCAATCAACTTGCCGCCTTGATTGTAAAGCGGCGGTAGGATGTTTTATTGGTATACTTCTTGCAGAGGGCAGGATGCTCGACCTTCAAGGTCTTGCTATCCAACCGTTCCTGGGATACGCTCTTCCAGGTGACAATCCTGTCCATGAGAGTTCCCACCTCGTTCTCTCCCATCATCTCCTTCAGCAGATTTTCAGCTCTCTGCTTTTTCTCGGTGACAACCTCCAACTGCTCACAGGCTTCATCATACTGGTCCAGCAGATCAGCAGCGGTGTCAGGCAGGGTGATGTGGGACTGAGGGATGCTGTCACGGAAGCGTTCAGCAAGGAACTTGGCAGAAGCATCGGAACCATCCAGCGGCGGAGGCGTACCGTCCTGCACATGGTTCCAGAAGGCCGATTCCAGCTCAATGAGCATAGAAATCAATTCCTCATCACGCTCCACGAACTTCCATTTGAAGGTATTGCCGCCAATGAGTACGGCGATGTAGGCCCCGGCATATCCGGTCACTGCCATATAGTGGGCGATTTGGAGCGCATACTCGTCCGGGATGGTGTCTTCCCACTCACCAGCCTTGTAAGCGGAGGCGGTTTTGGCTTCAAAGATACACGTCCCAACGTCCGGGACCTCACAGATGCCATCCAAGTTGGCGAGCATGAAGGGGTGTTCCTCACTCTGGAGAATATAATTAGCAAGGTTGACCTCAATCCCGGTACGCTTGGTGAACTCAGCCCGAACGAAGGGTTCAAGCTGAGTGCCCCAATAGGCAGCCTCCCCAGCCTCCTGAGCGGAGAGCTGATTGGTCTTTTCCATCCACAGCTCCACAAGGGACTTGTAGCGGTTGATTCCACAGACCACAGAGGCATCAGAGCCGCCGATACCCTGTTTACGATACTCCAGCCAGTCGGCATAGGATAGATTTTCAGTCGAAACTAAGATTTTTGCAGGCATATTTTACGTTCACATCCTTATTCAATTCAAAATAGAATAGAGGGCGCACGGACACAGACCGCACACCCTCTATCGCTTGTTTCTCATATCACGCAGCCGCCAGCGCCATCTTGTAGGCCCGGTCGATCATGGGATTGCCCTCGACGGTGCGCAGGAACAGGTTCTCATTGTAGTTTTTGGTCTTGCGGATGGGATCAGCATGGGTGGCAAAGTCGCTGATGGCATTGACGAAACGATAGCCATTCTTCCCCACGTTGGAGAGGTCGGGAGCCTCCCAATAGCGCCGCTTCATATCCTCCAACAGCCGCAGATTGTTCTTGCGCTGGACATCCGGCAGATCAGCGGTGACAGGAAAGAACTCCTGCATGAACTCCATCACCTTCTTATCGGTGAGCCTGATTTTGGACAGGGCATCAATACCACGGCCCAGCTCACCCATGTACTTCTCAGCAAGGCCCAATGTTTCCTCGGCCTCATGGACGCGGAGCATGACATTCTCGGTGTGCTTGGTTGTCCAGATACGCTTGGCGGTATCCAGAGCCAGGTTGAGAGTGTTTTGACACACCACCCGGATGGGGGTCATGGCAACTTTGATGCCAGAACTGCCGTCGTGGGAGTTCATCACCACCAGATAGGGTGCAATCTCGTCCCCGGCGATGATGTAACGATGGGGCATCCGGGCAAGCATCCAAACCTTGCGGCCACCCTGCAAGGCCCCGGCAGTCTCGTAGGTCACGCCAGCCCCCAGCAGATCATCGGTGAACTGGAAAGCGTCCTCGTTCTGCACCACCTTGTACCTGTCGGACACGATACCGAGAGGGGCGTTGTCGATACTGCGGGTGTTGACCTTATACCCAGGGATCAGGGAGCCATCCTCGGCATAGACGTTCTTCTGCTCCACCGTCCAGTCAAGGCCAGCGTAGATCAGGGCATCGGCAGAGGTGGGAGCCTCCTGCACCTCAGTCCCCAGGCCATGCCAGGGCTTTTCACGGACATAGAACATGGTTTCAACATTTGCGGGCATAATCATTCCTCCTAAGATAGATTTGGTTTGGTGGATTGCACTCAACCCATGACGGACATAGACATAGAGGGCCTCCCACATGGGAAGCCCTCTATTCCAGGTGCGTATCAGGGTTGTCGTAGAACTTCGTAGGTTCCTCCTTTTCATCAGAGTTTTGCACCGCTGTCAGCAGCACAGAAAGGGCCAGCAGAATTGCTTTGAGAATCTTTTTCTTGGACAATATAAATCACTCCATTTCTTATTGTGCTGCAATTAGAATATATCGCTGCAATGGAGTGAGATGCGATGGTTTACTGCCCTTTATTTCTGCGCCATTTCCCCTTTTTTGCGGTCTAAATTCTGATGATAATAGTAGAGAAAGTTTTCCAGCGACCCGGTTCCCTTCATAAGTCGGCTTGCCTCCTGAAGCACATCCCATTCCAACTTGTCATCCCACTGGTCGATTTTTTCCAGCCACAGAATAGGCAGATGCCCATGATACATTTCCACGCCGTCAAGAAATTCAACTGTAAGGCTGATGTTGTCGTAGCTGGGAGGTATTTCCCGTGAACCGTTGGTATTTCGCTCTAAGGCACGTTTCCAAGCCTCTTGACTGACCTCAACAATGGCGGGGCGAGAATCTCCAGCCATCTTCACAATGTCCCCCAACTCAAACGGGTTTTGCAGGGGGATATACGCATCTTCAAAACGGGATTGGTACGGATGACTGAAACTAATGCTGGTTTCCTCGGTATAGCACTCGCATTCAAGGAACACACCGTCTTTCGTATACCGGGCTTGACCGCCTATATACATTTTGTCAGAATCGTTGTTCACAGCACTGCCGTCAAGCTTGTCCGCAAAGGATTCTTTTCGGATCTGAAAGGTTTCCTTGGAATGGTCTTTGCCGTAGACGATTGCGGCATCTAAGGTGGAGAAGTAACGGTTTCCCCACTCGCTCTCGTCATCCGGGACAAAGATAAAGAAATAACTGCCATCATTTTCAAGAAAAATCCGTTCATTTTCTGCTTGTGTGGCAAGCCGTTCCCGGATTTGCTCTTTCAGCACTTCATCCGTAGTTGTACTGGCAATTTCACGAAGGGCATCTATAGCAATCCAATAAAATAACAGTGCATTGACTTGAGGTGTAGAATGTTATCAG
>OFGQ01001584.1_pt1 | contig 14686 bp, 20 predicted proteins | sample 1521791 | NCBI WGS metagenome assembly OFGQ01 (sample SAMEA3504116, study PRJEB24116) | mouse gut metagenome | biome: mouse gut; feature: mouse-associated habitat; material: faeces | place: Denmark | collected 2011 | reverse complement strand
AAGCAGCTGGGGACTCACCGGCATAGCCGGTGGTTTATTTTTACTGTGACACAAATATTCAACAGGTGACGCTTATTCATAGCGCCCCCTGTTTCAGTGCAACGTCCTTATCCCCGCCCCAAAGACTGTATATCCACCCTATGATCTACACCATTTTCCAATAAGTTACGATAACTTTCTTTTTACCAGAATCGCTACAAAGCCCTAAAAATCCGTCATTTCTGCCTATTTCACAAACTACCGTTCGCCGCACACCTGAAAAATGTAGAATTTGAGATAATAGGTCTGGTCCGCAGCCCACAAAATCGGGTGGTCGCAGGCCTGTGTACAAAACTGCACTTGGCGCAGACGCTTATGTGCCCCTGCGGCGGCCTCCCGGATGGTCTTGGCAAACAGTTCCGGTTCCATAAAGTGTGAGCAGGAACAAGTCGCCAGAAATCCTCCGTCACGCACCAGTTTTAATCCCCTGAGATTGATCTCGCGATATCCCTTAACCGCATTTTTGACGGAATTGCGCGATTTTGTAAACGCTGGCGGATCCAGAATCACCACATCATACTTCTCTCCTGCCTTTTCCAGTTCCGGGAGCAGCTCAAAGACATCCGCGCACTGAAACCGTACTTTCTCTTCCAGTCCGTTCAGCCTGGCGTTCACCCGGGCCTGCTCCACGGCAGCCTGGGAAGCATCCACCCCCAGCACACTCTCCGCCCCTGCCCTCCCGGCATTCAGCGCAAAGGATCCCGTGTGGGTAAAGCAGTCCAGTACCTTTTTTCCCCTGCACAGAGGCTGAATGGCCGCCCGGTTGTGCTTCTGGTCCAGAAAAAATCCTGTTTTCTGCCCATCCTCCACATCCACAATATATTTCACACCGTTTTCCACAATCTCCACCCTGGTGTCAAAGGGTTCCCCGATAAATCCCTTGCGGCGCTCCATCCCCTCCTGGAGCCGCACCTTGGCGTCGCTTCGTTCATACACACCCCGGACTTTCACGCCATCCTCGGCCATCGCCTGCTTCAGGGCATCCACAATCACGTTTTTCCATCTCTCAATTCCCAGTGCAAGGGATTCCACCACCAGCACATCGGCAAATTTATCCACCACAATACCCGGCAGAAAATCAGCTTCCCCGAAAATGACACGGCAGCTTCCGATGTCGATGGTCTGCTTCCGGTATTCCCATGCATCCCTGACCCGCCGCTCCATGAAAGCCGCGTCTATCACGGCATCCTTTTTTCGGGACAAAAGCCTCACGGTAATTCTGGATTTGGTATTGATGTATCCGCAGCCCATACAGTAGCCATCAAAGTCGTGTACTTCTACGATATCCCCTTCTTCAAAATCTCCGCAAACGGAATCTATTTCGTTGTCATACACCCACGCACCGCCAGCCTTCAGGGTGCGTCCTTCTCCTTTTTTTAACGTAACAATTGTCTGGTACATTTTCTTTCCTTTCATGCCCCACAGATTTTTTTCGCATTTTACTTGACAATTTTCTTTTTTTTGATTATGATATAGAATAGCGGTTGTGATACAGCACTTGCCGGCGCGTGGCTCAGCTTGGTAGAGCGCGGCGTTCGGGACGTCAAGGTGCAAGTAAAAATTTCATATTTTCGGCGTGTGGCTCAGCTTGGTAGAGCGCTACGTTCGGGACGTAGAAGTCGCAGGTTCAAATCCTGTCACGCCGATTTTTCCTTGAAAATACGGGCTTTTTTGAAAGCTCGTATTTTTTTGCTGTCATTTTTTTACTGAAGATTTAGGCGTGGGGAAGATTTTTTGACTGGAAAAAAGGGAGTGTGCCAAGGATTGAAAAAGGGGGCGTTCCAACAAAGTTCCAACAAAATTTAAGATAATGTATGCCAGAGGGTTTTTAAAAGGGGTCTGGGGACGGTCCGGGGAAAATACTGTATGAAATATTTGGACATAGTTTAAGGGTAATATAGAGGATTATAGAGGGGTCCAACAGTTGGGTGAGGATTGGGGCCTCTATGTGAGTGAAAAAGAGCCAGTTTCAAATGTTTCAAATGTTTCAACTTTTTTGATATAAAGAAATGTCTGTATTGAAATGGATACAGGCATTTTTATTTTTTAAAGTGTACTTTTAATTCTGCTCTGAAAAGAAAAGGGGATAAATGAAATATGTTTCAAGAAGTGTTTCAAAAGTAGGGTATACGCTCTACTGGAACAGTTTCCATGTGCGAAAAGTGTATGATTGTTTCGCATGGGTAGGGTATAGCTTTTTGTGACACTTTCTGGAATGATGAAAATTTTTGATATCTCACATCTTAATGTCTAGTTGAGAAAGGAGCAGACACTATGAAAATCGGATATGTCAGAGTCAGTACAAAAGAGCAGAATACGGCAAGGCAGGAGGAACTTATGAAGTTACTGAAGGTAGATAGAGTGTACATTGATAAAATGAGCGGTAAGGATATGGAAAGACCTTTCTTACAAGAGATGATGAATTTTGTGCGTGAGGGTGATTCTGTAGTCGTGGAAAGCATTTCAAGGTTTGCAAGGAATACAAAAGATTTACTGGAACTGACAGAGCAGTTAAACAGTAAGCATGTACAATTTGTCAGCCAAAAAGAAAACATTGATACAAACACTCCGGCTGGCAAGTTCATGCTTACAATATTTGGCGCGGTAGCAGAGTTGGAAAGAGAGTACATAAGGCAACGGCAGAGAGAAGGCATAGAGATAGCGAAACAACAAAAAAAATACAAAGGCAGACCAGCAAAACAATTAGATACATTTGATGAAATTTATCAACAATGGAAGTCTGGAAATATAACAGCTACTTTTGCCAGTGAACAGCTAAATGTCAGCCGCAGTACTTTCTACAGAAAAGTCAGTGAACTTGAAAAGGACAATATGCCTATAGATTTTTGAAAGGAGAACTTAACAGTGGGAACATATACTATCCAGAAGATAGGAAAAATGTCTGAAAAACGGGGCTGTCCTATTTTTATATTGCTTTTGATGATAGTAGGTGCAGTGATTATAACATTATTAAGATGGATAGGTATAATAAAACAATTAAAATATGGAGAGAGAAAAAATGGAAAACATACACGAGAAACTAAAATATATTGAAGATAATATAGAATATATTGACATTATGGATAAATGTGATTTTTATTTTTATAGATTAAGCGTGAAGAACAGACCTGTGAAGGGCAGAGAAGTATTTACATTCCTTAATCCAGATAATAGCTTAACGGCAAAAAATTATTTTCGAATGTTAATTGAAGATATTGTAATAGGCAGGACAAAGCAGCATATAGAAGAAAAGAAAATGTTAATAGAGCGACAAAAGGAACGGGCTGCATTATCAGAAGAGGACAAAAGAAAAGAATTTGAAGAATTACAAAATATAAAAAGAGATAGTAAAGGAAGGCTGAATAAGGGTGCAAAGCTGGCAAAAAAGGCTTCATGTAATGAAACAAAAATATATTTGATGTATGAATTGGGGGCAACCGTGAAAGAGATTATAGAAATGTACGGATGTTCAAAAAGCGTAGTTTATAGAGTCCTTGCAAAGCATAAATGATAAGGGCATGGTTGTTTTGGGGGGAGTATGGCTTCTATTTGGGAAAAATTTTTACAGCTAGTAAATTAGGTGACATTAGACTGAAATATAGAAAAGGTGTGGATAGCATAGAGAGGGAGTAGTTACTGTTTTCTCATAATATAACATTGAAAATGGGAAAAAATTATGGATTACATAGAGGAAGTAGTTCCCAGTTCCCCCAATTAAGACATTGAAAATAGGAAAAAATTATGGATTACATAGAAGAAGGTGGTTCCCAGTTTCAATATTATAACAGTATGGAGGTGAGGAAAAGCAACAGCTTCCCCACCTCTTCATTAAATAAAAAATTTACATGCAACAGAGCTTTCACAATAGTGACAATAGATGAAGAAATTAAGAATAAATATACCTTCCCCCACCTGCTATAAAAATATAGCCTCTATACAACATAAGAAATGTCAGTGCGATTGGCAGATTGAATTATACTAAACAATATAAGTATGAAACAAATGTCAGTATATTTGAAAGATTGAGATTGCAATATTAACGAAATATATAACCTGTAAGAAATGTCAGTGCGTCTGACATTTTTTATTGTTTAAAAGAGATTACATTTTTAATGTTTATTATAACTTTATGAATAAAAGATAGGCTATTGCCTTTCCATTTATTCAGCGTTACAATCTCCACCCATTAAAAAGAAAGGAGATTGAGCGGTATGGAAGAAACGAAGAACATTCGTAAAGAGTTAAGAAGGCTGGAAGATGTAGTTGATAACATTCAGACAAAGCTACATAACACAGCCGGGCTTCTTGAACTTATAAGGCTGGGTATGGAGAGGCTTTATAAAGAAGAGTACACATATGAAATTTCAAGTGTGATTGTGTTGAAAGAATATCTGCTTACAATCAATAACACGGAGATAGCAAAGATTCAAACTATGCTGACAGAGATGAAAGAACGGTTCTGACATAAGTGTGTTGAAAGGCGGTGATAAAAAACAGAAATGACAGGGCATGTGATACAGATACAGCCTTGTCATTTCTGTAAACTTAGTAAAAAGGATTGTAAAAGCTTGTATTGTTTATCATCCAGCATAGATACATCAAGAAGTTTAACAGTATCAGCTTTATCAATGCCCAGCAGATAATCAGCGGAACAGTGATATAAATGTGCAAGTGATATGAGGTTTTCAATGCTGGGTGTCCTCTCTCCGCTTTCATAGTTTGATATGACGGACGCAGACACGCCAATAGATGAAGCAACTTCTTTTTGAGAAAGATTTCTTAAAATGCGCTGTTGCTGTAGCCGCTGACCTAATCCATTTATCATATAAGCACCTCCATGTAAAGATTGTACATGATGCCTATATGCTCTAGGAAATGCAAAGTTTTCTAAAAGCATTGAAAGTTATGCAGTTAGATGATATAATCAACACCAAATAAATTTATATACGAAAGGAAAAATATATGGATATACGGGATATTACAAAAGAGCAGTTTGAAACACTGATATTGCTTCGGTCTTTAGAAGAGTTTATAGCAGACAAACATGAGACTTTTCCAAGCCTTAGTGAAGCAATATGGAAACTGGAAGAAAATCTGCCGGACGAGGACTACAAACAGCTTGTGACGGATATATGCAGACTGACAGAAACAGGCTATATATTGTCAGATGGAACAGCGGAGATTGTTAAAACGATTAAAGATATGGAACCCTTAGAAGCGGTCGAAAAGATACCAATACCAGAAGTCGAGGGCATTACGCCAAAAGGCCAGACAGAAATTGAGAAACTGGAGAAAATGTTAAAGGAAAGTCCAGACAAAGATAAAGTATTGGATGGGTACATTTCCGACCAACATGGAATCAAGACTAAAATATTAAAAGACTTTTCAACTAATGTAGCAAACATAACAAGTATAATAAATTCAGTAATTACTATTATTGCTATACTTATGGGAGGTTCAAAATGACAAATAAGAAATTGTTGAAATCAGCAGTCATAATAACAGCGGTCATGTTATCCGTAAGTGGATGTGCAGGTGGTTGCAGTGAGCAGACCGAGCCAGTTATAGCGGATGCAACAGTAGAGACACCAGAGCCAGAGGAAAGCATAGAAAGCGTAGAAAGCACAGAGCCTACACCCTCTCCCACTGTTGAGCCTACACAAGAAAGTATAGATGATACAATTTCATCTGAAAGCGAGGACAATATAGAAAGTGAAGAAAATACAATAAATGAGGAAAATATACAAAGTGAAGAAGTAGAGCCGGATTTAGGTTACACAATAATTGCAATAGATGAAGTTACAATGTACGCTACTACTAATGCAAATTTACGTGGAGGCCCTGGAACAGACTATGACAAAGTAGGAAGTTTAACCTATGCGCAAGAGATAGTATGTAATGGAAAAGTAGCTGATGGAGACAAAGAGTGGTTAGTACTCAAAACCGAGGATGGAAGTATACAAATGGTAAGTGCGAAGTTAGTCTCCCGAACCAAGCCCCAACCCCAATCCAGTGGTGGAAGCAGTAGTAGCGGAGGTACTACTACCACACCAAGTAGTGGAGGCAACGGTGGTTCCAGCGATGGAAATGGAGGCTCTGGTGGTTCTGGCGGAGGAAACGGTGGCTCCGGTGGAGGCCAACCCTCTGGTGGTGAAGACAGTGTAGGTTTCGATGACCCAAATGGAATGTTCTCAGACCTTCCAGAAGTAGGTGCTGGTGGCCTCGGAGATACAGATATACACTGGGATATAGAATAAACAAATAGGTTTTAACAGGGTTAGCATCAAGTTAACCCTGTTAAACCAATTACACAAATAAGTGTATCAATTATTTTTATATGTTGTTGATGTTTTACACGAATAAGTGTATCAAATCATTGAAATATATGTACATACATCAACAAAAAACTTTCACACGAATAAGTGTATCAATAACATAAATAGTAAGAAAGGATATTATGGACTTAAATAATATAACAGTTGAGCAATATTATACAGATAATGCAGATTCAAAAGATTATTATATAAGTAGTAAGCATAATTTAGCCGAAACACCAATAACCAGTGGTTTAAATGTTTTAACTTTTAAAGCATATTTCTGCAACATATAAATCAGACCTGTTAAAAATGGATATATGATACATAAATCAATACAGTATATAAAAATCAATATCCATGAATGAGTTTAAAAGACCTGTCAAAATTTCTTCTTTAGAAATATTTGCAACAACGTACATATTAAAACAAGTATTGCATTATGGTAAAAATGAGTTGAACAAGTTGATAGAAATTACTGGCTTATCAGTATACAGTGGCTATTTTCCTGCATTATATGATTAAGTTTATATTTGATGAATATTTCATAATGGTAAAAATGCTGTTTCAGACATCAGATTAAATATTGTTGGAGATTTGAGAAAGCTGTATAAATCATTATATATGCGGCAATCTCCCTAAAAATATATGTTACATAATGGTTTATTTCCTTGCACTATCACGTCTATGCACATAGATGTTTCAGCGTTAGTATATAGGTGTAAGTTAAATAAAGTTAGTGCAGGGCACGGAAAGAAAGAGGTAAACATTATGTGTATGTATTTGAGCAATGGCAATTTTTTAGGACAGCGTCTGATAGGCTATGACTTCTATGATAGCAAGACCAGGGGATTTGTAGGCATGACGGAGAAACAGGTCATTACAAAACTGAAAAACAATGAAAAGGTTTATGGCTTTGTCCTTGGGGAAGAAGACGGGAAAGAAGTCCTTAAACTGGATGCTGAAGGCTTTAACATGAGCAACTTGCAGTTGAAAACCGGCGTGAACAGTCTGTCATGGATGAATGAGGATGATGGTTCTGATATGAACATGGAACTTATTGTTGTAGCGGTCAGTGGTGACAAGAAGAAAGTTTTTGAGACAGTGAATGCCCGCCATGCAAGGATGGAATATACCGAGGATAAGTTGAAAATGATGTTGGAACTGGGCGTTCCGGTGGCAGGCGTAAAGCTTGAAAAGAATAAGCTTGTTGCATGTGGGGGTGTGGAGATAATCAGTAATGAGGAAGAAGTAAAAGAGGGGGCGTAAGCCTCCTCTTTTGAGGATAGGGCATAAAAGGGTTTAAAGAGGTTCTGGAGAGATTTCAGAGAGGTACAGGGAGAAATGCTTGAACAGTATCGAGGTTATGAGATAAAGGTTTACTGGAGCAACATTGAACAGGGATATGTATTTTGTATCTTTACCAGTGACGGTACAGGCATCATAGAAAGCAATGTATATCATTATGAAAAGTTCGCATTAATGGGGGCAAGGGAAACAGTGGACAGATATATAGAGGTTAAGGAAAGGGGGCTTGACAGGTGGACTATCTGACATTTATAACAATCCATACAATGATAATCATTTCATTATGTGGAATTGTTTATTTAGGTAAACAGTGCTATTCATTCATAAAGTGGATTGCAAAATGGACGTTAAAGGAACTAGAAGAAGAATAATAAACAGTATTATCAAAAATGGTTTATCTGGCATAATGGATAAACCATTTTTTGTATGTAGCTTTTCATCAATGGAAAATCCCATTGCTGTCATGTATAGATACATGGGATTGATAAGGAAGTGAAACTTATAAAAATTTAACAGAAACGAAAGGGATTGAGCAATGGCAGTTAAACTACGAGTGATACCAAAGATAAACGGAAATATGATAGGGGTGTTTGTCCATATACCTGCTACAGGAGAGAGCAGACAGGTCGCACTGGTTGAATGTCCGAATGATAACCAGTTAAACGACAATGTGGAACTGGCGGATGAAATATGCAGGACATACAGAAAGAGGATAAACAAGAGTATTTGAGAAAAAGGGCAGTCGCTTTAAAAGCGGCTGTCTTTTTTAGCGTGTTTATTTTAATGCAACTAAGGAGCAGTAAAACAGGAGGATAAATTGGAAAGTTTTGATAGACAAGTTTAAAAGTTTTTGCGGACAGTAAAACAGAAAAGCGGTTACAGATACAGGCAGGGCATACAATCCAGATTTCTCAAGTTTGTATTTCTGATTTATATAAAATTTTGAAGTTTCTATAATGTAGTATATTGATTCTAGTAAATTTTCCTTGAATTGTAAGTTTTCAATAAGGTCAGGTAAAAGAAAATATTTTAAAAAGAGTTGATTTTATAAGGATTTCAAAGGGTTTGAGGAAAATAAAAGGATGGAATGTCTTAAAACGGGTATATTGATAAAATTATATTAAATTGTAGATTTGGAAATCTGGTACAAATTTCTAAAAGAAAAAAGGGTGGTTCCGAATGACAATGATAGATACATCGCTTTTTTAACTTCGACTAAAAACCCATACTTATTATTGAACACAGAAAACAAGGTGTAATACATGGGTTGCAGGCTAAGCCAGCATAATAACAATAAAAAATTCAAGTGAAAAAGAAAAGCACAAGGATATGTGTAAATCGAGTATCAGTTGATAAATCAGGTTGACATTTTCTGGAGTTGTTTCATTTTAATTAAAAGACGGCCGATTTTTAAAATTCACTGCCAGTTCACACCTTGTTGGGAGTGAAGCGTTACAATATAACCGTTTCAAAAAAAGTTTAATATGAGAGGTGGGAAGTAAAGGGTATACCGTAAAATATGCATTTAGGTAGAAATAGAAAATTTTAATTTTGTAAAGGAGAAATTTTCTATGATGATGCATGAAATGATGAAACGGGCAACGGCAATTGAAAAGAGGTATGGAAAACTGCTGTCACTGAATGCGGTGGCAGAATACCTCGGTCTTGACCTGCCAACAGTGGAGGCTCTTGTGGCAATCGGGGAAATAGACTCCGTGGCAGTTGCAGGAATCTGTATGGTCAAGTCAGTACATCTTGCCAAGTTTGAGTTGGATGTTACAGGTATGCCAATGGGTACTCCCAGTCCTGTCATGGAAGAAAGAGAGGTTGACATAATGAAAGTCACCGAGGGAAGTATTTATCCTGTGAAAAGCAGTAAAAATCCATATGAGATGAGGTTCTTCATCACGTTTGATGACGGTGTCAGGCGTGCTGTAAAGATACGCGGCACCAGTGAAGAAGAAGTTGCGCAGAAAAAGCAGCAAAAGATTCTGGAGGTACTGGCAGAGTACAGGGCAGAAAAGAATGGTGCCGCAGAAGTGCAACAGCCTGTCGTCGTGGAAGAGCCTAAAACAGTCACATTCCGTACAGTGTCGGAAATGTGGTATAAGGAATTCAAGCGCGACAATGAGAGCAGAGGGAACAGCTATGCAAACATAGAAAGCGCAAAATATTCCCTTAAGACAATCAATAAGGTCATAGGGGAAAAGGACATAAGAGACATAACCAAAGAGGTCGCACAAGAGATGATAAACGAAATTTCATTAGATAATGGAGAGAATTTCAGAAGCAAGAGCCATGTGGAAAAGGCAATGCGTAAGTTTAAAAATGTCATGGACTATGCCTTTGAAAATGGTTACATTGACAGACAGATAGGAAAGCTTGTGCTGAATAAGAATCTGCGCGAAGCGGATAAGGATTCAAGGTTTATTGAAAAGGAAACCTTGATTGTGCTGTTGGACTGCATAAAGGGGAATATGTTTTACCATACATTGGTAAACCTGATATTGTCAAGCGGATTGAGACAGGAAGAAGCGCTCGCCTTGACAATTGATGATATCGTGGTAAATAATGGATTATATCAGATATATGTGAGTAAGGTAGTGGTGGAACTATCTTCAAATAACTACGGTATCATTGACAGGCTTAAGCATGGGGAAAGGGCAAGATACATAAGCATCCCGAAAGAAATCTATGATATGGTAAGGGATTACTACAGGGGAAGCATGGAAGATGCCTGCCTTGTGGAGATGAGAAAAGAACATGATACAGAGAAATATATCTTTGTCAATAAGAATGGATGTATTCATAATAAGAGAACCCTGTACCATAGCATGGTAGGGTATCTTGAAAGGAATATGCCCCAGAACAGCAGGGTAAGGCTTCACATGTTGCGCCATACATTCGCTTCGCTTATGAAGAATGAGGTGCCGTTGGAGGTGGTGTCAGAGGTATTGGGGCATAGTGATATATCGATTACGATGAAGTTTTATGCATCGCAGACAATAGAAGACCACAAACGTGTAAGCTTAGGGGCTGAAGCAATGATGAAGAAGATTAAGGGATAAGTTAAAACAGAAAGCACAATAAACTAAAAAGGCAACTGTTGGAATAAAAGCAACAGTTGCTTTTTTTAGCTTATTGTGATAGGATATGGAAAATAAAAGTGCCCTTAAAAAATGCCTCTGAATGGAGGGAGTGGGAAAAAGGTTGATTTTATGGGGTTTTCAGGTGACTCTGAATTGCCTTTTAATCAAGTTGTCTGGGGTTCGAATCCCCAATGTCTCATTACATGTAGACTTTTTAACGGTCATTCGTTAAAAAGTCTATTTTTTTGCTGTTTTGGGGTGTACCATGGGGGAAATGGGGGCGTTGGGAGTGGGGGCAGGGACATAAAATGCCTTTATAGGCTGTGGGAACCGCCCTCTGCCGCCCTTGATTTGGGTAGCTGTATAATTTTTGTAATGGTCTATGGAAAACAGCAGTATTCTGTGTTATGATGTGTTTAACAAATGCAGAAAAGGGGGTCATATGTATGGCTGGCAAGAAACTGGTGGATACAAAACAGGCAAAGAACTACTGGACAGCAACAAAAGGAAAAATTGAGGAACAGGAGAAAGTAGTCTCCATAGATGGCATGGGGGAATATGTAGATTATAAATTTGAAATAGTCAGGCTGAAGGATAATGAGACCAAACAGGAGATGCTCTCCATATCAGCGTTCCATAAGGAGGGGGAATGGGAAGATTATGGGACATTAATCACTGGCATAGCAAAGCTTGACTCGGACATAAAGAAATTGAATGATTATGGCATCAATCTGTCAGCAGGGGACTTTCTGGAACTTGTAAAGGTCATAAGGGACCACTTCTATGAGCTGCCTTTGAACAAGATAGACAACAGCATCTCTAAAGAAGACTTGAATGCGATTACCGCATATTTCAGGGAATATATCATAACTGAAAAGATAGAGAAAAAGGGGGGATGCTACAATATAGTGGTGGAGGACTTCAAGAAAGAGTATGAACAAAGCACATTCCGTCATAATGTAAAGGATGTTGTGGATGCATTGAGGCACCATAAGTACATCGACTGCAACCCGAACAGGAAGAACAAAGTGGTCAAGATGGATGATGGGAAAGGAAATACTGTGAGCAAGAGGTGCATCAGTTTCCATGCGGAAAAGATAGGGGAAGTGAAATATGAGTAATGATGTGCTAAGCCCTTTCAGTTTCTACGGCGGCAAGGCCAGGATGGCCCCCATCATATGCAGTATGCTTGATTATGACAATACAGACATCTACCTTGAGCCATTTGGGGGAGCCGCCCGGGTACTGCTCAACAAACCGAAACACAAACAGGAATTATATAATGACTTCGGCGCGGGGCTGTATGCATTCTTTGATGCCATGGGCAGGCCGGAGCTGTCTGGACAGGTGATATCTGCATTGTTCGAAATTGTCCCCAGTGAGGAAATATTTCATGAAATGAGGGATTATAAACTGGAGCATGAGTCAACCTTGATGGAGTACATGAAAGAACAGTTCAGACGGACTGTTTATGAGTGCAAGAAGAAGTATGGGACGGAGGAACTGAACAGGCTCCACAGATGCGTCCTGCACGAAGAATACAACGGGATAATAGAACTCACCCGGTCTATACTGGTTAAAGGCACCCTGCAGGAAAAAGAGGAACGGCTTGCATTCATACATTTTGGTTTAACCTATGCGCAGTACCGCAGTATAGTAAAAGAACAGTTAGGACAGGCTTTTGATAAGGAATGGGAAGATGCAGTATCGGCAGGCGCGGCCATCAGGGGTGACAGGGAAAAGCTGAAAAATGCGTTTATACATGAGCAAATCAGCAATGAGGAGACGCTGAAGGAACTGGCGGAAAGCTTCATGGATGACTACGGCGCAGATGAAAGGATGGACAAGGTGAAAATGGCCGTTGCCACATTCGTGACATATTATATGTCAAGGGATGGGATGGGCAAGCACTACAGTGATGCCAAAAGTTCACTGGATGCATACCACAGGCAGCTGATAAGGCTAAAAGACGTGGCGGAAAGAATGGAGGATGTGGCTGTCCTGCAGTTGGATGCAATCCACCTGTTATGTTGCTACTGCGATAATGAAAGAGCCATGATATACCTTGACCCAAGCTATCTTGACCCGGAAGACATTGAAAAGAATCTGGGAGAGGGCATATATAACCGCTCATCTGATTTTCAAGACCATGAACTTCTGGCGACGCTGATTCAGAACGCAAAAGCAAAGATAATCCTGTCAAACTATGATGTATCGCCATACAAGGACTATCTGGATGAAACCCATGGGTGGAGGCGCATTGAGTTTGAGACAACTACAAGCGCAGGAGGCAAAGAAGACAACTTGCGCACGGAAGTTATTTGGCGCAACTATTGACATTCTGTTGAAATCCTGTATAATTGAATTGTAAGTGATGGTATCAGATAAAGCGTTACCAAGTTACCATTGTTACCAATGAAACAAAAGGATACAGTTACCAAGTTACCATTGTTACCATGATGCAAGAAATATTATTTTTGAGAGGGTGTAATACTACCCTCTTTTTTAGTGTATATATAATGACCGTGCAATATAAATATTTGGATTTATGCATATACAAAATAGTAATAAACTTAATTATATAGAATGTCTGTATAGCTAGCATAGATATAAAAATATTAACATTAGCGTATGGAGTGAGTGCAAGGTTATGTACTATTAAAGAGATAAGCATAAACACATATTAGCTATGGTTAATCTAATAAGTTCAGGGTTATGTATGTAGATATAGTCAATACAAAAAAGTAATAAACTTAAATTTTGAGCGTTCAGACAGCAAAGGACAGGGTAAACAGCAAGTACTCTCCCCTCCCACTTTTCTGATGTCTCCAACATAAAGAAAAAGTTAATATACTGCAAAAGGAACAATATTGTAATATATACATGGTTGGTTTTTAAAAATGTATACTTATTCCAGTGAGATGTTGTTGCACTTATCCATGACATTATTTTAGGGTAAGTGTAATTAGCAGAATTCAAATATTCCATTGTTAGCTCATTGTCTGTTTTGAATAAAACACAAGGGTTAAGTCTGTATAGTTCCACCATTGAAAAAGAATATACAGGATGTTACCATCCCAGGACATTTAAAATGAAAGGGGGTGGTACATATGGACGATGTGTATATGGAACTTATGGATTTAGTTGCAACTGTAGAAAAGAAGATACTGGGCATAGAGAGCCTGTTATCGTTCATGACAATGGGAATGGAGGTGCTTCATACGAATGAAGAAAATTATGAAATAAAGGCAGTTCAAGCAATTCATGATATGTTAAGGGACTTAAGGAAAAGTGATATAGTTAAACTAACTGAAAAGATTGACAGTATGAAGTAATGGGAGAAAAGGATAAATGCACCGTTTTCCATACGGTGCATTTATCGCATAGTGTCAATTAGATTTTGTAGTGCAACTAATTGTTGTTTAGTTAGTTTAGAAGTGTCAAGTGCCACACTTTCTCTAGGGTAACTTATTCCTAAAAGATAATCAGCGGACACATGATAGAGGTCAGCAAGCTTTATCAGAGTTTCAAGTGAGGGCGTAACTTCTCCCAGTTCATATGCAGAGACGGCAGAAGAAGACACACCGATATGTTTGGCTACCTGTGACTGTGAAAGTTTATTATTTTTACGTGAAATTGCTAACTTTTCGGCTAAACCATATATCATTGAAAACTCTCCTTTTGACATTTATCATATACCATAACTAAACAGTTTGAATGTAGGTATACATTTATAATTGAAAAAAGGGGAAATAGGTGATATAATCAGTATGCTTTAAGCTGTTAGCATTAACTAAAAGCATAAAGTTGACATACCATAGTAGAATTCAGTATTTACATTAAGGAGGAAAGCATGTTAAATAAGAAAATGTTTAAATCAGTAGTCATAATAACGGCGGTCATGTTATCAATAAGTGGATGTGCAGGTGGTTGCAG
>OFGQ01001577.1_pt1 | contig 14722 bp, 12 predicted proteins | sample 1521791 | NCBI WGS metagenome assembly OFGQ01 (sample SAMEA3504116, study PRJEB24116) | mouse gut metagenome | biome: mouse gut; feature: mouse-associated habitat; material: faeces | place: Denmark | collected 2011 | reverse complement strand
CTGCTGCGGCCTATGTCAGTCATCCTTGCCGCTGTAGCCGTGGTGGCGGCGCTCACCCTCTTCTTTAAGGTAGAACATATTACGGTGACTGGTGCGGGCCGCTATGGGGCGGAGGAGATCATCGCCGCCTCCGGCGTGGAAACCGGCGACAACCTGATCCTTCTGGACCGCTACCGCGTCGCCCAGCGGATCTATACCAGCCTCCCCTATATTACGGATGTGCGGCCTAAACAGGAATTTCCCAATACGCTGAACATCGAGGTGACGGAGACACATGCGGTGGCCGCGATCCAGGGGAGCGGCGCTTATTGGCTGCTCAGCGGAGACGGGAAAATTCTGGAGGCGGTGGACGGGCCTGCGGCGGCGGATTATCTCCAGATCACTGGCGTCCAGGCGGCGGAGCCTGCCGTCAGCGGAGCCCTGGCCCTCCAGGAGGACAGCCCCATTGAACCGGCGAGGCTGGCGGAGCTGCTGTCCGTTCTGGATAAGTACGGAGCCCTCAATCGGGCCGACAGCGTGGACTGCAGCGATCCCGGAGTGCTGGCGCTGAACTATGACGGGCGTTTCCGGGTGGAAATGTTCTATGACGCGGATTTCGATTTTAAGATTGCAAGCTTGGTGAAAATCGTCGATGAAAAGCTGGAGCCAAATGAAACCGGAACCCTTCTGATGACCATGGAGGATGAATACCAGGTGAATCTTGTGCCCTCCAAACGCTGACGGCGGAGGCGCTTTTCTCCTTTCGCCGGAAAATTTCAAAAAAGCGTGGAGTTCGCTATTGACCTAGTCTGAAAAAGGGGCTATAATGAATTAAATTGTTGTACTTTATCTTGGGGCCTGGCCCTCATATGACATACAGAGGATACAATTTCTGGTAGGAGGAATTTCCATCATGGCAATCGAGCTGGCAACTACAAATGATACTATCGTAAAGATCAAGGTAATTGGCGCGGGCGGCTGCGGCAACAACGTAGTCAACCGTATGATAAATACCGGCGTGACGGGCGTGGATTTTATCGCAATCAATACGGACAAGCAGGTGCTCAACGAGTCCGTAGCCCCCTATAAGATTCAGATTGGTGAGAAGCTGACCCACGGACAGGGCGCCGGCGGCAATCCGGAGGTGGGCCGCAAGTCCGCCGAGGAGAGCCGCAGCCAGATCTCTAAGGCCCTGGAGGACACGGACATGGTGTTCATCACCGCCGGCATGGGCGGCGGCACTGGCACCGGCGCGGCCCCCATCGTGGCCGAGGCCGCCAAGGAAATGGGAATTCTGACCGTGGGCGTAGTGACCAAGCCCTTCTGGTTCGAGGGCCGCCGCCGGATGCAGCAGGCGGAGTCCGGCATTGAGGAGCTGCAGAGCAAGGTGGATTCCCTGGTAGTTATTCCCAACGACCGCATTAAGCATGTGACCGACCAGAAGATTACTTTCGCCAACGGCTTCCAGATTTCCGACGACGTGCTGCGGCAGGCACTGCTGTCCATTACCGAGCTGATCGGGAAGGCCGGCTTCATCAACCTGGACTTTGCCGATGTGACGACCATCATGAAGGGGGCGGGGCTGGCCCATATGGGCGTGGGTACCGCCGCCGGAAAGGACAAGGCCGAGGAGGCCGCCCGGCAGGCCATTGCCAGCCCCCTGCTGGAGACGTCGATCAACGGGGCCAAGGGCGTGCTGGTCAGCATTACCGGCTCCATGGACATCAGCATGGACGATGTGGAGGCCGCCGCCGCCATGGTGCAGGAGGCGGTGCATCCCGATGCCAACACGATCTTCGGCGCGGCCTTCGATGAAAAAATGGAGGATGAGATCCGCGTGACCATCATCGCCACCGGCTTCGACGAGAAGAAGGGGGCCGGCGCTATCACGGTTTCCGGCGGCGGCGCGGCGGGCGGTTCCTCTAAGGAGAAGTTCAACGACCTGCTCCTGCGCCCCCAGACCGAGGAGGAGAAGAAGGCCGAGGAGAAGGACCCCTTCGAGGATATTCTCCGAATTTTTGACCGCTGATTTGGTATCTCTTACATAGCGACATTGGAAATTTTTGTCAGAGCCCGCAGGCTTTTGCCTGCGGGCTCCGCTTTTTTATATGGACGGCGGGGAATGCCGTTTTTTTCCATGTTAAAGCCGCCGCTTTTTAGAAACCGGCGGATAGAGTATTCTATGGGAATCCACGCAAATTAACAGCGCTGACCGTAATTTGCGGCGGCGGAATTTCGAAAAGGGCCTTTTTGAAAGAAAAATTTGATTCGGGAAGGGGTGGTGAAATGGATGGCTGGACAGAAGGAGAGAGGATGGCGGGCCGCGGCTTTTTTTCTTAGCGGCCTGTTCTGCGTCTCCGCCGCGCTGGGCCTGGGACAGTCTGCTCGGGCTGCCGCGCTGGAAGTGGAGCGGCTGGTACCGGTGGGACACACCATCGGCATCAAGCTGTTTGCTGAGGGCGTGGTGGTCATCGGCCTGGCGGAGGTGGAAACCGGCAGCGGCGTGTTGACGCCGGGGGCGGACTGCGGACTGCAGGTAGGCGACGTGATCGAGGAGGCCAACGGCAGAGAGGTAGAGAGCTCGGAGCAGTTCGCGGCTCTGCTCCAGTGCGGAGGCGTAGTGCAGCTGGGCGTGACGCGGGATGGTCAGGAGCTGACCCTGGCGGCGGAGCCGGTGCTGGGGACCGATGGGACCTGGCGGCTGGGCGCCTGGATTCGGGACAGCATGGCAGGCATAGGAACGGTAACTTTTTATGACCCGGACACCGGCACGTTCGGCGCGCTTGGCCACGGCATCACGGATACGGACACCGGGCTGCTGATGCCCCTGGGGGACGGCTCGGTGATGCACTCGTCGGTGAAGGCGGTGAAGCGCGGAAGCGCTGGGGAGCCCGGGGAACTGAAGGGCAGCTTCGACCTGGCCCATGATATGGGAGAGCTGTACGCTAACACGGAGCGCGGGGTATTCGGCTGCGTGGAGGCGGATGCGTTTACGATTGGCGATGCCCTGCCGGTAGCCAAGGCCGGCGAGGTGCGCACGGGGCCGGCGGTGATCCGTTCGAATGTCAGCGGAGACTGCGTGGAAACCTACGACATTGAGATTCTCCGGGTGCTGGACAGCGATGGTACGCAGAATCTGCTGATTCAAGTGGTCGACGATGCGCTGATTCAGCGGACCGGGGGAATTGTTCAAGGGATGAGCGGAAGCCCGATTCTCCAGGACGGCAAGATCGTGGGGGCGGTGACCCATGTGATGGTCAACGAGCCCACCAAGGGATACGGTATCTTGATAGAGAATATGCTGGCCCAGGCGGGGCGGTAATATGCGAGGAGGGAGCGGCGTTAGCCGCTCCATCTCCGCATATATTCCAGCCATATGGCAAAAAATATTCCTGTTGGTTTGCCCTGCCTGCGGGCATGGGGGAAAGGCAGGGTCAGTTCAATCCCATTGCTAGGTAATTCCAGAACAGGTTGAAACATTGTACGAAACCTAAGTACTGCGAACCTGGCGCTGCAGTGTACAGTAGGCTAAGCGAAAGGTTTTCTAGAAGATGGCATAGATGTCCTTGTATTTTTCACTGATATAGTCAATATACCGCTTTGCCGACAGCGTTTCCCCGGTGGCTTTTTCGAGGACCTCCGCTGGTGTGAGGCTTGCGGCGTGTTGATGGATGTTCCTGCTCAGCCATCCGATGATATCGCCGAACTGCCCGCACCGGACCTGCTCAAACATGTCCGGGATATCCTGCTGCATTTTGTGGAGAAAATGCCCATCGTAGCAGTTACCCAGAACATAGCTTTGGAAATAGCAGATATAGCCGCTGAACCAGTGCATATCCTGCAGGATACCTTCCGTGTCATTTTTAGGGCGCACGCCCAGGTACTCCTCCATCTTCTGGTTCCAGACCGTCGGAAGATCTTCAAACCGCACCGCGCCGTCAAAAATCAGCTTCTCTATTTCGTAGCGGACAATGATATGCAAATTGTAAGTCAGCTCGTCCGCATTCAGCCGAAGCGGACCGCAGGAAACTGCGTTCAAGGAGCGATACATCATCTCGGGGGCCAGTTCCCGCATCTCCGGGAAATAAGTCCTCGCTACCGGCAGGAAATACTGCCAGAATGCCCGGCTTCTGCCGATAATGTTCTCCAGGAAGCGCGATTGGGATTCATCGATTGGTAGAGATGCGGCAACCGCCAGTGTAGTGCCGTCCAGCTTCGGGCTCATGTGCTGCCAGTGGATGGCGTGGCCGCCCTCATGCATACAGGAAATAGCCGCGTTAGTAAAATCATCCTCAAAAAAGCGCGTTGTCAGGCGGATGTCCGTGCGAAAATTCGGCGTGGTATAGGGATGGGCGCTCTCGTCCAGTCTGCCACAGGAGAAATCATAACCGACCGTCCGAAGCATCTCCCGGCAAAAGCCGCGCTGGGCCTGCACTGGGTAGTTCCCCCGGATGTACTCGCGGTCAAAGTGCTTCCCGCTGGCTTGGATCTCCTTCAGAAGAGGCAGGATGGTCCCCTTGAGTTCCTCAAAAAGGGTGTCAATCCCGCTTCGGGTGGTACCGGCCTCCCACTCGTCCATCAGGCCGGTCATCGGATCTCTGCTATATCCAAGACAGCAGGATATCTCCTTTTTCAGATCAAATTCCCGTTTCAAGTAGGGCAGGACCGACTGGTAGTCATTATTTGCCCTGGCATCCTGCCATACCAGCTCCGTCTTGAGATTGTGGGCCGCATACTCCGAAAAGAGCTCCGGAGGGATTCTGGTGAGCTTGCCGTATTCTTTTTCAGCCTTCCGGAGCATACGACGCAGGATGAAATCTGTGACAGTCGCTTCCGACAGCTCGCCGATCAACTCCTTCATCTCCTCGGAGGTTTTCAGTCGGTGTACTTCATTTGCCAGAAATCCCATGGTATCGCCCCGGTACTCCGCTGCGGCGGGCGGCAGCGCCACGCGCATATCCCAGGAAAGGCTGTTGCTGATGTTATTGTAGCAGTCAATCTTCTTCATCAGCTGGCGGAAGCGAAGTTCGGTTTCATGTTTCATTTCTGCTCCTCCGTTACCAGATCATTTTCTTCCATCGCCATATGGCAGGCAGTCATGCTTCCGCCAATTTTCCGCAGGGCTGGACAGCTCTCAGCACAGACCGCCGATGCATACCGGCATCGGCTGCGGAAACGGCATCCGGGGGGCGGATTGATGGGGCTGGTCACATCTCCCTCAAGGATAATGCGCTCCCGCTTCAAATTCGGATTGGGAATGGGAATTGCGGACAGAAGAGCTTTCGTATACGGATGCCTGGGGCGCTTGAAAATCTCCCGGCGGTCTGCCACCTCCACAATCTTTCCCAGGTACATGACGGCAATTTCATCGCTGATATGTTTGACCACGCTGAGATTATGGGAGATGAAGAGATAAGTGAGCCCCAGTTCCTTCTGCAGCTGCTTGAGCAGATTGAGGATCTGCGCCTGCACACAGACGTCCAGCGCGGACACGGGCTCGTCCATCACAATGAATGCGGGGTCCAGGATGAGGGCCCGGGCAATGCCAATCCTTTGCCGCCGCCCGCCGTCCAGCTCGTGGGGATAGGCGTGGAGCAGCCTGCGCTCAAGGCCCACCAGGTCCATGGTTTTCAAAATCTTCTCCTCACGCACGGCGGACTTAAGGGCGCGGTCCCTCTGCAGGAGTGATTCCTCGATCAGACTCTTGACGTCCATGCGAGGATTCAGCGAGGAATAGGGATCTTGGAAAACAATCTGCATCTCTTTGCGCATATCGCGCATCTTATGCGGGCTGTAGGCCAGGATGTTTTCACCCTTGTAGATGACCTCGCCTGCGGTCGCCTCATGCAGCCGCAGGATCACGCGGCCGGTAGTGGATTTGCCGCACCCGGATTCGCCGACAAGCCCCAGGGTCTTCCCGCGCTCAATGGTAAAGCTTACGTCATCCACGGCGTAGAGAAGGCCGGACTTGGTTTTGAAATATTTCTTGAGGCCCTTTACCTCCAGCAGAGCTTCGCCCATTACCGCCCCTCCTCTCTATCCGCCAAAATGCACTTGACCCAGTGGGCGCCGCTTAACTGCGTCTTTTCCGGCCTCTTTGTCCGGCATACCTCGGTGCAGTGGGGACAGCGCGGATGGAAGGGGCAGCCCTTGGGAATGTCGGTAGGGTCCGGGGCCAGGCCGGAAATAACATTCAAAAATTCCTGCTCCCGCTCCAGGTCGGGAATGGAGTGGAACAGCGCCTGGGTATACGGATGCCGGGGAGACTCGAAAATTTCGTGTACGCTGCCGTACTCCAGGATGCTGCCGGCGTACATGATCGCTACATGGTCGCAGATTTCGGCAACGATGCCCAGGTCGTGGGTAATCATGATCATCGACATATTATAATTATCCTTCAGTCCCCGCATCAGCTCCAGAATCTGTGCCTGGATTGTCACATCCAAAGCGGTGGTCGGCTCATCGGCAATCATCAGGGCCGGATTGCAGGAAAGCGCGATAGCGATGACGACCCGCTGCTTCATTCCGCCGGAAAACTGGTGGGGATACTCTCCCGCACGCGCGGGGTCAATCCCGACGATAGCGAGCATATCCTGCGCCTTCTTCCAGGCTTCCTTCTTGCTGAGCTTCTCATGAAGCAGGATCATCTCTTGAATCTGATTTCCTACGGTCTTGACCGGGTCGAGGGACGTCATCGGGTCCTGAAAGATCATAGCGATCTCTTTGCCGCGTATACCCCGCATCTCCCGCTCGGAGAGGGCGTATAAATCCCTGCCCTTAAAGATGACCTCGCCCGAAACGACCTTGGCGGGAGGATTCGGCAGGATACGTAGGACACTGAGCGCAGCAGTCGTTTTTCCGGCGCCTGTCTCTCCTACGAAGCCCAGGGTTTCTCCCCGTCCCATCGTCAGGTCCAGGCTGCTTACCGCATGTACGGTACCCCCGCCGCTTCGGTATTCAACGGTCAGATTTTTAATGTCCAAAAATTGTTCTTTTTCCATAGGTTGGCGTACCTCCGTCTCAGCCTCTGAGCTTTGGGTCAAGGGCATCGCGCAGGCCGTCGCCAAGGGCGTTGAGGCTGAAAATCGTAATGGCGATGGCAAGGCCCGGGAACAGGCACATATAGGAGTAGTCGCGAATATAAGACCGGGCGGCGGACAGCATGGAGCCCCATTCGGGAGTGGGCGGCTCAATGCCAAGGCCGATAAAACTCAGACCGGCGGCTGTAAGGATGGCGAAGGCGACGCCCAAAGTCGCCTGTACGATAATCGGCGCAAGGCAGTTGGGCAGGATATGTTTGCAGATGATGGTAAAGCTGTTGGTTCCAACAGCGCGGGCGGCCTCCACAAATTCCTGTTCTTTGATAGACAGAACGGAGGCCCGTACGATCCGGGCATAGGTCGGAATGGCGGAGACGCCCGTGGCAATCATCAGATTTGTCAGGCCGCTGCCCAGTGCGGCCGCAATGGAGATGGCGAGGATGGTTGAGGGGATGGACATGACGATGTCCATGGTCCGCATAATGAGGTTGTCCAAATGGGAGCCAAAAAAACCGGCGACAGCGCCCAGCAGGCCGCCCACAACGACAGAAATGCCGACCGCAATGAATCCCACTCGCAGAGAGATCCGTGCGCCGTAAACCACACGGCTGAAAATATCCCGACCGAACTCGTCGGTGCCGAACCAATGGGATGCGCAGGGAGCGCAGTACGCCTCGCTCAGATTAGTTTCATCGTAGGGAAACGGCGCGATCACATCCGCAAAAACGGCGCAGAGCACCAGGATCAACAGGATGAACAGTCCCGCCGCCGCCAGGCGGTTCCGGATGAGACGCTGCCAGGTTTCCCTGGCGAAGCTGTATTTTTTCGTTTCCATTGTGCACCTCCTTACGTATACTGGGACTTGATCTTCGGATCGAGATAGGCGTAGATTAAATCGACAATCAGGTTGACCACGCAGAAGCCGAGGGCAATAAAGAGAACGCCGCCCTGTACCACGGGATAGTCGCGCTTTTTGATCGCTTCCACCATCAGCCGTCCGATACCGTTGATGGAGAAAATTGTCTCGCACAGAACAGCTCCGCCTAAAAGCTGGCCGAATTGAATGCCGATGACCGTGACGATGGGAACCAGTGCGTTCCGAAGGACATGGGTCAGAGTAATCAGAATTTCCTTCTGTCCCTTTGCACGGACAGTACGGATATAGTCCTGCCGGATGACCTCCAGCATGCTGGAACGGGTCATTCGAGCAAATACTGCCGTATGCTGGGCGCAGAGGGTGACCGTCGGCAGAATCATTTGCTTGATGCTGTCAAACCCAGACGGCGGGAACCAGCCCAGCTTGACTGAGAACAGTAGAATCAGCAGAAGCCCCAGCCAGAACAGCGGCATGGAAATGCCAACCAGGCCCAGGACCATGGATGCGTTGTCGAATATGGAATACTGCCTGGAAGCGGAAATAATGCCGATGGGGACGCCGAGCGCAATGGCAAGCAGGATGGCATTGACCGCCAGCTTCAGGGTATACGGCAGTGCGCCCATCAGTTGCCGCGTTACGGGAAGACCCGTACTGTATGACGAGCCGAGGTTTCCGTGCAGCACGAGATCGCGCACATAGCGAAAGTATCGGATAAAAAATGGATCGTTCAGCCCCAGCTCCTCTCGCAGCTCATCGCACATCTCCTGCGTGGCGGTTTCGCCCAGGATCATCCTCGCGGGATCGCCGGGCGTGATCGACATCAGGAAGAAAACAATTAGCGTAACAATCAGCATGATGGGGATCAAATAGAGTATTCTTTTGGCAATATACTTGATCATCAGCGTGTCTCCCTCTTCGGTCGGATGGATTTGCCATGCGGCAGGGCGATCATCACGCCCTGCCGCGCCCCTGGGGAAAGGGCTTATCTGACCTTATAATAGCAGTGGGTGCCGACGGGGTCCAGTTCCATATGCTCAATTGTGTCGGAGGCGCCCACGAACACCTCGGTGACCCAGAGATAAATCCAGGGCCGGTCATGGATCAGCAGCTCCTGCAGCTCGTAATAGATCTTCTCACGCTCCGCGTCATCGGAGGTTGTACGGCCAAGCTCAAGCAGCCGGTCCGCTTCTGCGCTGTCATAGAAGGACATGTTACCGCCGTTGCCCTTCATAGAGGAGTGGAAGGTGGAATAGACGACCGTATCGGGGTTGGGCGTCTGGCAGCCCCAGCCGATGATATACATCTGGCATTCGCCGGCGTACACCCGGGAGAGGTAGGTCGCCCACTCTAAAACCTCAATCTTCACATCTACGTTCAGCTCCTTCAGCTGGGACTGCACAATGGTTGCAATATCCATATATTCCTTGCGCTCATCTGTGAGGATGGTAACCTCCATCCCGTCGCCGTAACCGGCCTCCTCAAGCAGGGATTTCGCTTTTTCCAGACTAAGCTCGTGGGCGTTGGCGTCCTCCTTGTAATACATGATGTTGGGGCTGAAGGGCGCGTTGGCGACCTCGCAGGTATCTCCGTTGACCGCCTTGGTCAGCGCAGCCACGTCGATGGCATAAGCGAACGCCTGGCGGACCCGCACATCGTCGAAGGGCGCAGCCTCGCAGTTAAATCCCAGATAGCGGATGGAGTTGCTGACCTGGCGGAGGAGGTTCAGGTTTTCCGCTGCCTCCACGCGGGAAAGATCGGTGACCGGAATATCCAGCGCAATGTCCACATTTCCGCTCTCCAGCTCAATGGTGCGGTTGGTAGCCTCGGGAATAGGGCGGACGACTACCTGACGGTAGGCGGGCTTTTCACCCCAGTAGTCCTCGTAGCGCTCAAGGGTAACGGCAACGCCCTGCTCCCAGCTGACGAATTGATAGGGGCCGGTGCCGATGGGATGCATGCCGTAGGAGTCCCCGGCCTCCGTAACGGCCTTTTCGTTGACGATGGAGGCAGCGACCGCAGTCATGGCGGCGAGGAAGGGAGCGGAGGGCGTGGTCAGCACAACTTTTACGGTGTAGTCGTCCGTGGCTTCCACGGTATCGACAGTACCGTAAATGAAGGCCAGGAGTGCAGTCTCCATACCGCGCCGGAAGGTAAAGACGACATCGCTGGCTTTCAGTTCTTCACCATTGTGAAAGCGAATGCCCTGCTTCAGCTTGAAGAGGTAGGTGACATCGTCAACCTGCTCGTACTCCGCCAGCTTGGGGACGATTTTCTTGTTTTCATCCAGAGTCAGAAGGGTTTCGTAGACGTCGTTATAAATATTGGCGGAGTGAACGTCAACTGCCTGCGCAGGGTCAAGGGACTTCACATCGCTTTGAGATGCCACGCGAAGGACATCCTTCGCATCGTCTTTGTTTTCAGGCTCTTTTTGGCCGCAGCCGATCAGCAGGGAACAACACAGGACGGCTGCCAGTAGCATTGCAGCGATACGTTTCATTTTCATTCTCCTTTTCATTCTTCTTCTGGCGGTTCGTTTTATGATAAGGCTGTCGCCTTGTCATCACGTATTACGAGCAATCTCCCGCATCTTTCCGATGGCCTCTTCTACTGCGGAAATAACCGTGAAGCGGAACGCGCCCCGTTCCAGTGCGCGGCAGCCGGCAATTGTACTGCCGCCGGGGGTGCAGACGCTGTCTTTCATCACTTCCGGGTGGACCTGCTGGTCCAGGATCATTTTACCGCTGCCCACCAGCAGCTGAGCCGCCAGCTTAATGGCGGTTTGCCGGGGTAGCCCTGCGGCAACGCCGCTGTCTGCCAGAGCTTCCATGAACATTGCGGCAAAAGCGGGGCCGCAGCCGCTGATACCGGTCAGCGGATCAATCAATTCTTCCGGTAAAACGAAAGTGCGCCCGATCGCGTCAAACAATCCGCATGCGATGCTTCGGCTCTCCTCCAGCGCCTTGCTTCCAAGGGCAATGCCGGCGATGCCGGCGCACGCCTGCATGGTAACATTGGGCATGACGCGGACAACGGGGCTTTCCTTGATATAGGATTCCAAGTAAGTGAGCGTTACGCCGCCCATGATGGAAATCACCAGGTGCCGTTTTTCAAGGCGGGGAGCAATATCGGCCAGAAGTTTTGACGCGGTCTGGGGAACTACTGCGAGCACAACCACGTCTGTCTTGGCGATCATGGCGGCGTTTTCTCCTCCATCTGCGGCAAGAATGGCGTTCATGCGGTACTTTTCTCTGAGCGCATCCAAACGCGCCTTACTGAGATCAGAAACATAAAGCCGATCCGGCGTAATATAGCCAGAAGAGAGCAGACCGCCAAAAATGGCCTCAGCCATTTTCCCCCCGCCGATAAACCCGATTGTTCCGTTAAACATCTCTATACGCTCCTTTCTCAAACCACTTTTTCTTCCTGCGTATTCAAATACTTGCCTACGGCAAGGATCAAACCGTTATCGGGGATGGCGGGCGTTGTCTCTACAAAAAGGATGCGGCCCTCGGCAGGGGACTTCAGCTCGCTGAGCTCCTCCCCAAAGTAATCCACCATTATGCCGACTCGCTGTCCCTTGGTCACCTCGTCGCCAATGGTTGCCTCAGGAATATAGATGCCGCCGACCGGCGTATAGAGCCAGATAAAGTCGCTGAACTCCCGCTGTACGGCAAAGGATGCGCAGGGCTTCCCTTGCAGTATGCCCAGCTTGCGCAGTACCCGGTGGAGGCCTTGCAGATGAGTCTGCACATCTTCCGGGTCCATCTGACCGAAGCCGCCGCATTCGGCGATAAAGGCCGGGGTGCCGAGTTTTGCCGCGCTTGCGTAGGTTGTATAGTGGTCTGGCCAGGAGGTGTTTTCGCCCGTTGCGATGATGTTGGGGATGCCGTATTCGTGAATCAGCTCGTGGGAGCGGCGTTCCACCTCCGGACTGCCACCCTGATGGTAGAGGGCGAAGGGCTCTATTTTTTCAATCAGATCGCCGCAGTGCAGATCTATGTAACAGTCCGCACCTTTGACGATGTCATTCAGGAGGTGCCAGACCAGCGCTTCCGAGTAGCTGCCGTCCGGGGAGCCGGGACAAACGCGGTTCGGATTTTTCCCATCCCTGGGGCAGACAAAGGGGACGCGCTCATGAAAAGCTGGAAGGTTGACAATAGGGACCACATCGACCTCGCCGGAAACCATCTCCGGTGAGAGGTTTTGAAACAGGGAAATCGCCGCCCGGATCGAGGCGTATTCACAGCCGTGAACACCTGCGCTGATGACCGCGCGGGGGCCATCCTTTTTTCCCTTAATCTTCCCATATGGGAGAAGAATTTCCCCGCATGGCGCATCGATTCGTAAAATCTTGCTTATCTTTTCCAAAATTTTCCGCTCCTCTCGCCTTATTCCGCCCTTGTATATACGTTTTGTCCACGTTTGAATACCATTCTAGGATGTCGGATCTGCTGGAGGTCCCAAAGAGGATTTCCATCCAAAATAATGAAATCCGCCTGTCTTCCTGCGGCAATCGCCCCCTTATGCGGGAGGCGCAGCGCCGCTGCCGCCCCGCCTGTGGCGGCGTGCAGCACCTCCAGGTTGGAGTAACCCAGCTGCGCCATCGGCTCCATACAGGCGTACAGGGAATCAAATCCGCTCCTGCGCCAGCCTGCGTCTGTCCCAGGGACATATCGGATATTACGGGCCGTTCTTCTGAAGCCCTCGTATATCGTATCCTTGAATCGGGCAAGCATATCGCGTTCCTCTTGCTCGCTTTTGGTCAATTTGCGGCCGGGCCGTTCCAGCTCCAAAAGGGAAACGTTGATCGCCGCCATAGTGATGCAGACAGGAATCTCCCTGCGCGCAATGGTTTCCGCCAGTTGTTCGTCAAAGGCGAGGGAGTTCGTCTCATCCGCAAAGATAAGATGTTCCATCATGTCAACGCCGCTGTTGACCGCGCTTTTCGCGGTTGCCGTTGTGCATACATGTGCGGTCGCGTAGGTACCAAGTTTATGCGCCTCCTCGCAGGCCGCGCGGAGCTGTGCGTTGCTGAGCATCTGTGCATACTGAACGACGCCCCTCGTTCCGCCTCCTGTTGCAATCAGCTTTACAAAGTCGGCACCCTGTTCCCGCATCCTGCGGATTAAGCGAATGGTTTCCTTAGCGGTATCCGCCGCCCCTTGGAAAAAATGCGTATGTCCCCCAGGAACTGTCATGGAGCTGCCGCAGGTAAGGAGGTCCGCGCCGGAAAGACTGCCAGTCTCTATCTCTCTCTTGAGCCGGAACACAATATCCGGAACAGCGCCACAGTCACGAACCGTCGTAATGCCGCTGCGCAGCGCGAAACCGGCGTTCTCCGCAGCCTGCCGGAATATGCTGGAGGTATCGCTCCTGGCGTAAAAATCCTCGGCGCAGGCTCCGTTTCCTGGAAGCGTTATATGGACGTGGGCATCAATCAGTCCGGGCAGCAGAAAGAAGCGGCTTAGATCATGGAAGGAATAGCCCTGTTTCCGCAGTCGCTTTTCCGCCGGCCAAGCGGCGGTCCCCGTAAAGATACCGTTTTCAACCAGCACATATTTTGCCTCATCTGCACACTCGCTGATACCATCGTATAGAGCGCCTACCTTATATGCGTCTAGCATTAATCGGCCACGTCCTTTCTTTGTCGACTGTCGACACTTTGTAAGTTTACTTGCTTTTTTCTTCTTTGTCAATGCTTTTCGGTGTCATTTTATCCAAAAAGTTCAATTTTGTATGATCTCACATTTTAGTGGGAGTTTTTTGTTAAAAACAGACACCTGCTTTTTTTGCGCCCCCCCTTTCCATTTGTCTGATCTTCCGATATACTATAGGTAAAAAGATTGCGTTTACAGAGGTTCATCCCCAGTTTTTCCTATCGGTACGTATAAAATGCTTCACCATGGATTCTTTTGCCATCAAATTTTGAAAAGAGGGAGGAAGTGTAAACCGGGCCGCGCTGCTGCGCCGGACCTGTTTATGCAACGATGCTTTGAATACGCCAGAAACTATTCGTGGTCCAATTAAAAATCAGGTTGCTGACTATATCCGGGCAAAAATCTGCTCCGGGGAGTACGAGGCGGGCAGCCGCCTTGTGCCCAGCAGCATTGCGGAAGAGCTGAGCATTGGCCGCGGCGTTGTCCGCGAAGCTCTGTTCAAGCTGGAAGCCGATGGCCTCGTGGAGAACCGCGCCTATCGAGGCTCCTTTGTTGTTCATATGTCGCCCGCCGATTTGATCGAGATATGCTCCTTGCGCACGCTTCTGGAAATTTATGCCATTGATCATCTCCCGGAGGAGATTTCGGAACAGGATATGGATACACTCAGCGCGATCTGCGATGAGATGGATACGGCTTTTACATCCAGACAGATGGAGGCTGTGGTTGATCTCGATTGGCGGTTTCACAGTTATTTTGTCAGTAAGGCAACGGTCAATATGCTCTTCAGCGCCTGGGATATTCCCAGCGCACGCATGGCGGCGCTGTTCCTTCTGGCCTACGACAACGGGTGTCCTCCCGGTCAGTCGGCCTCTACCCACCGGGAGGTGATTGATGCGCTCCGTATTTCCAAGGACTGTTACAAAAATGCCATTACTCAGCACTATCTGCGCACGATAAAGCATTTGTCCCAGATGGAAAACTGACGAGGCGTCTTTAGCGCTCATAATTAGAGCGCAGAAGAAAACATTTTGCGGTGAAAATAGGAGATGCATTGCCGGTATTTAGCCTCCGGGGACTGGTATTGCAGGTAAATTTATCCACATAATAAATTTTCCCATCCTTTTAGGATGGGAAAACCGTGAGGGCGGTAATATGCGGAGAGGGAG
>OFGQ01001562.1_pt1 | contig 14828 bp, 10 predicted proteins | sample 1521791 | NCBI WGS metagenome assembly OFGQ01 (sample SAMEA3504116, study PRJEB24116) | mouse gut metagenome | biome: mouse gut; feature: mouse-associated habitat; material: faeces | place: Denmark | collected 2011 | reverse complement strand
CCGCCATATCCGCCGCTTCGTCGGAAAGCCGCTCCAATTCCCTAAGTCCACGGATTCCCCCGACAAATGAAAGCCTCGGGTCTGCCTTAGGATTTTGGATTCCAAACAGCGGTTCCAAAATCTTATCCTGCAAGATAGACACATCTAAATCATCCACCGGATCCCCTGTATACAGATTCTCGTGGGCCGTCAGCCGATACCATTTTCCGCCGCCGTACATTCCAATCTCACCCTTACGCCTCGGCCGGAAAACAGTGGGATTTTCTTCTATATAAAAATGCTTTCTAATGCCTTCCAGAATGTTCTCAAGCGATACCCCATCCTGCGCCCTCACGACACGGTTATAGTCAAATATCCTAAGTTCTTCTGCCGGAAACAACACCGACAGAAAGTAGTTGAACTCTTCCGTCCCGTCATACCCCAAAGATTCCTTACGGCGCTTGAGCGCCACCTTAACAGCCGATGCCGCCCGGTGATGCCCGTCTGCAATATAGACGCACCCTATATGAGAAAAAGCCTCCTTAATCCTCAAGGCTTCCTCAGAATCCGCTCCAATCTTCCACACCTGATGTAAAATACCGTCCTCCGACGTAAAATCAAAAAGCGGTTTTTCTTCCTTCGTTTTCCGGATTATCCGCTCAAGCTCTGGCAAACTGCGGTAGGCAAGAAAGATTGGCCCGGTCTGGGCGTTCATCGTATCCACATGGCGAATCCGATCCTGCTCCTTGTCTTCCTTCGTATTCTCATGCCTGCGGATCACCCCGTTAAGATAGTCGTCAACCGACGCGCATCCCACGATTCCCGTCTGACTCCTTCCTTCATAGGTCAAAGCGTACAAATAAAAACAGACTTCCTCATCTGCCACAAACGAGCCATCCCCCATCATCTCCTCAAGCGTCTGTCTTGCACGGACGTACACCTCCGGGGAATACATATCCACATCGTCCGAAAACTGCGTCTCCGGGCGATCTATCTTCAAAAATGAGAGAGGGTTGTTCTTAACAACCTCTTTCGCTTCTTTTCGGTTATACACGTCATAAGGAAGCGCGGCAATGGCAGAAACCTTGTCCTTCGCCGGACGCACACATTTAAAAGGTCGGATTACCGGCATATCATCACTCCTGTCTCCATAAAATTTGAATCCGGAACCCTACAGAAGAAAACCTTCCTGATGATTCCTGTCTGATTGTCTATCTGCGGCGTTGGGCGTCTAAATCAATCATCCTGCGCCAATATATCAGAAATTAATAATTCGTCATACTAGTATAGCACAAAAAATTATGAAATGCGATGAAAACTTACGCCGCACACTCTACACACTCAAAACCCGCTCCACCCTGTTTCCCAGTCTGCTCAAGATCTCATTGGAAATCGTCCCCGCACACTCTGCCACCTCACAGGCTGATATCGTTTGCTCCCCACTCTTTCCGATAAATACCGCTTCGTCCCCGGCAGACACATCCCTGATCCCTGACACATCCAGAAGCAGTTGATCCATACAAACACGTCCGATGATATCTGCCCGGTATCCATGTATCAACGCATATCCCTTATTGGACAATTCTCTCGGAATCCCATCCGCATATCCTATAGAAACGACAGCAATCTTCATCTCCCGCTTTGCTGTAAAAGAAAGTCCATATCCAGCCGGCTCTTTCGCATGAAGCTGCTTCACACAGGCAACCCTCGCTTTCAGGGACAACACAGGCTTTAGTGTTACCTCAGCCCCAATCCTGTCTCCCGGCAGACTTAGAACGCCGTAAAGCGCAATCCCAACCCGGGCATAGTCAAACCTATTAAGCTCCGGATAATTTAGGACACCATAGCTCCCTTGCAAGTGGGTCTGGAAACCACCGATTCCGTTCCTGTGAAGCGCCGACACCACGGTCTCAAATTCTGCAATCTGTTTTCTGGTAAACGCAATCTCTTCCCTGGAAATTCCATCCGGTACGCTCAGATGAGAATACACCCCTCTAATGTCCAGGTTCCCAAGTTCCCAAATTTTAAAGATATTTTCCATATCCTCACTGCGCTCCCCGAGACGGCGCATCCCTGTGTCAATTCCCACATGAACCAAAACCGGACGCCCAAAGTCGTTCAATAACCGTCCATACGGCAGATCCACTACCGTCTGTGTCAGATGATAATGCACCAAATCTTCAAACTGGCAAGGCGGCGTATATCCCAAGATCAAAATCTGTCCCGTAATCCCGGCATTCCTAAGTTCCACAGCCTCACCGGCAGACGCCACGCAAAAATCCTGAATTCCTATCTCTGCCAATGCCTGCCCGATCTGTCTCACGCCATGGCCGTATGCATTCGCCTTGACTGCCGGCATTAACGCACAGCCCTTAGGCAGAATGTTCCGAAACTCCTTCACATTATGGGCAAGATTGTCCATATTTAACTCAATCCACGCACGTCCTTTCTGTCTATCCGTATTTTTTCCTGCAACAGAACCGTTCTGTTTGGAAACCAGATTTTTGCCGTAACACATACTGTCCCTCCCTGTTTCTCACGCGTTTTTCCTCCACACACTGACGACGGCACATCCTTCGTTGGTTCCCGATACCTGATACACTGCCGTATCCGGCATTTCAAGGACTCTCTCCTGCCCATTTTCCAAAGAAAGGCAGGATATCTCAATCCAATCTGCACCGTCCCGGAAAATATAAGGATACCCCCATCCCGTCTCTTTTCTCAGGAACCCGATATATTCCTCTAGCGTAATACCCCTGTCAGCCATAATCACGGAATGGGGATAGCCCACATAACGGAAATGCCAAGGCTCAATCCCAATCCCTGTAATCATTTCCTTCCCCGAGACATAGCGTTCCACAAACCCAAAATCTGCCATCCTCTCCCGAAATTTTTGGAAGATTCCAAAATTGGGGAATTTAGGACAGATAAAATCAATTTCCTCCCCATTCTCCGCCAAATCTATGGCATATCCGCTCTGATGCTCACTGTGTCCGGGTACTGCAACGAATTTTCGGGTAAATGCTTCTCCATTTTGTTTCATGGAATCATTCCATATCTCTTGCTGTTCCTGCTGCGTCCGAAATCCGCTGACTGCGGCAATTTCCTCCTTACATCCAATGTCAGCAAGCAGTCTTAGTAATGCATTTACAACCTCTTTCCTAAGCAGAACGTCCGGCTGTCCGGGAGTCGGACGCAACGTTGATCTTTTCATATCTTCCGAACTCCCACCCGTTCCTGTCTCTTTGAAAACAGACTTCATTTCCCAGATTTCCGGCTCCTTTTTTAAAGAGAAATCCGGTGTCACCAGAATCAGGCTGCCGCTGTATGTATGTTCTTTTGTCAATACAAATTTTTCCATCTTCATCTCTCCGTGTAACAGTTCAGCCTTCCGGCTTCACTGTTACCTCTCCGTCCATAATCAGGATACTTACATGAGTAAACGATCCACCACTTCACCAAACGCCATCCCCGCCTCTTTCAGCATATTGGGATATCGGCTGTGGGACGTAAAACCCGGTATGGTGTTCACCTCGTTAAAATAGATCTCCCCCTCCGGCGTAAGGAACATATCGACCCTTGCAAACCCGGTACACCTAAGCATACGATAAATCCTAAGGGCCGTCTCCTGAATCTCCTTCGCCTTCTTAGGCGTAATCCGTGCCGGAACATGGATGCTTGATGTCTTCAATGTATATTTCTCCGTGTAGTCAAAAAAACCGTCGGACAATTCAATCTCATCCACCTCGCCAATCACCAGTTCATCCGTGCCAAGTATGGCACACCCCACCTCAAACCCCTCAATCATTTCTTCCAAAATTACCGTGGAATCATGCCGGAACGCTTCCAGGATTGCCGGAATCAACTGTTCCTCACACTGCACTTTCGTAATCCCAAAAGAAGACCCGGATCGGACAGGTTTTACGAACAGAGGATACCCTATCTTCCTAGCTTTCTCACAGATTTCCTCTTTCCCTGCAGATTTACGAAAATCTCCCGCCCCATCGCTCTGCCAAAGTCCATCTGCAAAGAGACTTTCTTGTTCCTTTCCCTCTGCTTCTTCTGCCCGTTCCTGTGGAAATTCCCCGAAATACCCGATTACTGCAGACTTTGCCGCCCGAATCCCGCCCATCCGGACAATCTGATGCGCCAGCTCTTTGTCCATACATAACGCGGAGCTTAACATGCCGCATCCAATCACAGGGACGCCTATCAGTTCCAACATCCCCTGAAGCGTCCCGTCCTCTCCGTTCTTCCCGTGCAGAATCGGAAGCGCCCCGTCCAAAGAAATATTTTTTAATTCAGCTCCCTCCAGATAACAGATACCGTGAACTGTTCGGTCAACGGACGGGAATACCGGCGTACAGTCCTCCTTCGTCTGCCAGCAGTCTCTCGAAATCGCATCGACACTGCCACGATACCAGAACCATTTCCCCGTATCACGGTCAATTCCCACCAGAACCAGATGATAGTTCTCTAAATTAATATTTTGAATCACGGAACATGCCGATTGCAAAGAAACTTCATACTCAGTGGAACATCCTCCGAAGAATACGGCAATCGTCCTGCCCGTCATATCCGTCTTAGAATTACCCATTTTACTTTTTCCTCCTTGTTGGTCTTCTTATTCTTTATCATAAAAGATGTACCTTTTTTATACTTTGCTATTCCGTTGATTTTTTCCTAAGATATCATGAACAGTTATTAAGAATTTCTTGGGATATTACCTTTCGTTCTTTTTCCCCAAATATATTGAAACCTGGTATTTAATGTAATATAATTCAATTTTAGAGGGTGCTGCAGGCATCTAGTACAGACCTGTGCCGGCGTTGTTGGTGCAGCCGCCCGGACAGTAAGACCGTGCCATGATAATTTGGAGAAAGAAGGGGTTTACTTGGGAAATAGTATGGACATGGTAAATGGCTCGTTAGGAGATAAGATCATCAAATATGCGATACCGCTTGCGGTAACAGGGATTTTGCAGCAACTCTTTAATGCAGCGGATCTGGCGGTAGTCGGACATTTTTCCGGCAAGGAGGCTATGGCGGCTGTGGGAAGCAACGCGCCTGTCATCGGATTGCTGGTCAATCTTTTCGTTGGTATTTCTCTGGGGAGCAACGTTATTATCGCAAAATCTATCGGTCAGAAAGATAACGAAAATATTTCAAAAGCAGTACATACATCGGTAGTCGTAGCTTTGCTCGGGGGCGTATTCCTTACGGTTTTGGGAGAGTTTCTGGCTCCTGAGATCGTAAAAATGCTGGATGTTCCGGGAGATGTATATCCGCTGGCAGTAAAATATCTGCGGATTTATCTGGCAGGGATGCCGGTGATTCTGCTTTATAATTTTGAAGCTGCAATTTTCCGAAGCTGCGGAAACACCCAGACACCTCTGGCCGCGCTGGTAGTTTCCGGCATTCTGAATGTCGTCCTGAACCTTTTCTTTGTCGTGGGGCTTGGAATGGATGTGGACGGGGTCGCGACGGCGACGGTACTTTCTAATCTCATCAGTTCAATCATCCTATTCGCGTCATTGATGAAGACAGAACTGGCAATCCGGATCAATCCCCGAAACCTGCGGGTACATGGGCATGTACTAAGCCAGATCCTAAAGATCGGGATTCCTGCAGGCATACAGGGAATGATTTTTTCCTTCGCCAACCTGATTATCCAGTCGGCGGTCAACAGCCTTGGGACCACAATCATGGCTGCATCTTCAGCGGCTTTTAATCTGGAAGTATTTTCCTTCTACATCATGAATTCTTTCGGGCAGGCGTGTACGACATTTGTCGGCCAGAACTATGGAGCAGGAAAAGGAGACCGATGTAGGAAAGTGCTGAAGCTCTGCCTGCTGCAAAGCTTTGTGAGTACCGCAGTGTCCAGCATACTGATTCTACTGTTCAGTACTCCTTTGCTTTCTATCTTCAATACAGACCCGGATGTGATCGCGGCTGGAAGAATCCGACTGGAATACATCTTCTTTGCTTATATGTTCAGTTTTGCACAGGAGAATCTGTCAGGGTATCTGAGAGGCTTTGGCGTTTCATTCATCCCGGCAGCCTGTGCGGTGGTCGGAATCTGCGGTGTGCGGCTCACATGGATCTTCACCGTGTTCCGACAGGCGCCATCCTTCACGACGATCATGCAGGTGTACCCGCTCAGCTTGGGGATAACGGCGGCGGTTATTCTGGCTGTAACGCTGATGGTAAAACCATCGAAGAGATATTCCCAGGCCATTATATCAGACATATAATGTATCGACATATCCACTCCATCCCCTCTTCCGCTGCAGCCCGCCAATATTGCTCTGCCTACACGCTCTCCCGCCTGCAATAACTCCTCACAGCAAGAAACAAGAACAGCGGAATCTCCACCAAAGCCGCTCCAAGTACCAGATAGGGCGTCCAGATCACAGCAGGCCCCAGATGTACGAACTGTGTCCCAAGCAAATCAAACAGAAAGGAATCTGTAAACCCAATCCCTCCTGAGGGAAGGATGCACCGGACTAGCTTTGCCGGGTTTGACGATGACATCACGCTGATGATAATGGGCAGCAGTCCGACCAGAATGGCAATTTTCAGGGAATCCTGGACATTCTTACACCTTGCGGACACAAATAATGTAAAGCTGACCATGGCAAGAATGGACAAAAACTGTCCCGCCGCGACTGCCGCCTGAGTCTGTCCAGCCGTAAACGCCGGAATCTCGAAGACTCCCCACACCGTCTGTATGGACGCCTTTAATCCCTCCACGCCAAACACCAGATCTGTAATCCCAAGGAACACTCCCATCCCGATGAAAAATGTCACTGCAAATACCATTAACGACGTCACAATCTTCGCCGCAGCCAGATTCAGCCTTCCAAACTTCGTACAGCGCAGGATACTATCTGCCCCTGTCTGGTATTCCGCTGAGAATACAGGCGAAATAATTACCACAAACGCCATCATCATCAACAGCGCATAGAGGGTCAGGTATTCAAAAGAGGATATCTCATATCCCGAAATATAGGTAAAGGGCATCTTGATATCTTTGCTCATTTCCCGGATCTTCTCCTGCTCGGCATCCGTTTTCCCTTGCCATGCCAGCCTTTCCCGATACTGTTCATAAAACCGGGACGCATCCTTTAACGCAAGATCCGCGTCTGTCATGGTATACAGGCCGACACCCTCCGGCGTCAACACAGCCGCTGCCAGATTCAGCACAGGAAGAACCGGTTCTATCCTCCTTACATATTCCTCCCTTGGCATCTCCGGCGGAAAGATCGCGCCATATTCCCGGTAACATTCCTGAAACACCGTGATTGCCTGACAAAACTCCTCCTCAGTAATCTCCCCGTTGATTCCCGCTTCCTTCTGTTTCAGGCATTCGATCGCCGCCTTTCCTTCCAATAAATGTAAATTCCCCTCTTCATCTATCTCCTCCGTTTTAACAAATGATATGGGGAAATATGCCATCACTGCCGACAAAAGTATGATCACTGCCAGCAAGACCCAAGTAGTCCTGGTCGTGATGATACGCTTCCACTCCAAATATATTAATCGTCTCATCTTTGTTTCTCCTTAATTTGTATACTACTGAATCAAATCGTTTATTTCAGATTATGCATCCTCCCCGGAACTCTCCGGAAACAGCCACAGATACAAATCTTCCATCCGGGGCTCCTCGCCCACAGAGCCGGGAATCACCGGTTTGTCAGCAAGATACCGCACCTTCACATCACCATTTTCTTCATTATAGACATTTACCACGGAAACCCTGTGTTCATACACCCCAAGCTCCCGCCCGTCCATACTTGTTGACCAGACCTTTCCCGCCACCATCCGGACAAGTTCCTCCGTCTTTCCTGTGGCAATAATCTTCCCGTCTTTCATAATCGCATTGCAGGTTGCGATATACTCAATATCCGACACAATGTGGGTAGAAATCAGCACAATCCTGTCATGGGCAAATTCCGACAAAAGGTTGCGGAACTTCACCCTCTCCCCTGGGTCTAACCCGCTGGTAGGCTCATCCAGCACCAACACCTCCGGTTCATTGAGCAGCGCCTGTGCAATCCCGACCCGCCGTTTCATGCCGCCAGATAGCCTGGATATCTTCTTGTTCCTGACTTTGGAAAGGGATACCCGCTCAAGAAGCGTCCCGATCCGTTCCTTCGTCTCTTCCTTCGTCAATCCCTTTAACGCGGCAATGTATTCCAGATAATCCTGTACACAAAATCCCGGGTAAAATCCGAATTCCTGAGGCAGATATCCGAAAATATCCCGGTAAGCCTCCTTTAACGTGCCAATCTCGATTCCGTCATACCGAATGCTCCCGGATGTGGGGCGCTGGATTCCGGCAATCATACGCATTAACGTCGTCTTCCCTGCCCCGTTGGCGCCCAGAAGTCCCCATACTCCGGGGGTAAGGGTAAGCGTCACGCCGTCAACAGCGCATTTATCCTTATATTGTTTCGTAATTCCACAAATTTCCAGTTCCATATAACCCTCCTACTTTACATGAATCTTTCTCCGACTTCCCCGCTCTCCTTCACCCACCTGCCGACTGACAGGATAAACAGCGGAAACAGGCCTGACATAAGCAGCATCCATAACCTGACATTGCCGTAAAGAACCGGCTTCATGCCATACAAGACAATGAATACAGCCCCAAGGCAGACACAGTACCCCTCACACGCACCGACTCTTCCGGCCACTTCCTCCCATCCCTCCGTATGCCTGATAATCTGCACGCATCCCGTACATGCCGCAAGCAAAGGAAAGACAAAATACACGGCAAGGCTCACGGCAGGCATGCCCGCCATACCCACTGACAGGCCTACGCAGAATACAAAAACCGCCAGGTATTCCACAGCAAGGATTATCAGCTTTGCCATAAGAAGCCTTGGAAGCGAGATTCGCGACGCCATCTCAATCTCATGCATCTGATAGCGGTACGACGTCAAAAGAAGGGGTATAGAAGCCATCACCTGCATAATCGCAAAAACCCCCAAAAGCAGAGGAATATGGCGGATACATAAGCCTTCGATATCTTTGCCCGTCGATAGATACCCTATCCCGAACATGGCAAATGCAGCCGCTCCCTGTGTCAGCCATAAATTCTTACCCATAAACCGAATCTGCCGGAGTATGAATTCAATGAATCCGATTCTTTTCTTCTTCCTCTGCATGGCCTGCATATTTCCTATCAATAGCAAGAGTTCTTCTTTATGCGTCCGGACGTCAGCGTCAATCTGTAAAGCAATTTTCAATTCTTCCTGCAGGTTTCCCCTCATACCTCACACCTCTCCTTCCATCTCACATTTCATCATCTTCAATGCTCTCCTAAGCCTGGACTGCACCGTCCGCATAGGCTGTTCCGTCACCATGGCAATCTCCCTAAGCGTCAGCTCCTGTGCAAATTTCAGGTACACAATCTCCCTCAATTCTTCCGGAAGATTCCGCACCATATACTGAAAATTCACCTGAGATTCCGATCTTGCAAATCCGGTTTCCAGAAATTCCACATCTTCCGGCAGCTCTACGGCCTTTCTCTGCCTCCACAAATCCGTACAAGTATTAGATGCCACCTTATACAAAAATCCCCGGAACTTCCCTCTGTCCCGGTACTGCGGGAAATAACGGATGACCTTGAGAAATGTCTCCTGGACCGCATCCCGGGCAGACTCCATGTCCGGCGAATGGTAGACGCAGTATCTCAGGATATCCTCGTAATACATGGACACCAGCTCTTCCCAACACGATGCATCCCCCTGCCTGAGCCGGTGCAGCAATTCATTTTCACGCGTCAAAATTCTTCCTCCTTGTGTGAGCCTGCTCCTCTGCAATACATAAACTGTTTTTCCCTGTAACACAGGTATCAACAGAATTCCTGAGGAAATGAATACATTCGGGCGTCCCCTATGATAGATAACGTACTATAATAAGAAAATGATTTCAATCTGCAAAAAAAATAAAGCAACATCATTTTTACTTCGATGTCGCTTTATCTTTCATCTTCTATTCCATCCTGCGCTTATATCTTTGCAATGTCAACTAACGTTAATTTCCTGATATCCGTATTCTCAAGGCTTGCAATCAGCGCCTTCGCAGTGTCAATCGCCGTCAGCACATTCACTCCTGTCTCAATGGCATTCCTGCGGATTACGAATCCGTCCCGCGCCCGGTCTGCTCCCTGCTGCGGCGTGTCGATGACAAGGTCAATCTTGTGTCCCAGAATCAGATCCATAAGGTTCGGGGACTCCTGCTCAATCTTTCTGACCATGTTCGCTTTCACGCCCCCGCGCTTCAGCGCGTCCGCAGTCCCCTCTGTGGCGAAGATGCGATAGCCGATTTTCTGGAATCTACGCCCGATTTCCACCGCCTCTTCCTTATCCTCCTCCCGCACGGTGAGAATCATATTCTTGTGCTTAGGCAGACGAATCCCAGCGCCTAAGAATGCCTTATACAGCGCCTCGTCAAATGTCCGGGCAATCCCTAAGCATTCCCCCGTGGACTTCATCTCCGGCCCAAGGCTTATATCCGCCCCGCGGATTTTCTCGAAGGAGAATACCGGCATCTTTACCGCGAAATAATCCGCCTCCGGCTGCAATCCCGGCGTATACCCAAGGTCTCTTATCTTCCGTCCGATGATTACCTTTGTGGCCAGCGGCACAATCGGTATTCCCGTCACCTTACTGATATAGGGAACCGTCCGGCTGGACCTTGGGTTTACCTCTATGACGTAGACCTGCTCCCCGCACACGATGAACTGGATATTAATCAGTCCGATGACGTGCAGCGACTGTGCCAGTTTCCGTGTATAATCCTCGATGGTACGTTTCGTCTTCTCGGAAATGCTTTTCGCCGGATATACGGAAATACTGTCGCCGGAATGGATTCCCGCCCGTTCGATATGTTCCATGATACCGGGAATCAGGATGTCTTCCCCGTCGCAGACGGCATCCACTTCTATCTCCTTTCCCTGCAGATATTTGTCCACAAGAATCGGATGGTCTTGCGCAATCCGGTTAATGATTCCCATAAATTCCTCTACGTCGTGGTCATTGATGGCAATCTGCATTCCCTGTCCGCCGAGTACATAGGAGGGCCTTACCAATACCGGATAGCCGAGCCGGTTCGCCACCTCTTTTGCCTCACCGGCGGTAAATACCGTGCCGCCGCTTGGCCTTGGGATGCCGCATTTTTCCAGAATCTCATCGAATAATTCCCTGTCTTCTGCCGCGTCTACATTTTCCGCAGAAGTACCAAGGATTGGGACGCCCATCTTCATCAGAGATTCCGTCAGTTTGATTGCCGTCTGCCCGCCGAACTGGACCACCGCACCGTCCGGTTTCTCCAAATCCACGATATGCCCTACATCCTCCGGAGTCAGCGGCTCGAAATACAGCTTATCCGCAATATCAAAATCCGTGCTTACTGTTTCCGGATTGTTGTTTACGATGATAGTTTCATATCCTTCTTTAGAAAATGCCCAGGTGCAGTGTACGGAGCAGAAGTCAAACTCAATTCCCTGTCCGATCCGGATTGGCCCGGAACCGAGTACCAGAACCTTCTTTTTCCTCTCCATGTCTGTATTCTCTTTTTTGTCCCCGCTTGCCTCGTTCTCACTGCCGAACACAGAATAGTAATATGGCGTCTCCGCCGCAAATTCCGCCGCGCAGGTATCCACCATCCGGTAAGCCGCAGTAATCCCAAACCTGCGCCTCATATCACGAATCTGTCCTTCCGTCTTTCCGCTAAGCCTTGCAATCACCCCGTCCGGGAACTCCAGCCTTTTCGCCTCTCTAAGTAATTCCTCGTCTAATTCTCTATCTCCAAGCTTCTGCTCCATTTCCACGAGAACAGCAATCTTATCGATGAACCACAGGTCAATCTTCGTAATCCTGTGAATCGCCTCATAGGAAATGCCCCTGCGTACTGCCTCGGCAATCTTCCAGATACGGGTATCGTCCACTCTCCCCAGTTCTTCCAGCAGCTCATCCTCATGAAGATGGGAAAAGTCATAGGACATGAGGCTGTCCACATGCTGCTCCAAAGAACGGATCGCCTTCATCAGCGCCCCCTCAAAATTGTCGCAAATGCTCATGACCTCCCCTGTCGCCTTCATCTGCGTGGTCAGGGTGCGCTTTGCACTGATGAATTTGTCAAAGGGCAGTCTTGGGATCTTCACCACACAGTAGTCAAGCATGGGTTCAAAACTGGCATAGGTCTTCTTCGTGACTGCATTCTTGATTTCATCCAGCGTATATCCAAGGGCGATCTTCGCCGCCACCTTGGCAATAGGATAGCCTGTCGCCTTGGATGCCAGCGCGGAAGAACGGCTGACACGGGGATTCACCTCGATTACACAGTACTCAAACGTCTCAGGATGCAATGCATACTGCACGTTACATCCTCCGGTGATATTCAATTCACTGATAATGTTAAGGGCTGATGTCCTAAGCATCTGGTATTCTTTATCCCCAAGGGTCTGTGAGGGCGCCACAACGATACTGTCTCCTGTATGTACGCCTACCGGGTCGATATTCTCCATATTGCAGACCGTGATACAGTTTCCCTTGCAATCCCGCATCACCTCATACTCAATCTCTTTCCATCCGGCGATGCACCGCTCCACCAGTACCTGTCCCACCCGGGAAAGGCGCAGCCCGTTTTCCAGAATCTCCATGAGCTTTTCCCTATTTTGTGCAATCCCGCCGCCGCTGCCTCCAAGGGTATACGCCGGGCGGAGTACGACGGGATATCCAATCTCCTCGGCAAATCTCACGCCTTCTTCCACAGATTCCACCACAAGGGACGCCGCGCATGGCTCTCCGATTCTCTCCATAGTGGTCTTAAATTCCAGACGGTCTTCCGCTTTCCGTATGGTCTCAGACGTAGTACCGATGAGGGCTACGCCCTGTTCTTTTAAAAATCCATTTTCCTCAAGCTCCATGGCAAGATTCAGCGCCGCCTGCCCGCCCAGGGTCGGAAGAACACTGTCCGGCTTCTCTTTTAAAATCAACTGCTCTACTACTTCTACGGTCAGCGGCTCAATGTACACATGGTCTGCGATATCCTTATCCGTCATAATGGTTGCCGGGTTAGAGTTAAGGAGCACTACCTCAAGCCCTTCCTCCTTCAGGGAGCGGCATGCCTGTGTACCGGCATAGTCGAACTCCGCCGCCTGCCCGATGACAATCGGACCGGAACCAATGACCAGAACCTTTTTAATTGCGTTATTCTTTGGCATAATTTACGCTCCTTTCATCATTTCCAGAAACCGGTCGAACAGATAGCCGGTATCCTGAGGGCCCGGGCAGGCCTCCGGATGGAACTGTACAGTGAAAATCTTCTTTCCCTCATAGGCAAACCCTTCATTCGTCCCGTCGTTGACGTTGACAAATGCCTCTCTTGCAACCGACGGATCCATGCTGGCAGCATCCACGGCGTAACCGTGATTCTGGGAAGAGATGTAGACACGTCCGGTCTCTAAATCCTTCACCGGATGGTTTCCGCCCCTGTGCCCGTATTTTAACTTATATGTCTTGCCGCCCTTGGCAAGTGCCATGAGCTGATGGCCAAGGCAGATGGCAAAAATCGGGATATCCGTATCATATAGTTTCCGGATTTCTTCTATAATAGATACATTGGTCTCCGGATTCCCCGGTCCATTGGACAGCATGATCCCATCTGGATTTGACGCTATGATTTCCTCTGCGGGCGTATGGGCAGGGTAGACCCTTACTTCACAGCCACGTTGATTCAAAGAGCGGGCGATATTCTTTTTCGCGCCAAAATCCAGCAGGGCAACCTTAGGTCCGTCCCCCGGCAGTACATACTGTTCCTTACAGGTCGCCTCGGATACTGGGTCTCCAATCTGGTATCTTTTTAATTCCGGCAAAATCTCGTGTAAGTCGTAGTTCTCATTGGTAGTAATCATGCCGTTCATCGTGCCCTTCTCGCGCAGACGTTTGGTCAGGGAACGGGTATCGATTCCGGCGATTCCCGGAATATCCTGCCTGCAAAGGAAATCCGGAAGGCTTCCCTGGCAACGGAAGTTGCTGGGCATCCTTGAGATTTCCCGCACAATATAGCCGTCCGGCCATGCACGATCAGACTCCATATCCGGCGTAATACCATAATTCCCAATCAGAGGGTACGTCATCACCACGGCCTGTCCGGCATAGGAGGGGTCTGTCAATACTTCCAGATAGCCTGTCATCGATGTGTTGAACACAATCTCGCTGACCATATCCCTTGGGGAACCGATGCTTGTCCCCGTAAAGACTGTTCCGTCTTCCAATATCAGAAATGCTTTCATATGTATACCTGTTCCTTTCTTAAATTGTATATTCTTGCCCTGGCTAAGCAGAAATAGCCGTCAACTACTCCTGCGTCTCCGCAAAAAAGGCAGTATGTGCATGCACAACTGCCTTATTATACATACCATCCTCTCCGAAATGACTCTTATAACAGGTTCCGGATAGATTCTTGGACTCCTTTGTCCACTCAAAATAATTGTCTGTCAACCAACAGGTCAATGACCTGCACACGCTTTTTGCGTATTGACTTAATTATAGCAGTAACGGCTTGGCGTGTAAAGAGAATTTATTCGGATAATTATCACGGATATTTTTCTTACACTTTAAGATGAAAAAGATTGCATTTTTCAGGAACGGCTATAAAAATTTTCATCAAACCAATTCTGCAATCCGTGATACGCCCACGTAGATTTCAGAAATCTTATACCAAGTCTTATAATCCGTGATTCCGGTGGCTGGCAGACCGAAAACGGACTGGAATTTACTGACCGCCGCGGCTGTGGCTGGGCCATAGATTCCGTCAACATTCAACTTAGGGATT
>OFGQ01001556.1_pt1 | contig 14870 bp, 15 predicted proteins | sample 1521791 | NCBI WGS metagenome assembly OFGQ01 (sample SAMEA3504116, study PRJEB24116) | mouse gut metagenome | biome: mouse gut; feature: mouse-associated habitat; material: faeces | place: Denmark | collected 2011 | reverse complement strand
CAGGGACAGATGGACTGGGGTTTCTTCGAGGATCACCTGGTGTATGAGGACGGGAAACGGAAGAAGCTGTACTATTAACAAGACTTTCTCCCTGTGGAATGAGGTCTTTGCCAACGTCACCATTGCCTCCGCCATCCTGGATCGTGTCCTGCATCACTGCACCGTGATCAACATCAAGGGCGAGTCTTACCGCCTGAAAGAACGCAAGGAATTCATGCGCCAGAAATAGCAAATCGTTAACACTCTTTTTGTGCAAGGCTGCACATGATTTTTGTTACGCCCCCCCGCCGAAAAATTACAATATTTCTTCGGCCTTTTCTTACAATTTTATATTGGCGTTGACAGGTCAAGAACGGTACATTGGTCAACAACAGCGACAATCAGGGCATTACCGGCGACGGCTCCATCCCGGGGGGCGGCAAGCTGACCGGCAACGGAACGATTGAGAACAGCATAAACATTGATTTGCCCGTCGCGCCCACGATCACAGGACAGCCCCAGGCAAAAACTGTTTCTGCTGGGGAAACCGCAGAATTTACCGTGACGGCCAGCGGCAATCCCGCCCCAGCTTACCAATGGCAGGTGAGCAAGGGGAGCCAGTGGGAGAATATTCCCAGCGCAACGAACAGCAGCTACACCACGGAAGCGGCGGCCATGAGCATGAACGGCTGGCAGTATCGGTGTGTTGCCACCAACAACAAAGGAACAGCAGAAAGCAATGCCACCACGCTGACCGTGCAAAAAGCGGTCCCCCCCCGCCACTTCTCAGCATCTGAGCATCGCCAACCATCTGGCGAAAACCTATACCGTTCTGCTGTCCAACCTGCGGCCCCAGCTCCTGGCGGGGGCCAGCTGGGAAAACGTTACTTATGAGCTGACAAGCGTCAACTTTACTGAGGCGGGGTATTATACGGCAGGCACGGCGGATATCATCCACGGCCCCGGCAGCCAGACGCTGAACACCCTCTCCCAGCCCATCCTGTTCAACGATGTGACAACAGAGGGCACGGTGGGCACGGTGACCATCACGATCCGCTCCGATAACTACCAGAACTTCTCCAACACCCTTGAAATTATAGCCAGCAACAAAGATGCGGTGACCTTCAGCGGCGTAACGGGCGTGATCGTCTCCTATACCGGCCAGCCCGTGACGGGCTATACGGGGGAGCTGGTTATCCAGGACAGCGACGGCAATCCAGTCACGCTGACCCCGGAGATCAGCTACACCGGCAGGCTGGAGACATCCTATAAGGGCACCCAGCCGCCTACCGAGGTGGGGACCTACTCCGTGATATTCCGGGTGGCGGATACCGACCCCAAGTACATTGGACGGCTGGCCGTCAACTTTGAGATCACGAAGGCCCAGGGTGGCGGTGATCCCGTCAATCCCGGCGGCGGGAATGGCGGCGGCACTTATACCCCGCCCGGCACACCTGCCTATCCCCCACGGTTGAGAAGCCCGGTGAGGACGGCGGTACGCCTACCGTTTCCCCCTCCAATCCCAAACCGGGCGATACTGTGACTGTGAAGCCCAAGCCGGACGAGGGATATGAGGTGGACAAAATCACCGTGACCGACAAGGACGGCAAGCCCGTGGAAGTGACGGTGAAGCCGGACGGGACGTACACCTTCAAGCAGCCCAGCGGCAAAGTGACGATTAAAGTGAGCTACAAGCCCGTTGACACACCCTGGAATAACCCCTTTGCCGATGTGTCCGAAGGAGATTGGTACTATGAGGCGGTGCGCTTCGTCCAGGAGCAGGGCCTGATGAACGGCATCGGCAACGGCAATTTTGCCCCCAACGCGCAGCTGTCCCGCGCCCAGCTTGCCCAGATTCTGTTCAACAAGGAGGGCAGGCCCGGAGTGAACTACCTGTTGACATTCCCCGATGTGGCGGGTGAGGCGTGGTACACCGAGGCCATCCGCTGGACTGCCAGCCAGGGCATTGTGGGCGGCTACGGCGACGGCACGTTTGGGCCGGATGACCCCATCACCCGTGAGCAGCTGGCGATCATGCTCTGGCGGTACTCCGGCAGTCCCGCCGCCACCGGCAAGGAGCTGCACTTCAACGATACGGATGAGATCAGCGGCTTTGCCCTGGAGGCCCTGCGCTGGGCCGTGGAGAACGGGATTTTGAACGGCTACGGAGACGGGCGGTTAGGCCCCCAGGGGCAGGCCACCCGCGCGCAGGTAGCGCAGATGTTGAAAAACTTTATTGAGAATCAGGAGGCAAACACTTGAAAAAATTAGCAATTCTTTTCGCGCTGGCCCTTGTGGCGCTGGCAGGCTGCAACCAGCCCGCCCCGCCCCAGGGCGGCGAACCCTCTGAACCGCAGAAAATCCCAGATGTGAACGTTGTCATTACAGAACCGGAGGAACCCACGCCCCCGACCGATGAACAGACGGCTACGCTGTATATCGGCACCAGGGCCAACGGCTTCACCGAGTACCCCATGCCCTGTGAGGGGGAGCTGACAGCGGAGAAGCTGATCCAGGGCATCGCGGACCTGACCGGCTGGGACCTGACCCTGGCCGAGCCGGTGGCCTCCGGCAAGGGCGGCATGAGCGTGTGCCTGTCCAGCGAATCGTCCCTGTTTACCGGCCCGCCCGACCCGCAGAAAGAGGAATTTCATGTATACGATGTGGGCCAGCTTGCGGAGACGATTTTGGACAGCATCCAGAGAACCCTTCAAAAAGGCTTTGTATTGGAACCCGGCGACCCGGAAAATCTGGACATTTGGTACTTCATGGAGGGGGAGAAGCCTCTGGAGCTTCCGGCCCTGGGCCTGTCCTGGCCCCTTGACCAGCCCTACCAGTGGGCAGGGGCCAACGTCATAGCGGAACAATGAAGCAAAAGACGGTTAGCGCCCCAACATCATTACGATTGACAGAGAAATCAACTTCTGTCAAAGCCGAAGGGCAGAAAGGGGCACGTTATGTCTGATGTTGGCGGGCATAAGCTGGTTGAAATGGAGTGCTGCCGCCTGCCTCAGCAGGTGGCAATCGGCTTCATTCAGGCTACGGAAGCCCTGGTGGACGCAAGGTATCTTCCTGTCCTCTATGTGGGTTCGCAGCTCGTCCACGGGACTAACCATATGCTGATCTGCAAGCAGACGCTGGCCGTGAAGGCCGCGCCGGAGCATCTGGTTACGATGGTGCTGAACCAGAATCATGAGGTTGGTTCAGCTGTGGGTCAGTGGTCTGTGGTCAGCATTGAGCAGATCATTTAAGCGGAACCCGCCCGGTCCCGTTACTTGTCGGCTTGAAGCCCGTCAAGTCCTGATTTATCAGTGCATTTTAGACTTGACGGGCGAAAACGACAAGTATAATCATTCAAAGGCTGCACACCCTTATTCGCCATTTTCTTACATTCCCCGTTCGGCGAAAAATTACAAAATCACTCCGGCGCTGACAGGGAGCGTTGGCCTGGGCCGGTACAGCCGGAGACGTTGGGTACAGACTGTGCTGAACTTTTCTCTCCTGGCAGATGTACTCGTTATTCTGATAAGCGGTGTGGCCTATGCGGTAACGCTTCACAGATTTGCCTCACTGCTGTATATCGTAATGATGTTCACGCACTTGGGACTGCATGGAAAACATCGCTCACATCGGGCCAAAAATTGAGGTTGAGTTGAGGTTCGGTTGAGTTTGAATTGAGATTGGCGGTGCATGATAGGGTCAAGCGCAAAAGGAACCCTTCTAAATTGGTGCGCTGAAGAAAGGAGTATATCCATGCTCTGCCTAAAAAATATCTCTAAACAGTATCGGACGGGCGAGCTGATCCAACAGGCTCTCAACAACGTTAGTCTGCACCTGCGGGACAATGAATTTGTTTCTATCCTCGGCCCCAGCGGTTCGGGAAAGACCACGCTGCTCAATATCATTGGCGGACTTGACCGTTACGACAGCGGGGAGTTGATCATCAGCGGTATTTCCACCAAGGATTACAAAGACCGGGATTGGGACACCTACCGCAACCATACCATCGGCTTTGTGTTTCAGAGTTATAATCTGATTCCCCACCAGACCATTCTCACGAACGTGGAGCTGGCGCTGACGATTGGCGGCGTCTCCCGCAGTGAGCGCCGTGACCGCGCAAAAAAAGCCCTGGAAGAAGTCGGGCTGGGCGATCAGCTCCACAAGCGGCCCAACCAGCTATCCGGCGGACAGATGCAGCGGGTGGCGATTGCCCGCGCCTTGGTCAACGAACCCCGTATCCTGCTGGCGGACGAACCGACCGGCGCATTGGATTCGGAAACCAGCGTTCAAATCATGGAGCTGTTGAAAACGGTGGCTGAAAAGCGGCTGGTGGTCATGGTGACGCATAACGGTGAACTGGCCGAAGCCTATTCGACCCGCATTGTCAAGCTGCGGGACGGGCAGATCATAGAGGATTCTGACCCGTACACGCCAGACCAGAATACGCCACCGCAGGAACATCAGGAAATGGGAAAGGCCAAGATGTCTTTTCTCACATCCCTCGCCTTGAGCTTCAACAATCTGCGGACTAAAAAGGGCCGGACCATTTTGACGGCCCTGGCTGGGTCGATTGGCATTATCGGAATTGCTCTGATCTTGTCCCTCTCCAACGGTGTGAACCGCTACATTGCGGATATTCAACGGGACACAATGACCTCCTACCCCATTACCATCAGCGCACAGACCATTGATATGGCCGGGGCAATGGGAACCCAAGGCGGTATGCGGAGCGGACGCTCTGAGGTGGAAGAAGTTCGCTCTGGCGTTTATGCGGATTACAGCGAGATAGAATCCAGTGAAGCAATGGCTGGCAACATCAAAGAAAACAACCTGACTGCGTTTCGGCAGTATCTGAACGATCAAGACAGCGTAATCTGGCAGTACCTTGGAGAGAACGGCGTTGCCTACTCCTATATACAGCGTTGTTGACCGACTATGTGATTCAGCATACCAACGCAAGCCCTGTGGTGATGGCACAGGAATCCACGCCAGAGATCAATGTGCTGAATGGACTGCGATTTAAGGCGGAGACAGACGATGAAAAGGCCGAGGATGCCGCAAGCTACCTGTCGTCCTTGGGAGTTTCCGATAAAGCGGCGATGTATGGAATGATTATGGAACGTCTGACAGAGGGAACGGAAAGTGACAGTGAGGAACATTCGCAGGAGGCCGCTATGCCTCCGAGCCAGCAGGCCGCGCTGGAGGGCCGGGAGATCGGTGACGAAGTTGCTATGGCCGAGGCGCTGGACACATGGCTGGAAAACACTCCTGACCGGGAAATCCTTCTGTCTGCCTATCGTATTTATGTTGACGGTGCGGCATTGGAAGAAAACATGACGAATTTCGGAGCAGCCAGCTATGACGCCCCCGCTGCTATCAGCCTCTATACAGACAGCTTTGAGAACAAAGAAGCGGTATCCGCCTGCATTGACCGATACAATGCAGATAAAGACGAGGCAAATCAAATCACTTATACCGACTATGTGGCGCTGCTCACCAGCTCTGTCACCTCTATCATTGATGTGATCTCCTATGTGCTGATCGCGTTTGTCGCCGTATCGCTGGTGGTTTCCTGCATCATGATCGGGATCATCACCCATATCTCCGTGTTGGAGCGCACCAAGGAAATCGGTATCCTCCGGGCGCTGGGAGCATCCAAGCAGAATATTTCTCATGTGTTCAATGCGGAAACACTGATTATCGGTTTGTGTGCCGGAGTGCTGGGCGTGGGTATCTCCATGCTGCTGGCGTTCCCCATCAATTCTATCATCCAGAATCTTTTGGGTGCGGCCACGCTGTCCGCATCCCTGCCGGTAGTCTCGGCGCTGCTTTTGGTCGCTCTCAGTATGGTAATTACTCTGATTGGCGGTTTGATTCCGGCAAAACGCGCCGCAAAGAAAGACCCGGTAACAGCTCTGCGGACCGAGTAGCGGACAGGAGGCTTTTATGCTGAAAATACTGAAATATATGAAAAAGCGGGATTGGCTGTATGCGCTGTGCGGACTGGTATTCATTGTCTGCGGCGTGTGGCTGGACCTGCGCCTGCCGGACTATATGCGGGAGATCACAACTCTTGTGCAGACCCCCGGCAGCGAGATGGGAGCGGTCCTCCGGGCCGGAGGCTCCATGCTGCTGTGTGCGCTGGGCAGTTTGGCGGCGACTGCTGTAACAGGCTTCTTTGTTGCCCGGATCGCGGCAGGGCTGGCTATGCGTTTGCGGGAGGCCGTCTACAACAAAACCATGGACTTCTCCATGGAGGAGATCAGCAGTTTCTCCACCGCCAGCCTGATCACGCGCACCACCAATGATGTTCAGCAGATTCAAATGTTTGCCGCCATGGGCTTGCAGGCTATCATTAAGGCTCCCATTCTGGCGGTGTGGGCCATATGGAAGATCGCCGGAAAGGGCTGGCAATGGACAGCGGCAACAGGCGTGGCCGTAGCTGTGCTGTCCGCTATGCTGGGAACGGTGATTGCGCTGGTGCTGCCAAAATTCAAAAATATGCAGAGGCTCACCGATAACCTCAACCGCGTGACCAGGGAAAATCTCACTGGAATCCGTGTGGTACGCGCCTATAATGCGGAGAGTTACCAGGAAAAGAAGTTTGAACAGGCAAACAATGACCTGACAAACACACAGTTGTTCACCAGCCGTCTGATGTCGATGCTCTTTCCCGGCATGACGCTGATTATGTCCGGGCTGACACTGGCGATTTACTGGATCGGCGTATATATCATCAACGGCGCGGCAATGGCGGAGCGTTTGGCGCTGTTTTCTGATATGGTCGTCTTTTCCTCCTACGCCATGCAGATCATTATGGCTTTTATGCTGCTGGTCATGACCTTCATTATCCTGCCGAGAGCGTTGGTATCTGCCCGGCGTATCAATGAGGTTTTGGACAAATCGGCAAAAATCAAGGATGGAACTGTCACCAGCTCCGAGCTGTTTGAGCAGGGCGAAATCCAGTTCAAAAATGTAACCTTCCGCTATCCTGACGCAGAGGAAGCGATTTTGCATGACATCAGCTTTACCGCCCACCGTGGTGAGACTGTTTCCTTTATCGGCTCCACCGGCAGCGGAAAGAGTACGCTTATCAATCTTGTCCCTCGATTTTATGACGCAACAGAGGGGGAAATTCTGATAGACGGCATCAACATTAAGGAATACACCCAGGAGGCCCTTCATAAAAAGCTGGGCTACGTCCCCCAGCGGGCGGTCATGTTCCGGGGAACTGTCCGCTCCAATGTGACCTATGGTGACAGCGGGCGCGGGAGCATAGAGGAAGAAATGCTATGGAAGTCTCTTGAAATCGCCCAGGCTGGTGAATTTGTGCAGGCTATGGAGGGGAGCTGTAATGCCGCCATTGCCCAAAGCGGCACGAATGTATCCGGCGGACAAAAACAGCGTCTCGCTATCGCCCGCGCCATCTATCGGAAACCTGAGATATACATTTTTGACGATTCCTTTTCCGCGTTGGACTTCAAAACGGACCGGGCGCTGCGGCAGGCGTTGAAGCGGGAAACCGGGTCTACCACTACGCTGATCGTTGCCCAGCGAATCGGAACGATCATGGATGCCGACCAGATCATCGTTCTGGATCAAGGAAAAATCGTTGGAAAGGGGCGTCACAGGGAACTCCTGGAGAATTGCCCGGTTTACCGTGAAATTGCGGAATCCCAACTGTCAAAGGAGGAGATGGAAAGTGCCTGAGAATAGAGCGGCCACAAGCGACGCCCAAAAAGATAAGACCTCGCGCCGGAGTTTCGGCCCCGGTGGAGGCGGGCGCATGGGTGGAGAGAAGGCGAAAAATTTCAGCAAGGCGATTCAAGACCTGATGGGATACTGCCGGAAGTTTCTCCCGGCAATCGTAGTTGCTGTGGTGTTAGCCGCCGCAGGGTCCATTCTCAATCTCATTGGCCCCGGCAAAGTAGCTGATATGACAAATCTGATTACCCAGGGCATGATGGGCAGCATTGACGTGGAAGCCGTGGTAGAGATCGCGGGGCTGCTGGTCTGCTTATATGGGCTGGGGTGGCTGTTCAGCGTGATTCAAGGCGTTATCATGGCAACCGTTACACAGCGGGTCTCCAAATCCCTGCGGACAGATATTTCGCAGAAAATCAACCGTTTGCCTCTGCGGTATTTCGATCAGACCAGCACCGGCAATATCCTCTCCCGTGTGACCAATGATGTGGACACCATCGGTCAGACGCTCAATCAGAGCGTGGGGACGCTGGTAACAGCCTCGACTATGTTTGTCGGCTCTCTGGTGATGATGTTCTACACCAATGCGGTCATGGCGGTTTCCGCAGTCCTGGCGGCGGTGGCGGGCTTTGGGCTGATGATGCTGATGATCTCCCATTCACAAAAATTCTTCCGGGAACAGCAGCGGGAGCTTGGCGCGTTGAACGGCCATATTGAGGAAACCTACTCCGGTCACAATGTAGTCAAGGCGTACAACGGCGAGAAAGCTGCAAAGGAAGAATTTCACCGCATGAACCAGCAGCTCTATCAATGCGCCTGGAAAAGCCAGTTTATGTCCGGCCTGATGCAGCCTCTTATGGGTTTTGTCGGAAATCTTGGCTATGTGGCCGTATGTGTGACCGGAGCAGTTCTCACTATGAACGGAACCATTTCTTTCAGCGTGATCGTTGCGTTTATGCTATATGTCCGGCTCTTTACACAGCCGCTTTCCCAACTGGCCCAGGCTGCGACCAGCTTACAATCCGCTGCTGCGGCCAGTGAGCGTGTCTTTGAATTTTTAGGGGAAGCTGAACTGGGGGACGAGAGCAAAAAGTCTCTCCAACTGACCCGCGTGGCCGGTAATGTGGAATTTGAGCATATTCGTTTCGGTTATGACGAAAGCAAACCGATCATTCATGATTTTTCCGCATCTGTAAAGTCCGGTCAAAAAATCGCCATCGTCGGCCCCACGGGGGCGGGAAAGACTACGCTGGTCAATCTGCTCATGCGATTTTATGAGACACAGGGAGGCGAAATCCGTATTGACGACACAGCAATCCGGCATCTGACCCGTGAAAATATCCATAACCTGTTCGGAATGGTGCTGCAAGACACCTGGATTTTTGAAGGGACTGTCAAGGAAAACATCATCTACTCCAAAACGAATGTAACGGAGGAACAGGTCATTACCGCCTGCAAAGCCGTAGGGCTGCACCATTTTATTCAGACACTCCCCCAGGGATATGACACGGTGCTGAATGAAAACACTAATCTTTCTGCGGGGCAGCGCCAGCTTGTCACAATCGCCCGCGCCATGATCGAGGACGCGCCTATGTTGATTCTGGATGAAGCTACCAGCTCGGTGGATACACGGACGGAAATCTTGATCCAGAACGCTATGGATAAGCTGATGGCAGGCCGCACTTCTTTTGTGATCGCCCACCGGCTGTCTACCATCAAAAATGCAGATATGATATTGGTGATGAAAGACGGCGACATCATTGAAAGCGGCACACACGAGAAACTTCTGGCAAAGAGAGGCTTCTATGCGGAGCTGTATAACAGCCAGTTTGAGATAGCATCGTAAACAGGAGGACACGAAACATGGTATTGTTTATTGTCTGCGTCATTGCAGGTCTTGGCGCAGGAATCGGGACGGGTCTTGCCGGACTATCCGCCGCCGTGGTGATCTCTCCTATGCTCATAACATTCTGCGGTTTCTCCGCCTATGAAGCGGTTGGGATCGCCTTGGCCTCCGATGTGCTGGCCTCGGCAATAACCGCCTATACATACGGAAAAAACAAGAATCTTGACATCAAAAACGGGCTTTTAATGATGTTGTCCGTTCTTGTGTTCACAATTATAGGAAGCTGGCTCTCCTCCCTGGTTCCGAACACGGTTTTAGGCGGAACATCTTATGTGATGACCTTCATTATGGGCATCCGGTTTCTGGTGGCCCCGATTACAAAGACAACATCCAGAATGGATGAATTGGAGCCGAAGCAGCGGGTGATCCGCTCATTGCTGTCGGGTGTTCACATTGGCTTGTTCTGCGGATTTGTCGGAGCAGGCGGCGGCGTTCTGCTTTTAATCACTTTAACATCCGTCCTGGGCTATGGCCTGAAAACGGCAGTCGGAACAAGTACGTTTATTATGACGTTTACGGCACTGACCGGCGCTGTTTCCCATATTGTAATTGGCGGTGTGCCTAATATGGTCGCATTGGTGGTCTGCGTTGTGTTTGCATTGATCGGAGCAAGGGCATCCGCTCTCTTTGCCAATAAGGTCGATGCAAAAAAACAAAACCAGGTAACAGGCGTTGCGCTCTGCGCTTTAGGCGCTGTGCTGGCCTGCATCAACTGGTTTTTCTGAGGGGATATGAATGAACGAAAAGATTGCGCTTTTGCAGCGGATGATTGACACCAGCCAATACACAGTTGCAATCACTGGAGCTGGAATCTCCGTTGCTTCCGGCATTAAGGCATTTGCCGGTATGAATTTTCCAGTCGTGATGCAAATGACCTCTGTGACTGTTTTGAAAAGTACGCCAGAGCATTACTACAAAATGGCACGAAAAGCATTTCTCGGACCTATGTTTGAGAACGGTCCGACTGTGGCCCACCAAAAGCTGGCACAGTTAGAGCAGCAGGGAAAACTTCAGGGAATCATCACCACAAATATTGACTGCCTGCATAGCTTGGCTGGTTCTGAAAATGTGGCAGAAATTCAAGGGAGCTTTTCTGTCAACAAATGCCTGAAATGTGGGCAGCACTATGACGATGTGCAGATTTGGAATCACGGGAAATGCCCCCGCTGCGAAAGCTGCGGGGGCGTGGTGGGGGCATTTCCTGTCTATGAGCATATTGGGCTGCTGGATAGTGAGGTGCGAAAGGCAAGGAGCTGGGTGGCACAAGCGGAGCTGATCTTGATTATCGGCGCAGAGGGTAGCTACGGGGGTGTGTATTATCCGTATATCAGGTCTAACGCTAAAATTGTGCAAATCAATCCAAAGTCAACACAATTTGACAATGAATCTGAACTCAACATACACGAGCAAGCGGATACAGTGCTTTGTTGTTTGTTATGAAGATTTTGCACAATAAAATATGTGTTGAAATGAGTACATAAACAATGGTTAGCGTTCAAATCCTACATTCTACTTGACAATATCTTTAAGTAATGTGGACTGGCAGCTTGTGTTTTGAAATTTACCCTTGACAAAAGCTCTCTGAGGATATGGTAAACGGCAAATTGACAGATGAACGTTTTGCCAAAATGAGCGCCACTTATGAGCAAGAGCAGAAAGAGCTGATAGCGAGCTCGGCTGAACTGAAGAAAACGGTTGAATCTTGTGAAAATCAGAAAGTTAATATCAATAGTTTTCTTCGGCTGGTTAAAAGCTACACAGAACCCAAAGAGCTCACCCCGGAAATTCTGCATATGTTTGTTGAAAAGATTGTGGTACATTCACCCGACAGGTCAAGCGGGCATCGCGTTCAGCAAATTGATATCCATTACAACTTTGTCGGCCAATTTGATATGTCCGCAGAAAAGGTGAAAAGCAGAAGAAGGACGAAAGCTGAGATGGCGGCTCAAATCATGTCGAATCAACACAGCGCATAGTTCCTTATGACAACTACCCTTTCCTTTCCTATCCTTTCCCCTACCCCTTTCCTTGGGGAACGAGCGGCAAAGCCGCCGGAAGGGAAGGGAACGGAAGCGGGAAGCAGGGAGGCCAAATAGCAGCAGGGGTTATTGTAGTCACGCCCAAGGAGTAAGAAAAATTCCCGTTTCACACAGGTTCCACATTGGCTTTATATAGGTTCCACATGGCGGCGGTACTTTGGTAAAAAGTGCCGCCGCTGTGATTTTGGCGGCTTTGGGAGGTAGCCGCTATGTGGGTATTACACTGTAGACAACTAGGAAAGCAGTTGTCAAAAAAAGCCCGGCCTCCACCGGGGACTATTGCGACCACGAGTATGTACTATACAGTGTAGGTTCTATACATTATTGTTCATCTTTTGCCCGGCGGGTTTCTGACCTGCCGGGCAATTTTTGTCGTTTCCTGCGGCCCGGAAATTTTTCTTTGATTTTTTCTCTGCGGAAAGCGGTTTTGCGCGCAAAACCTGTGCCGCTGAACGCTCTGTTAGCGGAAAGGGAAAGTACCACCACCATCCCCAAACGAAAGGGGGTGAGAAGATGGAAACCAACCCCCGCGACTATGGCGAACGGTGCAGGTTTGACGCCTTTTGCAAGACCGTGTTGAAGCATGAGGCAATCGACTACATCCGGGAAATGAAGCGGCGGGCCAATCGGGAAACGTCCTTGGAGCGTCTGCCGCAAACGGCGATGTGCAAGCTGTGTTCGGCTGACGACTATCCCAGCGACAGCTATGTGTTCTCGTACTGCGGCTATGACCTGCCGATCAGAAGCGAATGGGTTGCCGATGCCTTTGCTGGTCTGCCGGAGCAGGAGCAAAGTATTTTGATTTTGCGCCTGGTTCTGGATTTGACAGACAGCGAGATTGGCGAGGCCCTGGACCTGTCCCGGAGTGCCGTCCAGCGGCGCAGAACAAAATCGCTGAATGTCCTGCGAACGAAACTGACAGCGAGGAAAGGAGGTTAGCGCCTATGAAGCGTCGTAACTACAAGGGCCGTGAACCGCTTCCGCTGGCGGTGAGCGATGCGGCCCAGACCGGGGACGCTGACATGTAGAGCAAGTCTTGCGATACTACGAAGGTTACATAAACAAGCTGTGTACCCGGACGGTCTATGACGAAAGCGGCTGTCCCCATGCCTGCTTGGACGAGTACATGAAAAGCCGTCTGGAAAACAAACTGATCCGCGCCATTCTCGGCATGAACTGATAACCGGCCCCGGCTGGGGGGAGCAGCTTACCCTTTCCCTGTTCCTCCCGCCTACGGGCCTGGGCATTTCAAAGAAGGGCTGGTGAACTATGGCCGAGGAAATCGGCATTTCGGTAAAGGACAAATTCTGCCTCACTATTGAGGAAGCCTCCCGCTATTTCGGGATCGGTGAAAAGAAACTGCGCAGGCTGGTAAACAGCAACCTGGACGCTGGCTTTGTCATTCAGAACGGAGTGAAAATTCTAATCAAACGCCAGCGGTTTGAGCAGTTTTTGGATAAGCTGTCGTCGATTTAAGGGCCGTACCTTACGAAAAGTTCCTATAAGACATTCAAATTGATATGGAAATCGGGCCTCGGCTATGGTATAATATGATTATATCGTGCCGAGGCTCTTTTCACAGAAAGGAGCATAGACGTGAGCGAAAAGCGACGTGACAGCAAGAACCGCATTCTTCGCAGCGGAGAGAGCCAACGCAAAGACGGACGATATGCGTACAAATACATTGATGCCACCGGCAAGCCACAATTTGTTTACAGTTGGAAGCTGGAAGCCACGGACAGCACACCCCAGGGCAAACGTGACGGGCTTTCCCTGCGGGAAAAGGAGAAGCAAATCCGGCGGGACATTGAGGACGCCATTATTCCCCGCGGCGGAGAGATGACCGTTCTGGATTTGGTGAAGAAGTACCTCTCCCAGAAAACCGGCGTCCGGCACAACACAGAAGCCAACTATAACTTTGTCCTCAATATCATCAAGAAAGAGGACTTCGGGAGACAGCGCATTGACCGGGTGAAGCTGTCCGACGCCAAGTGCTGGCTTATCAAATTACAGCAGGACGGCAGAGGATACAGCTCAATCCACTCCATTCGGGGCGTTGTCCGGCCTGCATTTCAGATGGCCGTGGACGATGATTTGATACGCAAAAATCCGTTCGAGTTTCAGCTTGCTACCGTCGTTGTCAACGACAGTGTGACAAGGGAAGCGATTACAAGGAAACAGGAGCGGGCATTTCTGGAATTTGTAAAGGGTGACAAACACTTTTCCCGGTACTATGACGGCATTTATATCCTGTTCAAGACGGGACTTCGCATTTCGGAGTTCGTAGGGCTGACCCTAGCAGACCTGGACATGAAAAACCGTAAGATCAGCGTCAACCACCAGCTTCAACGGAAGCGGAACATGGAATATATCATTGAGGACACGAAAACCTCCAGCGGAACGCGGGAAATCCCTATGACGGACGATGTGTACCAGCGCTTCCAGCGCATCATCGCCAACAGGCCGAAGCCCAAGACCGAGCCGATGATTGGCAGCAGGTGCGGCTTTCTGTATTTGGATAAGGACGGCAAGCCGACGGTGGCGCTTCACTGGGAGCATTACTTCAAGCACATCTGCCAGAAGTACAACAGCATTTACAAGGTGCAGATGCCCAAAGTCACCCCGCACGTATGCAGGCACACATTCTGTTCCAACATGGCAAAGAGCGGTATGAACCCCAAGACGCTGCAATACCTCATGGGACACTCGAATATTGGCGTCACGCTGAACACCTACACCCACCTGGGCTTTGAGGACGCGCAGGCGGAGCTGGAACGGGTCGCCAGCGGCGGGTAGTAAAATGGGATAAGCCCCCTTGATTTACTACCTTTCCTACTACTTTCGGGGGCAAAGCTGTGCTATTTTATGCCGGGATATGCCAGGAGAATAAACAGAAGAAAATGTCGCAAAACACCTGCAAGGCCCGGAATATCAATCCATTCAAGAGGTTTCAGGATATGACAAGAATTTTGTTCGTCTGCCACGGCAACATCTGCCGCAGCCCTATGGCTGAGTTTATCATGAAGGACCTGGTGAAGCGGGAGGGGCTGGAGGACCGGTTCTACATCGCCTCCGCCGCCACCAGCACCGAGGAGATCGGCAATCCCGTCTACCCTCAGGCCCGCCGGAAGCTGGCGGAGCATGGCATCGGCTGCGCGGGGAAGACCTCCCGGCAGCTCACCGCCGCCGACTACGGGCAATATGACCTCCTCATTGGGATGGACCAGGCCAATATGCGGAAC
>OFGQ01001554.1_pt1 | contig 14872 bp, 11 predicted proteins | sample 1521791 | NCBI WGS metagenome assembly OFGQ01 (sample SAMEA3504116, study PRJEB24116) | mouse gut metagenome | biome: mouse gut; feature: mouse-associated habitat; material: faeces | place: Denmark | collected 2011 | reverse complement strand
AGCGCGGAAGCGCCGGGCAGTCGAGGATTTTGATTTGTACATCATAGTGATACGTTTTTTAAGTTTGCTATGGTTCAGGCTGTTGGCGAGTGACGGGAATCTCGCGCCAACGGCCTTTTTTATCAGGAGCATTTGGTATTGCCGAGGGTCGGTTCCGGAGCGGATCACGGCCTCGTCGGCCTGGAATTCGTGAACGGTCTTCAATTCTTCGCGCATGAGCCATGCCGCCGGATTATACCATTGGAATATCGCCACCAGCTGTGCCAGCAGCAGGTCAACCCAATGGCGTGCGTCGAGGTGCCTCGTTTCATGAAGGGTGATGACTTCGCCTGAGGTTTCGAAATCGCTGCGGCTCATCACAATGTAGCAGCACCAGCTGAACGGGGCAATGCGTGTGTCGGGAGTGATTGCGAGAGTATAGCGTCCGTGAGGCATTTTTTCTCCTTTTGAAATTGTGGCATGCAGTTTTATCGCCACAAACACCGTATAGACCGCGGCGGCCGCAGCACCGGCGATATAGATGGCAAGGAGGATGCGGGGCAGCAGCAGAGGCTCCGCTTCAGCGATGCTTGCCGATGGCATGCCGATTTCGATTGCTTGCTCCATGCCGGCGATGCCGGTCTGGTGAGAGGCGGTTTCGGTGAGATGCTTCAGTGCGGGTATCAGCGCGGGCAATGTGAGCGAGAGCGTGTAGATAAGCCATAGGATTGCCCGGTTGTAACGGTGCTGGTTCTCACCTGCAAGCATCCATTTGAACACCAGATACATGGTTGCCAGCAGCAGTGCCGAGGTGAGTGAATATGCGAAAATGGTTCCCATTTTGATTTGTGGAAGTGTGTTGTGAGGAATGTGTTGATTTCTGCGATGTGCCGGTGATAGCGTTTTTCGGGGGAAGGCTATTTCGCGGCGTTTTTCCCTTCGATGAGGTCGATTATTTCGCGCAGTTCCTCAACCGATATCTTCTCCTCCTCGGCAAGAGCCGACACCGCGCTTTTATATGAGTTGTCGAAATAATCGCGGATAATTGCGGCTAACGAGCGGTCGCGGAAATCGTTCTTCCTGGCAACCGCATGGAAACGGTGCGAACCGCCTAGCACCTCGTGAGCCACATAACCTTTTTCCTCAAGGATGCGGACTATGGTTGCAACCGTGTTGAAATGCGGCTTTGGTTCGGGATATAGCTCTACCATTTCACGCACAAACATGGGGCCGTGTTCCCATAGCATGTGCATTATTACGGATTCCTTTTCGGTAAGTACCTGTCGTTTTCTTCCTGCCTTCATATAACTAATGAATTAGTTCGCATGGCAAAGGTATAACTAATTTATTAGGGTTGCAACTAATTGGTTAGTTTTATCGAGTTAAAAGAAGTTAATACTCCCCATAAGGGGCGTGATGCAGGTGAGACACATAAAACATTATATGTGTAAGATATGTGTGGGGCGGACTCGGCAGCCTGATTAAGAAAAGTGGAAGGCGATGTCTCGCTGTAAATCAGTTGTGTACGGCTTATGACGGGATTATCGGCAATCGGTGGGGACGAAATGCCGGTGGGCTATGCATTCGTGGAGCGTGTGGTCGACTATGATATGGCGGTTGGCCATGGTTGAAATCACGCTCATCTCATGGCTTACGAGGATGATGGTGGTGTGTGGTGCTATGTCGGAGATGATGCGGTAGATGTGTTCCTCGAAGTGCTTGTCGATGTAGCTTAGAGGTTCGTCGAGAATCAGTATTTCTGGGCGTGAAATCAGAGCACGCCCCAGCAGGGTGCGTTGAAGCTGCCCTCCTGAAAGGGTGCCGATGGGTGCGGATGCATGTGCTTGCAGTTCTACCAGTTTTATTACCTCCTCCACATCATGGGGCTGTTTGCCAGAGGTGTTGTTGCCGTTGCCAAGTAATCCTGATGAGATCACCTCTTTGACCGATATAGGGAAACGGGAATCAATCATGTTTTTTTGCGGCAGGTAGCCGATATGGAGCCTTTGGCAGGGGTGACCGTCGCGCAGGTATGTCACCGTTCCTGATGTCGGGTCAAGCAGTCGCAGGATTATGCGGAGCAGGGTGGTTTTACCCCCGCCGTTAGGGCCTGTGACAGCGATGAAGTCGCCACGGTTTATTGTCAGTGACACGTCCGACAGGATTGCTTTGTTCTCCCTGAGCATATTGATGCCTGAGAGCTGGATTATAGGTGACATCGGAGGGGGATTGGTTTCGTTTACGTCTGAAAGTGGTTAGTTGTGCGGTTTTTTGGAGAGGGCATCGGCTACTTTGCCTAATGGTTCTTCCCAGTCGGCCGACATGAGGTTGACCGGCACAGGTGTCAGCCCTGCTTCGGCAGCGATTGTTGCTGTGCGGCGTTGGTCGGTGCCTTCGGGGATGAAGAACGCAAGCGGGGCATTTCCCGATGCTTGTTGCAGGCTTTTTCTTAGTTGCAGCGGGGATGTTTCTTTGTTTTCCACATTGAAGGCTATCTGGTGCAGCCCGTAATCGCGTGCGAAATAACTCAGCGACGGATGCCATATGAGGAATGCGTTGCCGTCGGCGTTATGGATTTTGGCTGAATAGGCATGGTCGAGCGAGTCGAGATGTTGTATCAGCGCGTTGTGGCGGCGTGTGTAATACCCGGTGTGTTGCGGGGCGGTTTCTGACAGGGCTTTCAGCATGTTGTCGGCAATGATGCGGGCGTTTTTTACGGATGACCATATGTGCGGGTCGGCCTCACCGTCATCATGGTTGTGGTTTTCTTCCCCATGAGAGGCGTGTTGGTGTGTGCCGAATATAAGGGGTATGCCGTCAGACATGTCGAATATTTTCAGGTCCGGGTTGTTGGCTTGCAGGTTTGTGAGCACTGATTCTTCGAAACGTAATGTGCCGGTGGTCGCAATGGCGCCTGCGCCTGATAGCGCCCGCATAACGTTTACGCCCGGCTCGAATGTCTCGGGGTCGGCTCCGGCTGGCAGCAGGGTGGTGACATCCACACTGTCGCCCCCGATAGATTTGGCAAAATATTCCAATGGAGGGATGCTTACGGTGATGGAGGCGATGCCGGCAGATTCTTCTGCCTGGTAGGCCGCTGTGCGGCTGCACGACGACGAGGCTGCCAGGATGGCTGCTGCCATTACGGTCGTCACGATATGGCGTGACGGGTTGATTAGTGAAGTAATGTGGCAAACAATATTTTTTGTCATGGTTTTGCAACGTTTTGGCTTTACAACAACGATTATTTATGAAATGTGTTGTAAAACATAGTTTTGTTATAAAACCGCGTCCGAGCGCTTTAAAAATGCATACCTGCGTTGTGCGGCTGTTCGTCCTTATGTAAGGCTGTCGGTATGCAAATAGTTGTCAGATAGGATTGTATGCGTGCAGAGGTTTTCCCCTGCATATACATGTGTATATGATCTGAATAAATATTTGACTACAAAATTAACAAAAAAATGCCATTCGGCATACCATTCTATATGATTGTAATGCCGAAATGTGAGGTAAATAAATTTCGTAATTTAATTTTTTTATTCTAACTTTGTCGGAAGCAACAGGTTCCATTCATAAATAATGAAACCTTTGGTGGGAATTTCTTGAATAACATTTATGTCGGGTTGTCGGTTCGATTGCCGTGACTAAAATCGAAAGCAGGGAATTGTCAGGCATTAAGGCCGGGTCGGGTTGCTTCTGAACCATGAGGAACTTCACAGGCCGGTAATCAAAATAGGGAATATTAAACTAATCAAAAGTAAAAGTATGTCACGCTTACACATTGACAATCTTGACACCAAGATTCTTCAGATGCTTGTTGACAATGGCCGCAAGCCTTTCCTTGAAATCGCCCGCGAGTGCGGTGTTTCCGGGGCTGCCATTCATCAGCGCATCGCAAAACTACAAGCTACGAATATCCTGGAAGGTTCCCGTGCTTTAATCAAGCCGACCACCCTGGGTTATGACACTTGTGCTTTCGTGGGCATTTTCCTTAAGGAGCCTGAACATTTCAACGAAGTGGTTGAGCAGCTCAAGGAGGTTCCCGAAGTGGTTGAATGCCACTTCACCACCGGGCAGTATGACATGCTTGTTAAAATCTATGCCCGCGACAACGAGCATCTTCTGCATCTTATCCACGAACGTTTGCAGCCGCTGGGGCTGCTCCGCACCGAAACCCTCGTGTCATTCCGCGAGGTATTCAGCCGTGCGCTTCCCGTTTCGACCGGTAAGGCTTAAACGGATATACAGTAATACCTGTCAAGCCCGGTTCGCATTTTGCGAACCGGGCTTGCGTTTTGATTGCATATATACACTCTGCATCGAACATCCCGGTTGCCTGCTCACGCAACGATGCCGATGCGAAAAATGGGGGAAAAATTTGCGGGGTGTTATTATAAATTTATACCTTTGTGACGTTGAACGATGCGGCCTGCCAACTTTGTCGGGATGCGGCATCTACAGGAAGGAAACTATAGCAACAGATAAAAAGAAAGAACAAATTTGTCATGATATTCAATTTTCGCATAGTGTCGGATGAAGTGGATAACTTCAAACGTGAAATCAAAATCGATGCCGACGCCACTTTTTTGGATCTTAAGAACGCTATCTGCGACAGCGTTGACTATGACAAAAACCAGATGTCGTCGTTTTTCATCTGTTCGGGTAACTGGGAAAAAGAGAAAGAGGTGACCATGGAGGATATGGGCACGGATTCTGCCCAGGATGTGTACCTGATGGAGGATACGGTGCTGTCGGACATGATTGATGATGAAGGGCAGCGCATCATGTTTACCTTTGACTATATGACCGACAGGTCGTTCTTCATGGAGATGAAAGAACTCATCCCGGGGAAGAACCTCAAGGATCCTGTTTGTTCGTTGTCGTTGGGGAAGGCACCTTCGCAAAATGTCGACCTTGCGGAGTTTGAAGCCCAGACCGATGCCAAGGCAAAGGCAGCTGCGGTTAACGAGGATATGGACGAGGAGTTCTACGGGTCGGATTCCTACAATGACGACGAGTTCGATATTGCCGGATTCGATGAGATGACCTTTGACCAGTAACCTTCTTGCCAGCTGGCCGGAGTCCGGCCATGATGTTGGCATATACACGCAATTGCCAGGCAGATAATTTTTACGCGCTTCCCGGAAGCATTGCTTTTGGGGAAGCGCTTCTTTAATAAATCAGAATGGATAACAATCGTAACACTGACCACAACAGGGAGTTGGAGCTGGCATGGGAATATGCCGAGCATACAGGTGTAAGCATTTTCCTTACAGGCAAGGCTGGAACAGGGAAGACCACCTTCCTGCGAACCTTGCGGACGAAGAGTGCAAAGACAATGGTTGTGGTAGCCCCTACGGGGGTTGCGGCAATCAATGCAGGCGGTGTTACCATTCACTCATTCTTCCAGCTGCCGCTGTCGCCCTATGTGCCGGGTTCGGAGTATCGTGACAAATTCAATTTCTCAAAGGACAAACTGAGGATTATCAGGGCGCTCGACCTGTTGGTGATTGATGAAATCTCAATGGTGCGCTCCGACCTTTTGGACGCTATCGACAACGCATTGCGGAAATACAGGCGTAATGCCCGTCCGTTCGGAGGGGTTCAGCTTCTGATGATTGGTGATTTGCAACAGCTCGCACCGGTTGTCACGCCTCAGGACGAAGCATTGCTGCGCGGGCACTATTCCACCCCGTATTTTTTCGGGAGTACTGCGTTGGCGCGGATTCCGTATGTGACCATCGAGTTGACAAAGGTCTACCGTCAGCAGCATCCGCAGTTCCTCGACCTCCTTAACAATGTGCGTTCCAACAGCCTCTGCCGGGCTGATTATGATTTGCTGGCTTCGCGTCTGAACCCCGGTTTCCGCCCGGCGCCTGATAGCGGGTTTATACGGCTGACAACCCATAACCATTTGGCTGACGGTTATAATTTCGGGGAACTGGCACGCATAAAGCAGCCTGTGTCCCACTATAAGGCGCTGGTTAAAGGGACATTCCCGGAATACTCCTTCCCCACAGCCGAACGGTTGGAGTTGAAAATCGGTGCGCAGGTGATGTTTGTCAAGAATGACCCTACGCCTGAAAAGAGATACTATAACGGTAAGATAGGCCATGTGGTCTATGCCGATGCAGGATGCGTAAAGGTGCTTTGCCCCGGCGAGCAGGAGCCTATAGAGGTCACTCCGCAAGTTTGGGAAAATGCACGCTACACTGTCAATGACCAGACCAACAAGGTCGAGACCGAAGTGCAGGGCACTTTCACGCAGATTCCACTCAGGCTGGCATGGGCTATCACTATACATAAAAGCCAGGGTCTGACTTTCGACAAGGTTATCATCGACGCGGGGGCATCATTTGCCCCGGGGCAGGTTTATGTGGCCCTTAGCCGGTGCCGTACGTTGGAAGGGATAGTGCTGGCAACCGATATCGCCGGGGGGATGGTAGGCAGCGACCCGCAGGTAGACGGATACATCGCCCGTCAGGAAGAGGAGGCCGCATTGAGCAATGAGCGTCTTCCGGCAATAAAGCAGGAGTATTTCCGTCACTTGCTGCTTGACCTTTTCGGGTTTGGCGAATTGGCCATATTGCAGGAATCGCTTACCAGGCAGCTTGCACAGACGTTCCGTCATTCCTTTCCGAAGGAAACCGAGCGTCAGCAGCAGATCGGCATCGAGCTGCGAGAGAAGATTGTAGAGGTTGCCGACAAATGGATTGCGCGTCTCAGCAATCTGCCTTATGATGAGTTGAAATCGGAGGCTCTCATGGAGAGGGTAGGGAAGAGTGCGGTCTATTTCAAAAGCGAGCTTGTGCGGGTTTTCGGAGATTCGCTACGCAGCGCTGCCAAAGTGCGTACCGACAATAAGAAAGCTTCGCAGAGGGTCAAGGATACTGTGGCCGACCTGCGTCAGAAACTGGATATGCATGTGCTCCTTCTAGGGCGTATTGCCGAGGAAGGGTTCTCCATGTCGTCCTACCTGCGGTTTAAGCAGGTGGCATCGCTTGATGCCGGTCGTGAAAGTTCGTTGAAACGGGTTGCCAAAGGGGGGAGGCTCGACCGTTCCTCAGCAGGGAAACCGGGTGGTATGCCGACTTCGGCAACGCGGCAACCACGCGAGAAAAAGCCGGTAAGCCACCAGGTGAGCTTCGAAATGATGCAGAAAGGGATGACGCGTGAGGAAATTGCCACTGCACGCGGGCTGGTAGTGTCGACCATCACAGGACACTTGATGCAACATGTTGAAACAGGCGACATAAGCCTGGACGACCTTTTCACGCCCGTTGTGGTCAACGCGGTGAAATCGGTTCTTGATATAGTTGGCACCGATGCCGGTTTTATGGAACTGCGGGAGAAACTGCCTTCAGGCATCTCCGACCTCGACCTCCGCTCCATAGCATCGGCTCTCCGCAAGGGCATTAAGTGATTGAGAAAAACGGGGCCGGGTTTGGGGGAATTGGAGAAAAAATTGTAAATTTGCATATTCATTATCAACCGTTTCGGCGAGTGCGGACAGCTGCATATGTTGCTGCGGGCACGTGTCGCCTGGTTCTAACAACAATTTCTATAAGATACAAGCAAGGCAATGGCACAACAGGAAGATGTGTTTAAAAAGATAGTTTCCCATGCCAAGGAGTATGGGTTTGTGTTCCAATCGAGCGAAATCTACGACGGGCTGTCGGCTGTTTACGATTACGGCCAGAACGGGGTGGAGCTTAAGAACAATATCAAACGCTATTGGTGGGAGTCGATGACCCTGCTGCATGAGAATATCGTGGGGATTGACTCCGCGATATTCATGCATCCCACAATCTGGAAGGCATCAGGCCATGTTGACGCATTTAACGACCCGTTGATTGATAACCGCGACTCGAAGAAGCGTTACCGTGCAGATGTGCTTATTGAAGAGCAGATAGCCAAAATAGAAGATAAAATAGAGAAGGAGGTGGCAAAGGCCCGCAAACGTTTTGGCGAGAATTTCGACGAAGCGTTGTTCCGCGAGACCAATCCCCGCGTGATGGAGCATAAAGCGAAACGCGACGCCCTTCACCAGCGTTTCGCCGATGCGATGAATGATAACAATCTTGACGAGCTGCGTCAGATTATCATCGACGAGGAAATCGTGGATCCCATCAGCGGCACCAAGAACTGGACTGATGTGCGCCAGTTCAACCTTATGTTCAAAACCGAGATGGGTTCTACTGCTGACGGTGCGATGAATGTATATCTCCGTCCCGAAACGGCACAGGGTATATTTGTCAACTACCTCAACGTGCAGAAAACCGGCCGCATGCGCATCCCAGATCGGCAAGGCTTTCCGCAACGAGATTGTGGCGCGTCAGTTTATTTTCCGTATGCGTGAGTTCGAGCAGATGGAAATGCAGTTCTTCGTGCGTCCCGGATCGGAACTTGAATGGTTCAAGAAATGGAAGGAGACCCGCTTGAAATGGCACAAGGCACTGGGGCTGGGCGATGAAAAGTATCGTTACCACGACCATGAGAAGCTCGCTCATTATGCCAATGCCGCTACCGACATCGAGTTCCAGATGCCTTTCGGTTTCAAGGAGGTAGAGGGTATCCACTCGCGCACCGATTTCGACCTTTCGCAGCATGAAAAGTTCTCAGGTAAGAAAATCCAGTATTTCGACCCCGAACTAAACGAAAGCTATACCCCCTACGTTATAGAGACATCAATCGGAGTTGACCGTATGTTCCTGAGCGTGCTTTGCTCTGCCTATGAGGAGCAGGCTCTCGAAGGCGGTGAAAGCCGTGTGGTGCTTCATCTTCCGGAAGCCCTTGCGCCGGTTAAATGCGCGGTCATGCCGCTTGTGCGCAAGGACGGCCTGCCTGAAAAGGCCCGTGAAATCGTCAATGACCTCAAGTTTGATTTCAACACCCACTATGAGGAGAAAGATTCGATTGGCAAACGCTATCGCCGCCAGGACGCCATCGGCACACCTTTCTGCATCACTGTTGACCATCAGACGCTCGAGGATAACACCGTGACGTTGCGCGAACGCGACTCGATGGCCCAGAAACGTGTAAATGTATCGGAACTTCACGCTCTTATACATGACCGTGTGAGCCTTAACAGTCTGCTCCGCAAGCTCGGTTGATAATATTAACCAGTAGTAAAAACAGAGAAATTATGAAAAAAGGAACTATAATCGGAATCGTTGTCGCTGTGTGTGCCTTGTTCCTGTTTGCCGGGGGATGCTCCTCCTATAACGGGATGGTCGATGCAGACCAGTCGGTGCAGAAAGCATGGGGACAGGTTGAAAACCAGTACCAGCGTCGTGCCGACCTTATCCCCAACCTGGTCAACACGGTGAAAGGATATGCCGCACATGAAAGCACCACGCTTGAAAATGTTACCAATGCGCGTGCCGGGTTGACAAAGGCTTATGACGAGGCACAGGCTATTACCCCTGAGCAGGCACAGGCTAATGTGGCTGCCTATCAGGAAGCCCAAAGCCGCCTCAAAGGCGCGCTCGACATCTATGTGAATGCCGTTCGTGAGGCTTATCCCGACCTCAAGGCCAATGAAAACTTCCTGAACCTCCAGGCTCAGTTGGAAGGCACGGAAAACCGTGTGACCACCGAGCGTATGCGCTATAACGAGGCTGTGGAGATTTATAACAAGAAGGTGCTCCGTTTCCCCGGCAGGATTTTCGCCGCGCTGTTCGGATTCGACAGCAAGGAGATGTTCAAGGCCGAAGAGGGTGCGCAACGTGCTCCCAAAGTTGAGTTTTAAGACAGACGTGTCGTTACAATTTACAGTGCGAAATAAGTGAAAAAGCTTTTTTATATAGTCGGAATCATTGCTGTCGCATCGCTGATGTCGTGCAAAAAGGATGACGACGAAAACACTTGGGAGACATATCGCGAATGGCGCGAAGCCAACCGCACATGGTTTGCCCAGCAGGAAACGAAGCTCGACAAGGATGGCAGGCTGTTCTATGAAAAGGTTGCCCCGGTGTGGTCGCCTGACGAATATATCCTGATGCATTGGTTTAACGACCGCTCGGAAACGGCCGGAAACCTAGTGCCGTTGCTTACAAGCACGGTCAGCACATGCTATATAGGGCACCTGTATAACGATGTTCCTGTTGATTCGTCATATAAGCAGGTCGACGCCCTTTTCAACGCACGTGTTTCAGGGTTGGTAGAGGGTTGGCAGATTGCCTTGATGAGTATGCATGTAGGTGATACGGTGCAGATTGTAATCCCATATTCCCTTGGCTACGGCTCTTCGGCTACAGGAAGCATCCCTCCGTATTCCGCTCTCCGATTCAACATGAGCCTGAAGGATATCCCGGCTTATGAAGTCCGTCCATAACGGATATATCGTTATGGCATAGCCTGACATAGTACAAACACAGAACCGGCGGTGTGTCACTGGACACATCGCCGGTTCTGTGTTTGTATTGGAATGGATTTGGCAACCGGTTTAAATGATGAGCCGTAGTTGCGTAATGATGGTGATGACCAAAGACCTGTTATTGCCAGCCTCCTCCGAGAGCCTTGTAGAGCTGCACAAGCGCCAGGTTTTCGTCGCGGAGGGCGTTGCTGAGGCTTAGTTGTGCATCGAAGTGGCGTCGCTGTGCGTCGAGCACCTCGATGTAGTTGATGCTCCCCGCACGGTATTGCAGCTGGGCGAGATCGACATATTTTTTAGCGGCGTTGCGCGAGTGGGTTTTCAGCGACGTTGCCTGGCGGAGCTTGCGGTATGTCACTACGGCGTCGTCAACTTCCTTGAATGCGGTAAGCACCTGCTGCTCATATTTGAGGCGTGATTGCTCATAGGCTGCGATGGCTTCGCGGTATTTGCCCTGTTTACGACCGAAATCGAAAATCGGGCCGACGAGGCTGCCTGCTATATATGAGAAGGGGGATTTGAAGAAATCGGCAAGTTCGTTGTTCTCCCATCCACCTTGCAGATTGAACGTGAGCTTTGGAAACCGGTCGGCATATGCCACCCCGACCCCGGCCATTGCAGCCTTGAGGTTGAGTTCGGCACTCCGCAGGTCGGGACGTCGTTCCAACAACTGCGACGGCAGCCCGAGGGGGAGGCGTTCTGACGGCATCATTTCGGCCTCGATGGCGTTGCGCTCTATGAGTTCGTCGGGAAATTCCCCCATAAGGAGGCTGATGGTGTTTTCAGTCACCTTTATGCGGCTTTCAAGATTAGGGATAAGTGTAGCTGTAGAGGCATATTCGACCTGGGTCTGTTGATAGACGAGTTCGGAGGTCAGACCCCCTTCGAAACGGAGTTTTGCCTTTGCCACACCTTCCTGGCGGTTTACAAGAGTGCGACGCACTATTGCAAGCTCGTTGTCAAGAGCCACAAGGTTGAAATATGCGGAGGCAACCTCGGCAATAAGGCTCATGCGGAGGGCGCGTTCGTCCTCCACCGATGCTTTCCACAGGGCTTCACCTTTTCGTTTGCCCCATCGGAACTTCCCCCAAAGGTCTATTTCCCAGTTCAGGGATGCCTTTAGGTCATGTTGTGCGTCGCCGACGAATTTTTCGCCGTAATAGTCGTTTGTCTCACGGTTGGCGACCACGGAGCCGTTCAAAGTGGGGAAAAGGTCGGCTTTGTCGACGCGATAGGCTTGGCGAGCCTGCTCGATGCGTGCCGCCGCCGCCTGTAAGTCGCGGTTATTTTCGAGCGTGCGTTGGATTAAACGGCAAAGGGCGCTGTCGCCGTAAAACTTCCACCATTCGATGTCAGCGATGGTAGTTGTGTCGGTTGAGTTTCCGGCGAGTGTTGCCGGGAGGTCGAGTTGCGGTGCCTTGCACTGGCGCACGGCCGAGCACCCTCCGGCAAGAAGGGAGGCAATAAGCAGTATGGCGAGATTAATTGCTTTCATTGTCAGATGGGATTTTCGTTGCGGGTTTGTTGCGCCTGGCGCGGTATTTTTCTTTGAGATTGTAGATTGCCACAAAGAAAAGCGGCACAAACACGATTCCCACAGTCACTGCGACCAGCATTCCGAAGAACACCCCTGTGCCTATGCCCTGGCGGCTTGCCGATCCCGGCCCTGTGGCTATTACAAGCGGTATAAGGCCGAGGATGAATGCCAGTGATGTCATTACTATGGGGCGGAACCGGAGGCGCATCGCGGTCAGGGCTGCTGCCGACGGTGCTCGCCCTTTCTCAACTTCGGCTTTGGCAAATTCCACAATCAGGATGGCGTTTTTGGCCACAAGGCCGATAAGCATTACCAAACCGATTTGGAAATAGATGTTGTTTTCCAGACCGCATACCCAGATGCCCATGTATGCCCCGATTCCGGCCACAGGCAGGGATAGGATTACGGCTATCGGCACCGACCAGCTCTCATATTGCGCTGCAAGGAACAGGAATACGAACAGGAATGCCAGGGTCAGCACAAGGCCGGTTTTCCCGCTTTCATGTTTTTCCTGATATGACAGGCCGCTCCATTCCACACCTATGGATTCGGGCAGCCTGTCCTTGACTATTTTCTGCAGGGCATCCATTGCCTGGCCGGAACTGTAGCCGTGGGCTGCCTCGCCGGTTATGGTGGCAGCATAGAACATGTTGAATCGTTTGATTGTGCCGGCGCCGGTGGTGTAGTGTGTGGTTCCGAGCGCGGTGACGGGAATCATGGTGCCGTCGGCACTGCGCACGAAATAGAGGTTGAGGTTGTCGCGGTGAGAGCGGTAGGGAGCCTCGGCCTGGATATACACGCGGTATATTCGGTTGAACATGTTGAAGTCGTTGATGTAGACCGAGCCTGTGAATGCCTTCATCGTGGCGAATATGTCGGATAGGGGCACACCCTGCATGCGTGCTTTGTCGCGGTCAACGTCATAATAGAACTGTGGTATGTCGTTTTGCAGCGACGACGACAGGCCGGAGATTTCCGGGCATTTGGATGCGTAATGCATCAGGGTGTCGACAGCATGTTGCAGGTCGGTGTAGGTGGCGTTCCCGCGAGCTTCAAGAACCATTTCGAAACCGCCCGATGTGCCGAGGCCGGGGATAATGGCCGGGGTGGAAAGGTAGACTTTCGCTTCGGGATACTTCGACATTTCTTCGCGTATCCTTCCCATTACCGGGGCTACCCCGTCGGAACCGCGCTCTTCCCACGGTTTTAAAATCACTGTGAGCTGGCTATGGGCCTGGTTGGTGCCTACGCGCGGGCTTGACCCGGTTACGTTGAGCACATGCTCCACATCAGGGTCGTCTTTCAGGAATGCCATAGCCCGGTCGGTGACCTCGCGTGTGCGTTCAATCGTGGCACCTTCCGGCAGTTCGAGTTCCACGGTGAAATATCCCTGGTCTTCCTGGGGCATGAAGCTTTGCGGCACGAGCCTGTTCATAAGGAATATACCCACCATCAGGATGCCGAATGTGGAGAACATTATGCGCGGGTTTACCAACGTGCGTCCCACTATCTTGCTATAGAAGCGGTTGCCTTTGGCCAAGCGGTAGTTTATGGCTCGGAACAGCTTGTTGCGTGTGCGGTGGCTGCCGGGTTTGAGCACCAGCGAGCACATCACGGGGCTGAGGGTGAGGGCTACGATTGTCGAGATAATAACCGATACGGCGATGGTGATTGTGAACTGGCGGTAGAGCATGCCGGTAATTCCCCCCAGGAAGCTCACAGGCACAAAGACGGCACACAACACAAGCGACATGGCAATAAGCGCCCCGCTGAGGTTGGCCATAGCCTTTTTGGTGGCTTCGTAAGGTGAGAGGTTTTCCTCTTTCATTATACGGTCAACATTCTCCACCACAACTATCGCGTCATCGACCACGATGCCTATGGCGAGGATGAGGCCGAGCAATGTCAGCATGTTGAGCGAGAAGCCGCATGCCATCATCACGGCGAAAGTGCCGATAAGCGAAATGGGTACGGCAACGATTGGGATAATCGTGGCGCGCCAGCTCTGTAACGACAGGAAGACCACGAGGATTACCAATAACAGGGCTTCGAACAGGGTGCGGTAAACATGATGAATCGAAGCCGAGATATATGTGGTGGTGTCGAACGGGATGGTATAGGATATCCCTTCGGGGAAATTGCGGCTGATTTCCTCCATGGTCTGCTTTACGGCATCGGCCACGTCGATGGCGTTGGCACCGGGAAGCATGTTGATGTTGAGCACGGCGGCATTCAGGCCGTCGATACCGCTTTCAGTGGAATAGGATGAAGCTTCGAGCGATATGCGTGCCACATCTTTGAGGCGGATTATCGACCCGTCGGGGTTGGCACGTACAACGATTTGCTCGAACTCGTCGACTGACGACAAACGCCCCTGTGCGGTTATAGGGAAGGTAATATCGACCCCTTCCATAGGGGCATCACCCATCACACCGGCAGCCGATTCGCGGTTTTGGTCCATCAGCACCGACTGGAGGTCTTTTACCGTAAGCCCCAGGTCGGCCAGTTTGTCGGGTTGCACCCATATGCGCATGGCATAGTAACGGCTGCCGACATTCGATACGCTACCCACGCCCGGCACACGCCTTAACATGTCGAGAACGTTGAGTGTGGCGTAGTTCGAGAGGTATATTTCGTCGAATTTGGGGTCGGACGAAAGGAGCGTTATGGTCATCAGTTTGCTGGCGGCCTGTTTCTCGACCGACAGACCGTTTTTCACTACTTCCGACGGCAGGCGCGATTCGGCTTTTTTGATTCGGTTCTGGATGTCGACGGCAGCAAGGTCGGGGTCGGTGGATATATCGAATGTCACCGTGGCGTTGAACGCCCCGGAATTCGAGCTGGTCGATTCCATGTAGAGCATTCCGGGCGTTCCGTTGAGTTCCTGTTCTATCGGGGTGGCAACGGCCTGTGTTACGGTCTGCGCGTCGGCACCGGGATATGACGCGGTGATTTTTACCACCGGCGGCACAATCTGGGGG
>OFGQ01001553.1_pt1 | contig 14880 bp, 15 predicted proteins | sample 1521791 | NCBI WGS metagenome assembly OFGQ01 (sample SAMEA3504116, study PRJEB24116) | mouse gut metagenome | biome: mouse gut; feature: mouse-associated habitat; material: faeces | place: Denmark | collected 2011 | reverse complement strand
ACCGCTACGCCGTCGAAAATCCGCCTTGCAGATGAACGAATATCCTGCGGAGTTTTGCCAGATATAATGCGGTCAGCACACTAGCCAGGGATGAGGAATTATAGAGCGTGACTAGAAAATGCTGTATGAGGATGATTGCTGGCACAAAAGAAAGGTTTTAGGAGGAACTAAGATGAATTTATCTGATTCAAAGAAAAAACTGGCGTTAGCCGGTGTAATCTGCGGACTTGTAGCGGCATGTCTCGCATTCATGGGCAATCCGGCGAACATGGCGTTCTGTATCGCATGTTTTATCCGTGATACCGCCGGGGCGCTTGGTATGCATCAGGCAGAGGTAGTACAGTATGCAAGGCCGGAAATTATCGGCCTGGTACTGGGAGCATTTGCAATCTCTGTCGCAACAAAGGAGTATCGTTCCACAGGAGGCTCATCACCGATGATTCGCTTCATCCTGGGAATGATTATCGTAATCGGCTCTCTCGTATTCTTGGGATGCCCGCTGCGTATGGTGATCCGTATGTCGGCAGGAGATTTGAATGCATGGGTTGCGTTGATAGGATTTATCCTTGGAGTAGGAACAGGCGTGTTCGCCCTGAAGAAAGGTTTCAGTCTTGGCAGGGCGCATGCTGTAAATAAAGTGGGCGGAACCATGCTTCCGGCAATGATGGTGGGAATCCTGATTCTTGCACTGTTCTCATCCGTCTTAAAGGCCAGTGAGGCAGGACCGGGAAGCATGCATGCGCCGCTGATTGCGTCATTGATAGGCGGTTTGGTATTCGGAGCGGTCGCACAGAAGTCGAGAATGTGCTTCGCAGGAAGTATCCGCGACGTCATTCTGATGAAGAACTTCGATTTGTTCAGTGTGATTGCAGGCTTGTTCGTAGTTATGCTGGTATTTAACATTGCTACCAGCCGTTTTGTGGTAGGATTCAATACGCCGGGAATCATTGCGCATTCTGACCATTTGTGGAATATCCTGGGCATGTATACCGTAGGATTTGCGGCCACATTGGCTGGAGGATGCCCGCTGCGTCAGTTGATTCTTGCAGGGCAAGGCTCCTCTGACTCAGCCGTGACGGTGATGGGAATGTTCGTAGGCGCGGCTCTGTGCCACAATCTGGGGCTTGCGGCAAGCGGCACGGCCATGAATGCAGAGACGAAGGAACTGGTAGCAGGCGCAGTACCGCCTCACGGGAAGGTGGCATGTATTGTGTGCATTCTCGTATGTTTTGTAATCGCATTTACGTGTAAGAGGGATGAAGCAAAATAAAAGACATGCAGGGATGTCTCATATTGGATGTGGGGACAATAAAAAAGGATTGAAATTGTGAACAATACATAGTATTCTATGAAAGAAGGTAATAATATGAAGGAAGTAGATGCAAGAGGCCTTTCTTGTCCGGAACCGTTGATGCTGACCGCGGAGGCGCTGAAAAGCGCGTCCGGACCAGTCAAGATACTGGTGACAGAGCCTCATCAGAAGATGAATGTGGAGAAATACGCCAAGGATCACGGTAAGAAATCAACTGCCAGCGAGAAGGACGGATATTTTGAAGTGGTGATTGAGTAGACATGAGGAAAAAAGAATTAAAATTAGTCGTGACATTCCACACGACTGCGGATGCGATGGCGATGGAGAAGGCGTGTAAGGAATATCAGGTTCCGGGACGTATCATTCCCGTCCCAAGGGCAATTTCGGCCGGGTGCGGATTGTCCTGGTGCGCGGCGCTTGAAGAGCGGGAGCAGATTGTGGAGATGATGCGAAAGGCAGGGATCGAGGAAGAGGAGATGCACGAGTGCATGGTATAGTAAGCCTCAACAGCTCTTGCAGGAGAATACGACGCAGAAAAAGACAGGTATGTGTAAACGTACCTGTCTTTTAAGGTGTAACATCCATAACTAAACTCCTTTAACAAACGTATCCAATACATGCGGCAGCAGTCTGTCGCTGTATTCTGTAAGTGAAAACTTCCCTTTGAAGAGGGCCCAGTCATAGAGCAATGCCCGCTCGTACATAGCATAGATGTTCATCAGTTCTTCGGTTGTGCTGGTATTGCTGAATTCCCCGCTTCCCAGGGCATCATCAATAATCTCTGAAATCCATTTGAAATAAAATCGCTTGTGGTCTGACAGCGACTTCTTGTCCTTCGTCGTAAGCTGAGAAGAATAGAGGAAGGCAAGGAGGGTAATATCAACGCTTGTCTCAATCATATAGAACAATTCGTGGTTCAGGAACAGCAGCTTGTCGTAGGCTGACATATCCGGTGCGACCACAGTATACAGTTCCTCGTACTTCTGGTCGAATAAGTCCGAGAGTGAGTTGAGCAGCGCCTCTTTCCCCTTAAAATAATGATAAAATGTTCCTTTAGACGTCTTGGACGCCGTAATAATATCCTCTACTGTGGTAGAGTCATATCCGTTCTTATAGAACAGGTTCCAAGCGGCTTTTACAATGCGGCTTTTCGTTGATCGCCTTTTACGCGGCATTGGCATCATTCCTTTCCTTTTTCGACATGCAGTCAGGGGACATGCCATGGTTGAATATCTTCATAATTAATGTATAAGAAGAGAAGCGGATTATTGCTGTAACCCGCTTCTTTGCTTATTGCAGTATATCACACATTGTCGTAAAATGCAAAACTAATACGCATCTTAATTATAATAAATCTTAATATGTAGATTAACCTACCTGGAAACCATACTTCAACGGATCGGTCGGATCAATGAGGTATGTCGCAACGCCTGTCAGGTAGCAGCTTCCGGTAATCATCGGGATAACTGCGTCATAATCTTCTACCTTTGTTGTCTCCTTGATTACGCCTTTGAACCGTGTGCCGATAAAGCTCTCATAAATGAATTCCTCGCCTACTTTGATCTCGCCCCAGTGATGAAGGGTAGCAAGTTTTGCGCTTGTACCGGTTCCGCAAGGTGAACGGTCAGCCATAGCATCGCCGAAGATAACCACATTCCTCATGTTTGCTTTGTCCGGATTCGGTGTAGGACCATAGAACTCAACCAAATCAACAGAAGTGATGTCGAGCAGCGGATGCTGGATCGGGATATCTCTGTTGATGATCTCAAGCATCTTCATGCCCAGTTCTGCATATGCCGGAACTGTCTTAGGGTTAATCTCTCCGATGTCAAGCTTCGTGGTATCCACAAGTGCGAAGAAGCTTCCGCCGAAGGAAATCGTAAATTCAATCTCTTTCCCGTCGATAGTCACTTTCTGATTCTCTTTGTAAACGAAAGCAGGTACATTGGTCAGGGTCACGCTCTCTACCTTTCCTTCCTTTACAATAGCGGTCGTACGAATTAATCCGGCAGGAGCGTCCAGAACAACCTCGTTCTCCCCCTCTTTGGACTCAACAAGGCCTGCCTCGATTGCAACCGTAACCGCACCGATTGTACAGTGTCCGCACATGTTCAGGTATCCGCCTGTGTCCATGAACATTACGCCGAAGTCAGCTTCCTTGTTCACCGGCTCGCACAGGAAAGCGCCGAACATATCGTGGTGTCCGCGAGGCTCAAACATCAAAGCGGTACGAACCTGATCGTAGTTCTCCTCCATCCATTTCTTCTTCTCAATCATAGTGTTGCCCTGCGGCTCTGGGAAACCACCAATGACGATACGGCAGAACTCTCCGACGGTATGGGAGTCAACTACCTGCAATGCACTTTCGAAACGACCGAAATTAACATTTGCTTTCAATTCCATAATTCTTATACCTCCTAAAGAAATTTAAATATTTATAGATAAAAACTATAAATTTACTGTAAAAACACTTTAAAAGTCCCCTTACTTTTCCGTGTTTTAAAAAAATGTATTACAACATACAGGAAAAAAATCCACTATAAACGACAGCGATGTAAAAATTAGACTGCGTTCTAGTATGCCGTTCAATTTCTTATACTTATTATGTACGAAAACCCTTGAAAAGTCAATGGTTTTTTGATGTTATAAAAATATTAAAAAAGTGTTGAAATTAGGCGGGAATTATGCTATTGTTAAAACACATGAGAGAATAGATATGGGGGTAGTTGGGTGACTGGTGTGCCTCCTGGTCTTCAAAACCAGTGTGGGGCGTTAAGAGCGTCCCGGGTGGGTTCGATTCCCACATGCCCTCGCCAGAAGATATCATTTATAGATGTTATTTATAGATTGTGCAGCAGCAGGAAGTAAGTAGACGAACTGTGAAGTTTTGTTTTTTACTTATAATTTAATCAAAAAAGGAGAAGGATAGCAATGGGAAATGTACAGATTTTGTTACGTCAGCATGTCGGCGCGCCTTGCGCGGCAATCGTAAAAGCTGGGGACGAAGTAAAAAAAGGTACGAAGATTGCGACACCGACAGGCCTCGGGGCTAACATTTTTTCCAGCGTATACGGCGTAGTGGAAGAAGTGCTGGAAGACAGAATCATCATCAGACCGGACGAAGAGCAGAAGGATGAGTTTGTCCCGATTGAGGTAGAGGACGAGAACGATAAGCTTGCCATGGTGAAAGAAGCCGGAATCGTTGGTATGGGCGGCGCCGGATTCCCGACAGGAGTGAAGCTTGGCATCAATCTGGCTGAGACGGAGATGGCGGAGCTTGATCCGGAGATTAATCCGGAACTTCCGGCAGACTTTAAGCTGGAGCACAGTTATATACTGATCAATGCCGCCGAGTGCGAGCCGGGCCTTGAGCATAATATCAGACAGATTGAAGAACAGTGCGGCAAGGTTGTGCGCGGCGTGAAGTATTGTATGGAGATTACCCATGCGGACAAGGCCATATTTGCGATCAAGAAGAAGAACGAGAAGGCAATCGAGATCCTGAGGAAAGCGATTGCAGGAGAGGATGAGATTTCTATCCACCTTCTGCCGGATATCTACCCGATGGGCGAGGAACGTGCGGTAGTGAGAGAATGTCTGGGCGTGAACCTTACGACGATGCAGCTCCCGTCAGCCGCAAGGTCTGTTGTTGTGAATCTTGAGACGGCAGCGAAGATTGCGGAAGCAATTGACGAGAAGAAGCCATGTATTACCAAGAACTTAACGGTACGCGGCAAGATTAACGGAGGCAATCAGGCGCATGTATTCATGGATGTGCCGGTGGGCGTAAGCGTTGGCGAGCTGATTGAGAAAGCAGGCGGTATCGAAGGCGTATACGGCGAGATTATTATGGGCGGAGCCTTTACCGGAAAGTCAACGGAACTTGACGCGCCGATTACGAAGACGACAGGCGGCATTCTTGTTACGATTGAGTTCCCGGATCTTCACGGAGCGAACGTAGGGCTTCTTGTCTGTGCGTGCGGTGGAAGTGAAGAACGTATGCGTGAGATTGCGGATAAGATGAACGGCAAAGTAGTATCCGTATGCAGATGTAAGCAGGCAATCGAGAATAAGCCGGGCGCACCGCTCAAGTGTCTGAGGCCAGGGAATTGTCCGGGACAGGTTAAGAACAATATGCAGTTTAAGAAGGATAAGTGTGAATATATTATCATCGGCAACTGCTCCGACTGTTCCAATACGGTTATGGCATCCGGCCCGAAGATGGGATTGAAGGTCTTCCATCAGACAGACCATGTGATGAGGACTGTTGGCCATGCGCTTTATAGGACGTTAAGAGTTTCTAAACAGGTAGACCAGCTCCCGAACGGGAAATAATATTTTGTGTTAATAAAAGCGGTATTGCTGTTGCAGGCAATAAGGCAAGGGACCCCCGATTCTTTTGCCTGGGGATAGAGAGGTACTCTCCACATTGCATGTAATTGTTATATACATTTCATGCCGTGAATGTCACGGCAGCCTGTAAGGTGTGCGAAGGGCGCGCTGAATCGGGCGGTAATTATCTGAGCGGACCGCAAGAGGGACGCGTGGACCAAATTAAGGAGGGAAAACAATATGTCAATCACAGCTGAAACAGCGAAAGCTCATGCTCATGATCCAGCGGTATTATGTTGTAGAGCCGAGGGCGGCATTACAATCGAACCGGCGAATCTGGAAGATCCGGCAATCTTTGATGATTTGGTAGATTCAGGATTATTGAATCTTGACGGCTGCCTTACTATTGAGGAAGTTCTGGGAGCAAAACTTACAAAAACGTGTGATTCTCTCTGCCCACTGACTGCAGACGTTGTAGAAGGTGCAAAAGCGCCGAGTGCACCTGTAGTTGAGGAAGCAGTTGAAGAAGCAGCACCGGCACCGGTGGCAGCAGCGCCAGCGGCAGCAGGTGGAATTTTGAAGATCCACATCGGAGAAGGAAAAGATATTGACCTTGAGATTCCGGTGGGAGCGCTTGGCGGCGGAAGTGCGGCGGCAGCACCGGCAGCGGCAGAAGCGGTTGTGGCAGCAGGAGCAGCAGCTGACAGCAAGGTAGAAGAAGAGAAGGTTGTAAGGACTTTAACAAGAAAGCATTTTAAGATCACAGAAGTTAAGAGAGGACCGGAGACAAAGATTGAAGGTACGATTCTTTACATCCGTGAGGGAATCGAAGCAGAAGTAATCGACAACCAGGAACTTGTTAAGGATTTCCATTTGGAGATCATTACTCCGGATTTGTACCATACTTATTCAGAGACGATTATGGACGTTCAGCCGATCGCTACAAAAGAGGGCGACGATGATATCGGATGCGGTGTTACGAGAGTTCTCGACGGCGTTGTTATGATGCTGACTGGTGTAGATGAAGGCGGAGTTCAGATTGGTGAGTTCGGTTCCTCCGAGGGATACTTAGATGAGAACATTATGTGGGGACGTCCAGGATGTCCTGATAAGGGTGAAATCTTCATCAAAGGTAATATTGTAATCCAGGAGAAGACCAATATGGAGCGTCGCGGACCTATGGCTGCACATACGGCATTTGATGTTATTACGCAGGAAATCCGCGAGGCTATGAAGAAGCTTGACGACAGTCTTGTAGCAGAGACGCAGGAATTGAAACAGGTTCGCCGTCCAGGCAAGAAGAAAGTCGTAATCGTAAAAGAGATTATGGGACAGGGAGCTATGCATGATAACTTTATCCTTCCTGTAGAGCCTGTAGGAGTACTTGGCGCAAGGGCGAACGTTGATTTAGGAAATGTTCCGGTATGCGTATCTCCGCTTGAGGTTCTTGACGGATGTATTCATGCCCTGACATGTATCGGACCTGCATCAAAAGAGATGTCCAGACATTACTGGAGAGAGCCATTGGTTCTTGAAGCTCTTCATGATGAGGAAGTTGACCTGTGCGGTGTTGTATTTGTTGGTTCACCACAGATTAATGCAGAGAAGTTCTATGTATCCAAACGTGTAGGACACACCGTAGAGATGATGGACGCAGACGGAGCTTTCGTTACAACAGAAGGCTTTGGAAATAACCACATCGACTTCGCAAGCCATATCGAACAGATCGGTATGAGAGGAATCCCGGTAGTAGGTATGTCCTACTGTGCAGTTCAGGGAGCGCTCGTTGTTGGTAACAAGTACATGCAGTACATGGTTGATAACAACAAGTCCGAATCCGGTATTGAGAATGAGGTACTTGGATGTAATACACTTTGTCCGGAGGATGCAGTACGTGCGATTGCTATGCTCAAGACGGCTATGGCAGGAGAAGATGTAAAGGCTGCTGAGAAGAAGTGGAATCCAAACGTTAAGTCTTCAAACGTTGAGCTGATTGAAGCTGCATACGGCACGAAGATTGCTCTGGAAGAGAATGAGCAGTCCTTGCCGATGAGCCAGAAGCGTAAAGAGAAATACGATTAATCAGGTGTTGGTTGAAGAATGAATGACGAACGTTTGAAATATGGCGACAAGGTCATTTATATGGAAGGTGTTATTGTGGATGTTGATGATTGCAGCATAAGTATAGACCTGAAGGGACGTCTTGGTTTTTTTAAAGCGCCAAAGCGTATGTTTATCTGTGACACAGAACCCAAGGTCGGACAGGAAGTTGGCTTTCGCATGAGCTTTCCGGAGCAGTTAGGACCAGAGATAAATGACAAGTACGTCAGTAACATTGAAAAAGAACGGCGCAAACAAGAAGAGATGCGTAAGCGTTTGGATAATGAGGAGGTCTAAAAATGAGTTTAACGGTTGTTAAAGGTTTACAATCAGAGATATTCGTTCCTATTACTCCACCGTCTGTATGGACTCCTGTAACAAAAGAGCTGAAGGATATGTCCATTGCTCTTGCTACGGCAGCAGGCGTTCATAAGAAAGATCAGGAAAGATTTAATCTTGCCGGAGATTTCACATGGAGAAAGATAGAGAACACAACTCCGTCAGATGATCTGATGGTATCCCACGGCGGATATGATAACAGTGATGTTAACAAGGACATCAACTGTATGTTCCCGATTGATAGAATTCATGAACTTGCAGCAGAAGGATTTATTAGGGCTTGTGCTCCTGTACATGCAGGATTCATGGGCGGCGGCGGAAACCAGGAGAAGTTCAAAGGCGAGACTGGTCCTGCCATTGCACAGATGTTTAAAGAAGAAGAGGTTGACGCAGTAGTCCTCACCGCTGGCTGAGGTACCTGCCACCGCTCTGCAGTATTGGTGCAGAGAGCGATTGAAGAAGCTGGAATTCCTACAATTATTATTGCAGCTCTTCCACCGGTTGTTCGTCAGACCGGTACTCCTCGTGCGGTAGCTCCGCTCGTTCCTATGGGTGCGAATGCAGGTGGACCGCATAACGTAGAACAGCAGACGCAGATTGTAAGGGCAACTCTGGAGCAGTTGGTAGAGATTCAGACACCAGGAAAGATTGTTCCTTTGCCATTCGAGTATATTGCGAAAGTTTAAGAAGGATTAACATGGAAAGGGCAGATAATGGAGCTATCTGCCCTTTTTAGAAGGAAGATATGACAATATATCGGAAAGTCATACGATATATTGCATGACAGGTATGAGGTAGCCTGCGCATGCAGGCTGCGTTGACGGAGGTGATAAAGGTGGCTGATGAAGTAATAGACCTGAGAAAACTTGTAATTAAAGCATTCCATATGAATGATGTAGAATGGGGCGAGCATAACGATATTAAGGTAGACGGGAAGATGACAGTCAGCAAAGAGATGCTTGACGGGCTGGTGGCTGAGGAGGAATACATAGAGAAGATAGATATACAGCTAATTAAACCGGGGGACCATGACAGGTGGACGAACACAATCATGGATATTATACCAATCTCTACAAAAGTTCTTGGCAAGATTGGGGATGGAATTACGCACACGATTACCGGTGTATATGTGATGCTTACCGGTGTGGATGTGAACGGGAAACAGTGCCATGAATTTGGGTCATCGGAAGGGAATCTCAAGGAGCAGTTGTATTTAAACCGCGCAGGGACTCCGGGAGATGATGACTATATTATTTCCTTTGACGTTACTCTTACTGCCGGGATGGGGCAGGAAAGACCAGGACCGACGGCAGCACACCGCGCCTGTGACAAGTTTATTCAGACCTATCGGGATAAGCTGAAGAGATTTCGTGGAGAGAAATGTACGGAGAGACACGAATACCATGACATTGTAAGGCCAGGCAAGAAGAGAGTGCTTATCATCAAGCAGGTAGCTGGACAGGGGGCCATGTATGATACGCATTTCTTTGCAAATGAGCCGTCCGGTGTAGAGGGCGGACGTTCAATCATTGATATGGGCAATATGCCGATTCTGGTGACTCCTAATGAGTACCGGGACGGAATTATCCGCTCTATGCAGTAAGGAGGTAGAAGATATGGGAATAGGACCATCAACCAAGGAGACTTCGCTTCATCATTTCAGAGATCCGCTTCTGGATGTAGTGTCGAATGATACGGATCTTGACCTGATGGGCATCCTTCTGGTAGGGACGCCGGATGATAACAAAGATAAGATGTTGGTAGGAACCCGCTCGGCAGTGTGGGCTGAGGCAATGAGGGCTGACGGGGTGATTATCTCATCTGACGGCTGGGGAAACAGTGACGTGGACTTCACGAATACATGCGAGCAATTAGGGATAAGGGGAATCCCGGTGACAGGGCTCAATTTCAGCGGTACGGTAGCACAGTTCGTGGTGGTGAATGAATACCTGGATGGTATCGTAGATATTAATAAGAGCGCAGATGGGACGGAGACCAATGTAGTAGGGGAAAATAACATGGTCGCGCTCGACTGTAGAAAAGCGATGGCGTTATTGAAGCTAAAGATGCGCCAGAAAGATCAACAGAAGAAGTAAGAATGTTGATGAATATGAGAGGTTGAAGAAGAGATTTTGCGTTGGTGTATGGACGCAGAATCTCTTTTTAAATTTTTCATAGCAGGAAGATAGAAATCATGAGAAAGGTTCGGACAAAAGAAAAGGCACGACCTGTATGTCGTGCCCTTTCTTTTTGGTATGTCATTGAGAGGTTTTCCTCGTTGCATTGCAGTTTTGTCTTATATACAAAGCTGGGGAATGCTCCTCTGTAAAGAGGACGTATATATTAATTGGAGTTCACTGTTGCAAGAACGTTCTTGGGGGAAACGATCGGCAACTGTGTAACTGCAAATACAACCGCAACGGTTTACTTAATGTATATAACCTTTTCTTTCTTAATTGTTTATACACATTTAAGATAGGTTTAATATATCACCTTTGTCTTAGGGTGTCAATACTATAGTTGTATGAAAATAAAAATTTATGCAAAATAACAATTATTTATTATAAGAAGATTAAAAAATTTGTTCACTTTGTACTTTAGTCTATTGTGTGCTATTTGTTGAGCGATGGCGTGACAGGACCAAAAGCAATCTCCGGATGTTTATCGTGCATCCACTGTTTAAAACTGTCGGCATCTCCTTCGGTAAAACACGATTTATCAAGCATGACGCCTTCGTTCCGCTCGTTTGTGGATAATCTAAAATAGGATTTTGCCTCCTCAAATTTCAAGATTTCGTTCCATTCTACTTTATTATTTACTTTTCCATTAATATACAAAGAGATGTTCTTTTCTCCGACTATGACCTTGCATGTCCAGTCTTTGCCGTCAAAATAATTAGCTCTGGTAACGCGGAAAGTCTTATCGGCATGCATCCATTGAAAGAACACGCCTCTATATACAGCTACAAATGTCAGGAAGGCTCCGATGGTCTGCCATCTTGCGGGTACATCTGCTTTCCCAAAATAAATCCAGCCGAATACACCTGCGACAAAAATGACACAGTAAATATAAAAAATAGGTAACTTCCAGAACTTAGGAGTTGCCCATTTATCATAACGTCTTCGAGTCATTACATATTCGTTTACAAACATAATAGTTTCTCCGTTTTTCATAATAAACTCCTAAAATATATGTCCTTATGACAGATGAATTGCATCTGTCATATATATAAATGGCCATCCCTCCGGACAGCCATTTATATCTTAAATATAAAAAACTAAGTATTAATTTCTAAGTTAAGCGACGCCAGCTTTTCTGTCTTTGTTTGCAGCGCTGATCAATGTATAGGAAGTCCAGAACAGAACGACACAGATCAGGTTAATCAGCCAGAACATCGGAAGGTTTGTAACGAGCTTCCAAGCGATGAATACACCGATACATCCGCCGATCGCATTGCCGATTGTATGGGATACATCGTATCTGTGTGTCTTGATGAACTCGATGGAACATGCAGGCATCAGACATGCACAGGAACCCATGAATACTGGGAAACAAGCCGTTCCGTCAACACCAAGCAGAAGACAGGTCGCCATACATGGAGCATACAGACCAAAACCGATATCCATCAGAGCGCCCCATAAAATATTAAGTCCTGCAGCTACAATCAATTTCCATCCAGTTAAACCGGTAGCAGTTCCTACGGCGCCGAAAGGTCCGACACCCGTGTTTTTGCAGAGCATAATAATTGCAAGAGGTATCATGATGAAGCCAAGAGCGTATCTGATCTTGTTACGCGGCCACTTCGTAACGATGGTAGCAAATCCAAATGAACCTACGGCTGCACATATGTACATAATCCACAAGAACATAGGGTCACAGTCTACGGATGCAGTGAAGATGAATGCCTCGAAAATAACCGGGAAGGTATCTCCAATATTCAGAGTACCCGGAATGTCGATATCGTCCATCTGGTTGAATAATTTGTACATGAAGGTGGATGGGGCATAAGAGCCGCAGCCAAGTGTGTCAAGGAAGTTGGCGATAATACCTACCGTAAAACCAGCCGCCCATTGCTTGCCGGTTGCACTGTGGAGGTCATCCATACGATTCTTGAAAATATCGAAGATGAGTCCGAGTCCGGTTCCGGCTGCCAATACGCCGAATAAGATTTGTAGTGCTAGTAACATAAAAATTCCCTCCAATCCTCAGATTATAAGATTAGTATAATTTTTTCAGAGGCAATCCCCCGATTTATCGCCTCTGATATAAATTTATCATTTTACTGTAAAAAAGTCAATGAATTCTTGCATGAAATATATACGAATTGATGAAAAAATTTCGTTAGCTTGTATCATGTATAGTGCAGTTTTGATAATAAAATAGGGCAGGCATCCGTTCACGGAGGATTTAGGACGTCCGGTCTTCGCTGGTTTTCCGGAAGGGGTCGTCTTTTCCGTTCAGCAGCAGGGAGACTTTGAAGATATGGTCCGGATATTCAATCCGGGCAATCCCGTTGTATTTGTCTGTTGTACTCAAGACAGAAGCAAGACCTATTCCTTTCCGATCTTTCAATTTAGAAGAGAGAAAGGTGCCGTCGGGCGCCAGACGTATGACGCCTTCATAGCTATTACTGATCTGGACAACCAAAATGGATGTACTCGCCATGGACAGCTTGACTTTGATGAAACGTTCCTGTGATTTCATGCGGTTACATGCTTCGATGGCATTTTCCAGAAGGTTTCCAAGAATGATGCAAAGCTCGGTATCTGAAATCGGTGGAGTATGCTCCAGGGAAATGTCCAGAGACAGAGGGATCTCCTCTGATTCCGCCTGTTCCTCGTAATAGCATAGCAGGGAGTTGACGGCTACGCTGTTGCAGTAGAAATGGACGGTCTGGGCGGGAAACAGAAGCATGGACTGACGGATGTATGACCGGAGTCCTTCCAGTTCCCCGTCATTGATATAGCCTTCTATGGCGAGGAAATGATGCCGCATGTCGTGGCGGAAACGGCTGGTTTCCTGAATATTATGCTGAAGGAGTTCCATCTGTTTCTGCTGTGCCGCAATCTGTGTCTCTGATAGGTGGAGGTTTTCTAAAAGCTGTGCATTTTGGCTGACATCAACAACCATCTTTAACAGGATCACATAGGTTGCGAAGGTGAGCAGAATCCACAGAGGCGGTATGAGGGAAAATTCATTTCCCGGGTAAAGAGTATAGTGGGAAACATCCGTCGTAATAATCATTGTAAAGATGGCATTATTGCAAACCGGGATGACCCATATGAATTTCCAGACAGAAAGCGATACCGTGTAATCCAGCGCAGGACGCATGATCATCTTGTAGAACAGAAGGATGAATGGAAATGTCAGTATGGTAAGCAATGTCGTAATGCATGAAATCTCAAGGATAGCATGCACAGGGAGCTCGTCTGTGAACAGGTAATAAATATGTGAGGAGAGACAACGGATGTTCTCAGAGTAAGATTTTACAACGGCAATAATAAAGAAACCTTGCAAAAAGCTGTACCGGCACAAACCGACAAAGATAAATACGCCGACGAACGTAGAGATCATAGAAAGCACGAAACGCTGCAGCGGGCTGCCAAGTACCAGATAAATGTAAGCTCCCCAGAAAGAGGCGGCAATAAAAAGGGAAATACCAGCCAGAATCAGGGGGAGCACAGGGGTTTTTAACTGATCTTTAAAGACGAGAAACAGTAGCAGGATGCAGGGGATGACGAAGAGCAGGTTGTTAATAATATACGCAAATGTCATGATAAAAGATCTCCTTTGGACCGGTGGTCAAATATATAGTCGGCATAGAGCTGCAGGACCTCCTGCCTGCGGGCTGATGCAATGGGAATACGTTCCTTGTTTTTCAGGATGAATTCCTTGTGGGAAAAGGATTCGATATAGTCCATATTGACTGTGCAATTCCGGTAGCACCACAGGAAGTTTGCATAAGGTGAAAGCATCGGGAGGAACATATCAAAGGACATATAGGAGCGCACAATACAGGAGACCGTGTGTACCTGTATATAGTGGTTGGAATAATCGGTATACAGGATATCTGAAAGCATTACACGCGTACGGTAACGCCCTTCTTTCAGTTCGATATAACGGGCGAACCGGGAAGCAATCTGCTCATAATGGTCTAATGCATCCTCTAAATCAACATATTTATAAGGTTTGACAAGGTAGTCAAGGGCATGGACCCGATATGCGGCAACAGCATGTTCTTCACTTGTAGTGATGAAGATAATCTGGCACTTAGGGTCTTCCCTGCTGATTTCACAGGCAAGCTGGATGCCGTCCATATGCTCCATGTAGATGTCAAGGAATACCAGATCATAAGTCTTGTGCTGCATTGAATTTAAAAATATATGCTCATCCGTAAATTTCTCGATGGTCATATACACATGATGGTCATGGCAATAACGAGACAGGTAATCGTGTAAGAGTTCAATATCGCTGTCGGAATCGTCTACCAGTGCTATTGTCATAGTTTCCCTCCTGAACGTCATAATATCATAAAATACTCCCGATTCGATATTATACCACATATTTTTTAGTTGTCAGATATGAAAAACAGTAAAAAACAGGAGATTCTGGTAAAAACAGGTTGTTTTGTATCAAAAAAAATACAATATTTCTCAAAAAAGGCTTGAAAAATATGCTTGCCTCAGATATACTAAAAAAGCTGTGACATGATAGCAATGAAGCGAGAGGTTGCTGCCGTAAGTGGCAGGTTTTCCGTGGAGCGAATGTCAAGTTAGGAAACTGGCGACAAGTCACTG
>OFGQ01001550.1_pt1 | contig 14913 bp, 20 predicted proteins | sample 1521791 | NCBI WGS metagenome assembly OFGQ01 (sample SAMEA3504116, study PRJEB24116) | mouse gut metagenome | biome: mouse gut; feature: mouse-associated habitat; material: faeces | place: Denmark | collected 2011 | reverse complement strand
AAGGAATAGCCGGATTCTACTATGTCCACACAGCAGAATCCGGCATCTATGAATGCAGGGCCAAGGGAATCTTCCGCAACCAGAAGATAAAACCGCTGGTGGGAGATCTCGTAGAGCTGGAAGTGATAGACGCGTCTGAAAAAACAGGAAATATTTCCAGAATCCTTCCGCGGAAGAGCAGCCTGATCCGCCCTGCGGTGGCCAATATCGATCAGGCGCTTGTGGTGTTTGCCATCGTGAAGCCGGAGCCGAATTTCAACCTGTTAGACCGTTTTCTGATCATGATGGAGGGGCAGAAGCTTCCCTGTGTCATCTGTTTTAATAAAAGTGATATCGCTTCCGAAAAGGAGAGAGCGGATCTGCAGAAAGCCTATGAGACCTGCGGTTACCGGGTGCTGTTTATCAGCGTCAGGGAAAGGGAAGGGCTTGAAGCGGTGCGCTCTCTTTTGCAGGGAAAGACTACGACAGTGGCCGGTCCCAGCGGCGTGGGTAAGTCCTCCCTGATCAATTACCTGTATCCGCAGGCGGCCATGGGGACCGGCGAGATCAGCAGAAAGATTGACAGGGGAAAGCATACCCCCCGCCATTCGGAGCTGTTTGTGCTGGATTCAGATACTTATATCATGGATACGCCGGGCTTTTCGTCCCTACAGCTTTTTGATATGGAAAAAGAAAAGTTAAGGGACTATTATCCGGAGTTTAAAGCATATGAGAAGCGCTGCAGATTCCGGGGCTGTGCGCATATCAGTGAGCCGGACTGCGGTGTCAAGGAGGCGTTTGCGGCAGGGAAGATCAGCGATGTAAGGTATCACAATTATAAGGTGCTGTATGAGGAATTAAAGAATAGAAAAAAATACTGAGGTGATAAGTGCGGGGTATTGCACCCTCGCGACAGTCACCAATAGATCCAAGCCAACCAAGCCAACCCCTGGTTGGCTTTAAGTACGCCTGCCTGGCTCATTGCTCACGGGAATAAAGGGACTGCATCTTTTGAATCTCATCCTGTATTTCCCTCACAAACTCCTCCGGCGCTAAAACTTTTACCCAGGAACCCTGGCTGAGCAAAAACATTTTGATTCCGGCGCCGGAGACTTCTGCTTCTATAATGGATTTACCTTCCTGCTTATCCACAATTCTGGCGGTGGGAATGCGGTCTAATATGGCCTGGACGGAAGGCCCTGTGAAGGCAAACCGGATTCTCCGGGAAGGTCCCGGCCACATAAACTGGCTTTTTCTGCGAAGCAGACCTTCGTCAAAATTCTGTCCTGCCGAAAGCTGACAGGTATCGCGGTGCACGGTGATCTCCGTGATCCTGTCCACTCTGAAATAGATCGGTGTATCGGGAGTTTCAGTCTCGCACAGATATCCGATCAGATAAAAATAGTATTCACTGAACATAACGGACACTGGAATGAGTTTTCTCTTTACTGCATCACGGTTCATTTTATAGTAAGAGATGGTAATGATGCGTCTTTTTTCGATACAGTCCGTCAGTTTCCACAGGTTGTCTATCACACTTTGGCAGTCGGAACCGATTTCGTCATAGTGGTACATTTCTTTGCGGATTAACTGCTCCAGTCTGGATCTGTCGGCGGCAGTCGTATTTCTTTTCAGCTTATCGATAAGACATAACAGATCCTGATTGTTAAACGCACGGCTTCCTATCAGAACTTTTGTGACCGCAAGCAGTTCTTTATTCGACAGGAAATGTTCCATTTTTAAAGTGTAGCAATGATCTGTGCTGGAATATTCTAATTCCGGATATCCCAGCAGATCGGCATGCTCGGCAAGAAAGATTTTCAGAGAATTGATGTCTCTTGTGATGCTTCTTGTGGAAACATTGTATTCGAAGGCAAGCAGCCTGGCAGAGAGAGATTCGCCTTTCATGGCTCTGAAGAACAATTCCATGACACGATCCAGTTTCATTCCTTTTTCCATATCCTGAGTTTTCAATTGCAGTACCTCATTTCTTTTGAAATTTGCGGGCATACCTGCATGCACATTTGGCGACTGCCGCAAGAGTCAATAATCCTGTTATCCGCAACGGAATTGTTGACTTTGTCAGTTATATCGACAGAATAAGAATACAGATTTAATAAGACATTCTGTGGCGCAGTAAAAAAATGTGAAAAAATTTTATTATTTTATACTACGACGCTTTCTGTCTGACACAGATGATAACTTTATAACAGGAACAAAAGGAAAGCAGGATAATTTAACGGAGGAGGGAATCAAAATGGCTTCTATATTGAATAAGATCAGGGATACTGCAAATCAGGCGAAGGATGCGGCAACCAGGTTTGCCGATGAAAAAGGCATCAGTGATAAAGTTTCCGGGGCGGCAGCCGAAATCAGGAAAGCATATAATGATACGGCCGCGTCAATGAAAGCTTACAATGAAGAGGCAAAGGAATTAAAAAAAACTTTGGAAGGTGCAATTGCAAGATATGAGTTCACGTATGTGGGCGGTCTGGATGATATTCCGAAAGCAAAAGCCGGGGCATGGGGGATGAATATCATGCCGGACAGATTTGCGTTCAGAGTTACTGTCACGACAAAGGACTGGCTCTATGATCTGGATATCCCTTATGACGACATCACTGACATCAGGATAGAGAAGAGGACGATCTCCAATGCAGAGATGTTGCTTGGAGCAGGCAACGATGCAAACCAGCAGCAGGAGAATGTTGTTGTCATTGAGTATCAGGATGCGAATGCCCGAAAAGCGACGTTACGTGTCGAAATGCTGACCGGAGTAACTATCTACAATCAGGCCGCTAAATGCAAAGAACTCATGGATCTGCTCCGCAGGGAAGATATTCTGGATCAGCTGAAAAAGGGCGGGAAGCGGGAGAGCGGGGGAAATGTGCTGGAACAGCTTGAAAAACTTTCCCAAATGAAGGATGCAGGCATTTTGTCGGAGGAGGAGTTTACAGCAAAGAAGGCAGTGCTGTTAGCCAAATTGTGATCGGAAGAGTGCCAGGTAAAGAAGTTCGTGCATCGGATCATTCGGAAGAAAAACTTACAAAATGTCAATCGTGAATATGCTCCCCACCGGGCAGGCAGATGCTTATGAGTTCACCTGTCTGTCCAGTGGGGAGCATATTATTTTCAGACGATCTTCTGTATTCGTTTCAAAGCAGAATTCGTTTATCTGTGAAGCAGCTTCCGGATAAATGCGAGGAAGGACGCATGTCTGCTTCCGGCAAGATCCCCGGCAAAGTCGCCGCAGTACAGATAGCGCTCGGATCTGATCCATGATGGTGTATATGTATTGGTGTAGCTGGTTACAAAACTGTTTGAAATGGTTAACATGAGATGCCCCTCCTTTACTTTATTATTTGTGTTTGTTTTCTACTATCATCATAACATAAAAAGAAGAAAATCCAATGGCACTGATATCTAAAAATGCATATAAAATATGTACTGTCAGCACAAAAAGTGGTAGAATGGTCATAAAGGTTTTTCGAGTTTGCATTGCAGATATTGATGATACTGCAGACATGACAGGTGTATAAAAAAGTGGAGAGAGGAGGCAGGGAGGATGGGTTTTACGATACAGGATATGATGATTGCTTCGGAGGAGCGTTACCGGATGAAGTATCTGGCGGGAAAAGACGGGTGGTCTAACTCGATCAGCTGGGTGCATCTGGTTGAAGATACGACAATCATACGGCATTTCTGGGGAAAGGAGCTGGCGGTCACGACGGGATTGGGATTTCCGACGCAGGAGGCGATAATGGAGTTAGCCAGTCATCTGGTGCAGCGCCATGCGGCCGGACTGATTGTCAATACCGGGAACTATATTGAAAAGCTGCCGGACAGCCTGCTCGCATATTGTGAGGAGAACCATCTGCCGCTTCTGACTGTGCCCTGGGAGATCCATCTGTCCGATATGATGAAGGATTTCAGCATCCGTATCTTTGTGCAGGAGAGCACGGATGAGGAGGTTGTAAACGCGTTAATCGCCGCGGTGGAGCAGCCGGACAATCAGGATGCGTATCGGAAAAAGCTGCTGCCTCATTTTGATGTGGACGGAACATTTCAGGTCATGCTCATCGCCAGCGAGGGGCTGGATTCGATGGATACGGTGGACAGAAGAAGGCTTTCCTATCGACTGCAGATGTATCTGGAGCAGATTACGCACAATGGGAGCTTCTTTTATTACAATTCGTTTTTTGTACTTGTCGTCAATGCGATCAGGCAGGAACTTCTGATTGAACTGGGTGAAGGGATGTTAAATAGGGCACACAAGCGGATGCCGGACAGACCGTTCTATGTAGGCATTGGGAGTCTGGTGACAGATATTGAAAACCTTGCGGTCAGCTACCGGAGAGCGGAGGCGGCGGCCCGGATGGCGATGCGGACAAAAACCACACTCCTGCAGTTTGACGGGATGGGGATGTATCGTCTGCTGTACAGCTGTACGGATACCGGTCTGCTTGCCCAGATACAGCGGGATACTTTGTCTGTGCTGGAAGAACATGACAGACGGCATAACTCAAATTACGTGGAGACGCTGCAGAGTTATCTGGAGTTTGATGGAAGCATACAGGCGATGGCTCAGAACATGTTTACGCACCGGAATACGATCATCTACCGCATGAATAATATCAAAAAACTGCTGGGCACGGAGCTTGCCACACCTGCAGAACGTCTGCCGTATCAGATCGCGTTTTACATACGTAACATGTAACAGGGAAGTGAGTGTGGTTATTATTTAGGGATCAGAAATGCGCTGAACGGTGTATTTTGTAAGAATGTGTTTTGGAAGTAAGACGATACCGGCGGAAAATGGATAATAAAAATCTGGAACCGTAGTTATATTTGTGGTATGATATGAGCTATTGGAATGATTTTGACAGGAGAAATGGAAATGATTAAAGATATTATTGTGGCAAACGAAACCGTAACCCCTAACCAAAAAGAATTGCAGATTTTGCGTGAGAATTTTCCATCTTGTTTTCATACTGACGGTTCATTTGATATGGTAAGATTTTCAGAATTTTTAAAAGATAAGGTTGACATATCGCAGGAAGGTTATGAATTGAAGTTTCTTGGCAAGAATTATGCTAAAATGATTGCTTCACTTGATACGGAAACGGTTATTGTTCCTGATGATATACATAACAATCAGCCTGAAAATGCAAAGAGCAAAAATGTTTATATTAGTGGGGATAAGGAGAAAGGTATTCCAGCAGATCATATCAATGAATATTCTGCCGCAAATATTGTAAATCATTTGTAGATTGGCGTATAGAAAAATTGCAGACTCGATTCAGGTATTCTCGCTCAAATCAGCCTGTCATGGAAACCGCACTGACATATAAAGACGGTTCACCGAAAGAAGTGATGAAACAGGGGAAGGTGGGTACTATGTTTGTTGAAGATACACCTTCTGATAAATATTTGTATAACCACATTGCTTTTGATTCTCCGCTGGAAAAGGAAAATATTATGCATTCTGAGATTGATGAAATTGTGGTATATGGCAAAATTCCAAAGTCCAGCATAGCAATTCCCACGATTGTCGGTGAAACTTACAGTCCGGACTTTATGTATGTTGTAGAGCGCAAGGACGGCACAAAGGAACTGAATATTGTGGTTGAAACAAAATTAGTAGAAAAAAAGTCCACTCTACGTGGAACGGAAGAAGCTAAAATTAAATGTGCAGAAGCTTTCTTCAGGCAACTTACGATTGATGGTTACACAGTTTCTTTTCACACGCAGTTGAGCAATAAAAAAATCAAGCAGATTATTGAAGAAGTGATTGAAGAACAATAAATTTTTTGTGACGCTGGAACGATTAGTTCAAAACAGACAATTCAACATTAACAGTATGCGAATTGTAATGGATCTGTAATTTACTTTTGTACTTTACTGTGCTATACTATCAATGCTCGGCTTTCTGCGCATTTGATACTATGGTTCAGAAACTTGTAGATAATTTCAGAACACTCAAACATAGGAATTACTGTGAATCTGTACATATATGTGACATATGATGAAAAGGCGAAGGAAGTGAAGTGCAGAATATTGAAAAAATGCTTAAAATCATCTTAAATTGGTACTCGAAGAAGTATAGAAATTACGAAAAGTACCTATTTTTAAGACATTCCCAAGGAGGTATATAGAAATATGAAACTAGGCATCGTAGGACTCCCCAACGTAGGAAAGAGCACCCTTTTTAATTCCCTGACAAAGGCGGGGGCGGAATCCGCAAACTACCCGTTCTGTACCATCGATCCCAATGTGGGTATCGTGGCGGTGCCGGACGAGCGGATCAGGCTGCTTGGGGAAATGTATCACTCCAAAAAGGTGACGCCGGCAGTGATCGAATTTGTGGATATTGCAGGGTTGGTAAAGGGGGCTTCCAAAGGGGAGGGCCTTGGTAACCAGTTTCTCTCCAACATCCGTGAGGTGGATGCCATTGTTCATGTGGTGCGGTGTTTTGAGGATGAAAATGTGGTCCATGTGGACGGCAGTGTGGATCCGCTCAGAGATATCGAAACCATCAATCTGGAACTGATCTTCTCAGATCTGGAAATTCTGGAGAGAAGGATCGCAAAGACTTCAAAAGGCGCCAGAATGGACAAGACACTGGGAAAAGAGCTGGAACTGTTGGAAAAGATTAAAGCGCACCTGGAGTCCGGGAAACTTGCAATGAGCTTTGAGGTGGGCGACGATGAGGATGATGTGGCGTGGTTCAACTCTTACAATCTGCTGACCGCGAAACCGGTTATTTTTGCGGCAAACGTGGCGGAGGAGGATCTTCCCGACGACGGAACATCCAACAGCGGTGTGCAGGCGGTGAGAGAATTTGCAGCTGAAAACGGCAGTGAGGTGTTTGTGATCTGCGCCCAGATCGAGCAGGAGATCGCGGAGCTTGACGACGATGAGAAGGCGATGTTTTTAGAGGATATGGGCATTAAGCAGTCGGGACTTGATAAGCTGATCGCGGCCAGCTACCGCATTTTGGGACTGATGAGTTTCCTTACCGCAGGGGAGGACGAGACGAGAGCCTGGACGATTAAGATCGGTACAAAAGCGCCCCAGGCGGCGGGAAAAATACACACAGATTTTGAGAGGGGCTTTATCAAGGCGGAAGTCGTCAACTATAAAGATCTGCTGGAACTGGGATCCCTGTCTGCGGCCAGAGAAAAAGGGCTTGTAGGCATGGAAGGAAAAGAGTATGTGGTACAGGATGGGGATGTGATCCTGTTTAGATTTAACGTCTGATACAATTTCCTGTCGGGAAAATGTTGTAAACGCTGGGAGTTACCGCTTGCGGGCGGTAGCTCCTTTTGCTGTTTGACCCCTACCTTACCCCTACCCGATATTTTTGCTCAATAATTTACTGCGCTATCCAGTTTTAGGATTTCATTCTGTTTCAAATCATCCAATACGTGCGTATAGGTATCGGCTGTTTCCTTTATGGTCGCATGACCTAAGAATTTCTGCATAACACGCACGTCCACATTATTTTCTGCCCCTCTGGTGGTGAACGTATGACGCAGACAATGGGGATGGAAGTTGCTGACGCCGATTTTCGCACAGATAGAATAACAGGTGCGCCGCATATTCGTAGGGTCAAGCGGTCTGCCTAACTGGGTGCAGAATACAAGGTCGTTATCTTCGTAGGCGGTGCTGGCTTTTTCCTTGTTTTTCTCCTGTTGCTCCCAGACATCAGCAAGTACTTTGATAGCCGTATCATTGAGAGGGATTGTTCGCTCACTGGACAGGGTTTTCGGTGTGCCAAATTCTAAGTGCCAATGTTCGTCTGCATTGTCAGGGTCTTTCACCTTGCGGAGGATTCTTCTGATGTGCAACTGGTTCTGCTCAAAGTCTATGTCCTGCCATTTCAGCCCTAATAATTCCCCAAGCCGCATACCTGTGCAGAGGTCGAAAATATAGACAACGCCCATGTAAGTTACTTTCGCCTGTTCCACAAATGCGTTCTGCTGTTCCAGTGTCAAAACATTGATTTGCGGTTTTTTTGTCTTTGGCAGTTTTACCCTGTTGGCGGTATTGCGGACAATCAAGCCATCGTCTACCGCCGTTTCTAAGGCGTTGCTTAACAGCTTGTAAACATCTATCACCGTAGATGGTGCCAACCCCTTATCGGACAAGCTGTTGACAAATTTCTGAATGATGTCCTGTCGGAGTGCCTTTAGCTTATAGTGACCGATAGCTGGTTTGATGTGGTTTTTTACCTTTACCGTATAATTGATATAGGTAGTAGGCTTTACATACCGCTTTTTGTATTCGGACATATAATAGTCAAGCCATTCGGCAAGAGTCATTTCTGTAGGATTGGTGATAATGCCTTTTTGCAGATTATTCAGCAAGTCGGTCATTTTGGCGGATACTTCCTGTCTGGTCTTTCCATACAGGGATTTACGCTGTTGTTTTCCGTCTGCTGATATGCCAATCGTTACACGGGCTTCCCATGTGCCGTCTTTCCGCTTGCGGATAGAGCCTTCATTTTGTCCTCGTTTTGCCATATGAATCAATCCTCCTTATCGAGCATTTCTTTAAACTGTTCCTCAAATTCTGTCATCTTTAATGATTTTTTAGAGCCTGTACGTTGTCCTGCCCTGATACGCAAGGCTTTTTTAGCATTTACAGAAAAGGTAAGAACAGATGAAATGCCAGCCCGTCTAATGTCATCTATTATACTGTATATATCATCAAAGCCGCTGATGTGCGCCAGTTTCACAGCTATATCATCTGCGGTTAAATCATTTGCGCTCACTTTTTCAGATAAATACTTTCCATATGACGTTGACATTTCAATATATTCTGCAAATGAATAGAACAACTGTCCCATGCACTCAATAAGATTTCGCCGTTGGGGATTTCCGTTGTTAAGAGACAATGAATTTATGGTATTTGCTATGGAATCAGCTAGAAAGTCTCCTTCATCTTCTGCAACCATATCCAAAGAATGAAGTAAGCGATTTACGCTATCTCGCTTGGAATAGTCCGTAGATGATGGATTCATTTTTTCTGTCAGTCCGTAAAGGTAATCAGCGGTGCATCCGTAATATTTTGCAAGGTCAATGAGGATAGTCTGGTCGGGAAGATGCCTGCCGCTTTCATAACTGCTTAAAGCCTGTTTGGTAATACCGATTTTGTCAGCAACATCTTTTTGCCCTAAATCTGTTTTTGCCTTGCGGAGTTCTTTTAACCGTTGCCCTACTATGTTTGCTAAATCTTCTTTAGAAGTTTTTCCCATATTATTTGTATCTCCTTTCCGATGATATTGTTATTATACTCCTTTTTATTCAAAAAGTAAATAGAATAGTAGATTTTTTCTTGATTAAGAAATAATGAACAGAAAAGGCTTGACAGAGAATTGCTTGTGTGCTATGCTGTCAATAGAAACACGATTCAAACAAGAATTGGAAATAATAAAAAAGGAGAACTATATGATTAACTACTGTTCTGAAGAAGATTTACCAATCATTATGCAGGCAAAGCACGTTCAGTCGGTTTTGGGGATTTCTAAAGGGAAAACGTATGAACTTATGAATTCCAGTGATTTCCCTACGATTTATCTCAACAAACGTATGGTTGTGCCAAAAGACAAGTTTTTTGAGTGGCTGAATCAAGACAAACGCAAAATCAAAAGGAGGGCAATTTATGTGTCAAGAAAAGGTTGAAAATAAGATTAAGTTTAGCGGCTCATGTATGGATGTAAACACGGGTGCGGAAGTGATTTTTGAAGGATACCGTGAAGGGGGCAACTTATTGCTGGAAGCTAAATGTATATCGGATATCTTAAAGAAACAAGCGGTTCTGGGGCAGAAGGCGCAACAATTTCTGGGTGCAGTCAGGTCTGCACTCAAAAAATGTAAGTATCTATCTCTGCTTTCAAGCCCTGAACAGAATGTAAGCTTGTTCTGTGAAATCAGAAGAAAATGTGACGGCGTTAAAATTGGTTATGTAGAGGATACGGATTATTTACTGGACTGTGAGTATTTTTACATGCAGATTTTTAAACCTCCTGTAGAATCTCTTCCTCCTGCTGGAACTTTCTTATTCCCACCAAGTGAGCTTGCATATTATTCAGAATTGTTCCAGTTGGGAGTGCTGAAACCTTATAAGAATGATTCCTCAAAGGAGTTCTATATGATTGAAGACTTTGACAAGCGGTATATTCGTGTTTCCAATGCTCTTGTAAATTTTGATATTACTAAATCAGAAATTCTGTAAATAAAGCATAGCCATAGAAACTGTTATGGTTTCTATGGCTATTATGTTACCCTTTTTTCAAAATTCCCTCGTCAAGCAGACTGGATACCCGTGTAAACTCTTCTTTTGGGTCATGCACATAATATCCACAAGGAGCAGGGGGAGGCACTATATCTTCCCACATACATTCAACGCCCATTCCCTGTAAAGAGCCGAAAAGATAGGGGCAGTCGTCACAACCTTTATATTCTGGAGCCACTTTCCGCACTTTATCCTGTCGCTTACAGAAAATTTGTCCGTTTCTGTCCATATAATTAAAATGATTGACCATTTCCAGACTGGCAGACATTTTTATTCCCCCTCTCCATCAGTATATACATCGGGCAGTTGGATATATGTGCCGTCATATCTCCAAGATTCTGTAGAAGTGATGATTAGTTCATTATCTTGAATAATGGCAGATGTATATACTCTGTCCTCAAATTCCCTGTTGATAAATTCCCATCCGGTATCTGCGCCGTTCCTGTCGAAAACAAAGGTTTCTGCTTCTGGCTCAAAGTACAGTACCAGTGAACCGTTCTGGGTTTCTGCAAATACAAAAGTGTCTGTTTCAAAGCACTGGTATCTGCCATAGGTGGTGTAATCACCGTCCGTATAGAAATCATCAGGCTGTTTATCTTCTGATGGGGTGGCAGATAATTCAGGCTCTTGTGTAGCTTGGGGCTGTTCTTCCTGTGTGACCTCTGGTTGTTCTGTGTTTTGTTCTATTTCCTGTTCTGTCTCATGCTGTAAAACTTGGTCATACACTCCCGAAACTATAGGAGAACCACCGTATTTAGAATCCGTATAAATAACACACTGGTCATCATCTGGGTTATACAATAGTATTGTGTTAGTATCTGACTCTACCTGAAACTGAACGTGGTTATCATCATAGATGGTATAATTATCAGTAGTATTTGGTATTATTCCAATACATAACTCCATAGACAAATCGTCATTGGGGATGCCGCTTACCACCATAAAAAGACTGTTTTCTATCTCTTTTATCCAGAAGTACATGCCTGCCGTTGGCTCTTTATACAACTTGTTTTTCCACCAGTTATCAGATACAGTTAGCTCACTATTTTTTGTGGCAGGTGCTTCTGTTACCTGACTTTCTATAGGTGTCGTTACCTGATTGTTTCCACAGCCTGAGAGAAGTGCTGTTGCTATCAAGGTTACTGTGATAAATCTTCGCTTCATAAGATTATCTCCTATTTTTGTGTTTCTCTTCAATTTCCCTATTCCGCTTGATAGTTCTGATAGCTTCATCAATAAACTGTTCCGTTCTGCGTTCCCCATAGTATTTATAGGGGTCTACCGCTTTTTGCGTTTTTTCGTCCATCCACGGATTAACTATGTAATAACCCTTATGGGTAAACTTCACCATATCAGCTGTAGCAGTTCCAGAATTGTCATGCCACATAGCGTCCATCTGCTGCCATGCGAACTCCTTCACCTGTTCAATCGTTATTTTCATAGTTCATCACCCCGATTTTAATCATCTTCAAAATAGCCATATTCAACGTCCTGTTCTATCAATTATTTCTGCTACATCTTCCAGAGCCTTATCCATAGCGTCTGCCATTTCTTCAACAGTCATAGTTTCAAAAGGATATTTCTTTTCCATATTGTGTTGCTTCCTTTGCGTTTAGTGCGTGATTTCCATTCCATATCATAGAGTTTTTGGCATACTGTTCTGTATCAATCTGTCCACCCATTCACATAAATTCCGTTCTTGTTTCGGGGTAGAAGCACTTACAACAAATTCCTGTCCTCTGCAAGCAGAATTTAATTCTGCATATCCGTCCTTTAGTGTAGGGCGGTTATCGCCTTGCCATGAAATAGATATGTCACCGTTACCAAAGAACGCAGGCAAAGCCCATAGCCGCCGATTGTCCTGACCCCTCTTTGTAAGTACCAGTGAATCATCATACTGGAATGTGCCGTATGTATCGGGCAGATATAAACGGTTATTCGGGCGGTCTGGGTTTATGCTATGTGGGTGCCAGGAATAACGCTCAATTTCCTGTTTCTCCCTCAATACTTCTCCAACTTTCATATAGCCGTAGATGATATGGACAATAGGAGCGTTACGGTCAAAACACAGTGTTTTATCAGGTTGAACCATTGTTTTTTGAAACATTCCGTAGAATAGAAATATATCTCCCACGCCTATGCCCAATTTATCCAGATGTACGGCAGATACGCCATGCTGTCCGAATGCGGGTTTCCATTCATTTGTTGCCGTTCTGCCCTCTATATCCTTATATATGTCGGGGTCAAGGTGACAGGTCGGATTTTTGCCAAAATCAAATTTAGGGCGTAGCTGACTGATGATTTCCTCTAAACGCTGTCCTTTATAAAACAAATCCTTGTACGCCGTTCCTACCGTGTTATCTGGGATTGGGAGAGATAACAGCGTACCATCTGGTAAAATAGGGTTTGCCATACCCCCTGATTTACTATCCATGCCTTTTCTGCTCAATATCACTTTCATAATGCCATGCCTCCTACATAGCACCATCTTAGCACATAGCACAGCAAAAAGCAACTGACAGCACATGTAAATAACGCAACGTGCGGATTATCTAACACATAAGCAATTAGTATCATTTACATATACTATTTGCATTGGAGGAAAACCGCATGAAGCAACAGGCATTAGGAAAGCGTATTCGTGAGGAACGGCTAAAGCTGAATCTGACACAGGAAAGACTGGCAGAGGATGTAAACCTTTCAACCGCCTATATCGGGCAGATAGAGCGTGGGGAACGCAGCTTAACATTAGAGAATCTGGCAGCAGTTGCCAACCGCTTAGGCGTTACCATAGATTATCTGCTGTCTGATTCCGTCGTTTCTGACAGTGACGGGCAGTATCGGCTATGGTGTCAACTGATGAACGGCAGGACAGAGGAACAAAAAGCCCTGGCAATCAATATGGTAAAACTCATGTTTGGCTATCTGGACGAAAATTCCTGAATGATACAGTGATGGGGAAGATACCCTTTCACAGAGAATCTTCCCCATTTTAAATGACCAGAAATCACCGCTAACGCATTTTAACCGCTTGACTGAGAATAACTCCACCTATCGCCGAATGAACCTTAGAACGCAATTTTAAGGCTGTTCCCTATCGGGGAAAAGCAACTTAGCTGCTTACAAGTCTTATAAAAATCCTATTTCCGTCCTACAAAGGCTGATAGAAAATCCATATAGCTAAAATGTCATTCCTCAATCGCTTACAAGGTAGATTTCTTACAGCGATTCACATATCGCTTTATTCCGCATTCCGCTTACAAACCGCCTAAAATCTTTAACCTTGTGACTGATACCGTTATAAGCATTTCAGCATAAACCGTATTCCCTCGCTGAATCCCTTACAAAATCCCTCTTTTTCCAGCTCATTATAGAAACGGTTTAATTCTTCTTCAATCTGTAGGTATTCCTCACCAGAGATAAGAGCAGACAGCCTTGTATAAAGCTGTTTTTCCCTTAATTCAATTTCTGCCGTCTTTTCCGTAACAGTATGAGCGTAAATCGTATCTGTGATATATCGTTCCACTATACAACCCCTTGTCTGCAAAATTATTTTAAACTCAACTCCTATCAATCCATCTGAACGAAAACAGTGTTTCCAGTCTACTTTATAGCAACCATCAAAAAAATCGCCAAGGGTTGACAGAGGTGGTATAACAGAATCAGGAGATGATACTATGCTGCACAACGAAGCACGAGAATTACTGGTACAAGGCTATGAAGCAACCCATGACGCGTAAGGGATTGGCAAGGCGTATTCTGTGAGTAAATGGACGGTGTACCGGCTGGCGGAGCAGAAGCGGAAAACAGGCAGCGTTGCCCTGCGGACCAGCCAGCGCGGCCGGAAACCGGTTCTGACCGCAGAGGACAAAGAAAATATCCAGCATTGTATAGATGAGAGTCCAGACATCACGATAGAAGAAATACAGGAGAAACTGAATCTTTCTGCAAGCTATTCAACAGTGGAACGAGCAATAGACGCAATGGGCTATACGCTGAAAAAGAAATCACTCTACGCAAGCGAGCGTGACCGTGTTCGATGTGCAGGAAAAGCGCAGAGAATGGAGAGAAACCATAAAAGCTGAGATGGCGGAACACTTAGTATTTCTGGACGAAAGCGGAGTAAATACAGATTTGACCCGTCTTTATGGACGGGCACCCTCATCCCCAAGAGCAGTGGACCATGCTCCCTTGAATACACCGCAGACAACGACCGTTCTTTCCTCCATTCGCCTGGATGGGGAAAAAGCATTTACAACTAACTTACCAAGGCGGAACAACTGGAGAACGCTTTGTCCAGTATTTGAAAGAGATTTTACTTCCAACTCTTCGGCCAGGCGACATCGTAGTGATGGACAATATGCGCTCTCACCATGTAAAGGCCGTCCGGGAAATTCTGGAGGCAAAGGGCATGAAAGTGCTGTATCTTCCGCCCTATAGCCCTGATCTCAACCCGATTGAGAAAATGTGGCCCAAGATGAAAGCCATCCTGCGCCGCTGGAAAATCCGCACCCTGGACCTCCTCCCGGATGTCATCCAAAACGCGCTCTCTTGTGTTTCTCCTCTAGACTGCTTCCGTTGGTTCGCCGCTTCTGATTATTGTTAGGATTTTTGATGGTTGCTATAGGCTACTAT
>OFGQ01001547.1_pt1 | contig 14972 bp, 14 predicted proteins | sample 1521791 | NCBI WGS metagenome assembly OFGQ01 (sample SAMEA3504116, study PRJEB24116) | mouse gut metagenome | biome: mouse gut; feature: mouse-associated habitat; material: faeces | place: Denmark | collected 2011 | reverse complement strand
ATACTAAAGTCTTATTAAGATGTAAAGGATGATTCTCATGAAAAATAAAAAATCTCATACAATCAAACGTGTTTTAGCGGCATTAGGTGCATTTCTGCTCTTTTCCATGTACGCCCTTACCCTCATCTTCGCGCTGATTGACCACTCCGCCGCCAAAGGTCTTCTGAAAGCCTCCATTGCCTGTACCATCATTCTTCCGGTGCTTCTCTATGCATTTACACTGGTATACCGGCTGGTAAAAGGAAACGGGGACGGCGGCGGCAAAGACGGCTTCTGACAATTCAAAAGGCAGGCTTTCCCGCTGCCTGCCTCTTCTTCTCAGATCTATGATTCCACCGGTATCATGTCTTGTATGTAATAGACAGATGAACCTGCCTAATTACCGACAAGACAGGACACCAGAACCAATGCGTGGTTCTCCTCCGGAATTCCTCCCCATCTCTGGCTTTTATCCAAATTCCTGAGCCTTTTTCTCTTCGTAAGGTATTCTTCTATTGAGATTACTTCTGTATGGTTCGATTCCTTTTTCTGCTGCATTGTAATACCTCCTATCCTATTCATACCAAAAGGACTGCCTAATCCCTCATTATTATTATATGGATATACCCCACATAATATGACAGATATTTCAAATCCTTCCTGATTTATGAACCTGTAAACAGGATAACAGGTAAATATGTCCATGTTATGGCAGAATTCTAAAAGAAAGGTTAGTTATTTCTTAAGGAAATAGAAACACTCTAAACATCCTCTGACTCAAAGAATACCTGATGCCATACCAGGAACGCATACACCGTCCAAATCTTCCGACTGTTGTCTTCCCTGCCCGCCTTATGCTCCTCAAGGAGCTTAACCAGACGCTTCGTATGGAAATACTTTGCCGCCGTCTCCCCGGTAAATGCCGTCTTAATCTGCTGATACCAGTCGTCCTCCTTGAACCAGTTGCGGATCGGAATCGGGAAACCTAGCTTCTTCTTTTTCGCCACCTGCTCCGGCAGATACTCATCCGCCACCTTCCGCAGCACATATTTCGTCGTATACTTCTTCGTTTTCTGCGAATGAGGAATCCGTCGCGCCACCTCAAATACATCCTTGTCAAGGAACGGTACCCGGACCTCAAGGGAATGGGCCATGCTCATCTTGTCCGCCTTTAGCAGGATATCCCCTGGCAGCCAGTACACCAAATCCAACGCCTGCATCTGGTCGGAATCCGGCAGGCCGCTCATCTTGTCGAACTCTTCCCTGAGCAGCTCTTTTGGTTCCGGAACATTCTTTTTCCTCTTCAACAACTGTTTTCTCTCATCCGCCGTGAAAATATATGCATTCCCAATATATCTTTCACTTAAAGGCCGTGCCGCGCGAATCAGGTAATTCCTGCCCTTCATATGCTTGGGAAGACGCTCTGCGGCGCCTGCAATCTTCTTTCTCACCCCCAGTGGAATCCACCGGCTCCACTTCAGAGCTTTCGGCTCCAGATAAATGTTATACCCGCCGAAGATCTCGTCCGCTCCTTCTCCCGAGAGCACTACCTTCACCGACTTTGAAGCCTCCTTAGCAAGGAAATAAAGCGCCACGGCAGACGCATCCGCCAAAGGCTCGTCCATGTGGTACATGACCTTGGGGATAGCCTCCTTGAACTCCTCTCTTGAAATATATTTACACCGGTTCTCAATCCCAATCTCTTTCGACAGTTCCTTAGCGTAGGTAATCTCGTTATACTTATCCCCCTCATGGGCAAACCCCACGGTAAAAGTCCGGTTACATTTTGACAATGCGGCAATCAGGCTAGAGTCTACGCCGCTAGAAAGGAAGCTGCCTACCTCCACGTCACTGATGAGATGCCGCTTCACCGACTTGTTCATGACATTTCTCGTCTCCGCAATCATCGCCCGCTCGCTCTCCTTCGCCCCCGGATCCAGCGTCGGCTCGAAATACCGCTCCACAGTAAGCTCATTATTCTCGAAAGTCAGGTAATGCCCTGGGAGTAACTTGTAGATTCCCTTGAAAAATGTCTCCGGGAGGGCAGAATACTGGAAAGAAAGATACTGCTCTAACGCTTCCTCATTCACTTTCTTCTGATATTCCGGATATTCCAGGATACATTTGATTTCAGACGCAAATACCAGAGTCTTTCCCACCACAGCATAATAAAATGGTTTGATTCCAAAATAATCCCTTGCTGCGAACAGGGATTTTTTCTTGTCGTCCCAGATTGCGAAGCCGAACATTCCCCGCAATTTGCCAAGAAGCTCCTTCCCGTATTCCTCATAGCCGTGAAGCAGCACCTCCGAATCCGATGAATTCCGGAACTCATGCCCCTTCTGCTTCAGCACCTTCCTAAGCGCCTGATAGTTATAGATTTCCCCATTGAACACCAACGCCATGGTGCCATCCTCGTTGAGCATGGGCTGCATCCCTGTATCCAAATCAATAATGCTCAGCCTCCGAAACCCAAGCAGCGCGCCGTCAGAGACATAGGTATCCCCACCGTCCGGTCCCCGGTGCTCCATGACCTTCATCATTCTGGCAAGTACCTGTTCCTTATCTTTCGTCTCTCCGATCATTCCACAAATTCCACACATATTCTACGCCCTTCTTCCGCCTAAATTGTTGGAACTGTAAACCACCCCGCCTCATTGCGGGAAACAGATTTACAGTTCCTAATTATCATTTCCAATATCTTACTGTATTATTGTATTATTTGCACGCCTGCCCTGTCCACGCCATACAGCCATTCCACAGCGCATTATTTCGCAAATTGACTTATACGATGGATAATATCCTCTCTCCCCGGCCCGTTTGACACCATCGTAATCGGATACTCAATCTTCTCTTCCACAAACTCAATATACTTACGGCAGTTCTCAGGCAGCTCTTCATATTCCTTAATGCCCCTGATGTCACATTTCCATCCCGGCAGCTTCTTGAAGACCGGTTTCGCCTTGTCAAGCAGATACGTAGCAGGAAATTCTTCGGTTACTTCCCCGTCTATCTCATAGCCGACACACACCGGAATCTCATCCAGATACCCCAGTACGTCCAATACGGTAAACGCCACGTCTGTCGTCCCCTGCATCCTGCATCCGTATCTGGACGCCACACAGTCGAACCATCCCACTCTCCTTGGACGTCCCGTCGTAGCGCCATACTCGCCGCCGTCCCCGCCGCGGTTCCTCAGCTCGTCCGCCTCGTCCCCGAAAATCTCACTGACGAACGCGCCAGCGCCTACGGCGCTGGAATAAGCCTTGCACACGGTGATGATCTGCTTAATCTCATACGGAGGAATCCCCGCGCCGATGGCGCCATATGCCGCCAAAGTCGAAGAAGACGTTACCATGGGGTAAATGCCGTGATCCGGGTCTTTCAGGGAACCAAGCTGCCCCTCCAGCAGAATCTCCTTGCCCTCTTTCAAAGCATTGTGGAGATAGAGCGCCGTGTCGCACACATAAGGCTCTATCATCTCCTTATATTCCTTTAGTTCCCCATACAGCCCGTCCGGATCAATCAGCGGCTTATGGTACAGGTGTTCGAGCAGAACATTCTTCTGCTTGGCAATCCTTACCACCTTCTCCTTCAACAATTCATCGTCAAAAAGTTCACTGACCTGAAATCCGATCTTCGCATATTTATCTGAATAGAACGGAGCAATTCCTGATTTGGTGGAACCAAAAGATTTCCCGCCAAGCCGCTCTTCCTCATATGCGTCAAAATTCTTATGATAGGACATTACCATCTGGGCTCGGTCCGATACAAGAATCTTAGGCTTCGGAACTCCCCTGTCAACAATAGACTGGATCTCCTTGAAGAGTACCGGGACATCCAGCGCCACTCCATTGCCGATCATACTCGTCGTATGGCCGTAAAAAACACCTGACGGCAGGGTGTGGAGCGCAAACTTCCCATAATCATTGACGATTGTGTGCCCTGCATTCGCACCTCCCTGAAATCTTACGATGATATCTGCCTTTTCGGCAAGCATATCCGTAATCTTTCCCTTGCCTTCATCTCCCCAGTTGGCGCCAACTACTGCTTTTACCATATCAATTCCTCCTGCGTTATCTGCATCACTTATCATTTACATGAGTATTACACCACTTAGCATTATACTATATTTTTCCACCACTGTAAAATGCATTTTTCGTCAATCCTTCACTTTTCACCGACACGATGTTACTGTTCACACCTACGGTGCTCACAACAACGAATCCGGCCTATTCAAAGTTGCCTTACGGCAGCTACATCAACGGAGCGACCAGACGCAGCACATGTCCCGCAACCTTTGTCAGCATGCTTCGCTCCTTCGCCTCTACCAGCGTCACCTTATGGCATTTTGCAAGAGTCTTCTGGAAATCCGCCTCAATCTTATACACCTCCGGATTATTGTAGATAAACGCCCCGCACTCATAATGCAGGTACAGGCTCCGGTAATCCAGGTTAATCGTCCCTACCGTCGCTGTATCGTCGTCCGACACAAACACCTTCGCATGGACGAACCCCGGCGTATACTCATGAATCTGCACGCCGCTTTCAATCAGCTCTTTATAGTATGTCTTCGCCACTGCAAAAGCATACCATTTATCTGGAATATGAGGCATAATAATCATGACCTCTATCCCACTCTTTGCGACCCGCGTCAGCGTCGTAATCATCTCATTATCCAGAATCAGATATGGAGTCATGATATGTACATACTTCTTCGCATGGTTCAGGATGTGGAAATAAACCTCTTCCCCCACATTTTCATTATCAAAAGGGCTGTCCCCATAAGGTATCACATACCCAAGCCCCCGGCGGGGCTCCAATCGTTTCGGCGTCAGATACCGCATATATTTCTCCGGCCTGTGCTCTTCTACGTTCCACATTTGCAGGAAAATCATGGTCAGGCTCTGCACGGCATCCCCCCGCAGCATCACAGCCGTATCCTTCCAATGGCCGAACCGCTCCTTCCGGTTAATATACTCGTCTCCCAGGTTCACGCCTCCGGTAAACGCCACCTTCCCGTCAATCACACAGATTTTCCTGTGATCCCGGTTATTCTGGGTGGTGGACAGAAAAGGCACAATGGGGTTTGACATTTTACACTGAATCCCACATTTTTCAAGTTGTTTCGGATAATTATAGGGCAGCATGGAAATGGCGCACATCCCGTCATACATGAACCGGACTTCCACACCATCCGCCGCCTTCTGCTTGAGGACGTCCAGAATGCTTCCCCACATATACCCCTTCTCCACGATAAAATATTCCATGAAAATATATCTGCGGGCTTTCCTAAGCTCCTGCATCATCGCCTTGAACTTATATTCCCCCAGCGGATAATAATGTACTTCCGTATTCTGGTAGGTCGGGAATCCAAGCTGCCGGAACAAGTAATGGGACAGCTGGGCATTGGCAGATTTGCTGGCACGCAGATTATCTACCACCTCCGGGTCCTGCTGCATATAGGGGGCTGTCTCGAGCCGCAAGGTAGACAGCCGGTTCTGCATGAACCGCGTTCCCACCTGCATCTGCACGAACACATAGAACAGGACGCCGATTAACGGAAATACCAGGACACATAGCATCCACGTCATCTTAAACGCAGGATTGCCTTTGCTATTGGTGATATAAATCACCACGACCGCCTCCAGAATGATCAACGCCCCATATATATACGGGAGATACTCCCGCAGGTAGAAAACTGACGAGACCATCAGCCCGAATTGCGCCAAAACCAGAAGAAGAATGATCCCCGTCCTGCTGAATATAATGCGGAACAGACCCTTTTTAGCCGTCGCCGGCGCTTCATACTTGTTCATCGTACATCCTCTCCTTTTTACTCAAAAATACAATATCCTACAGTTTAACACAGTTTTATAGATTATTCCAGCGCTGCCGAAAAGTCCTGAAATCACTTTTCATACATTTTATGATAATTTTAGAGGAAAAATAATACAATGTGTGGTATGATATATTCAGAATACATTTTGAAAGGAGTTTTAATTACTATGAAGAAATGGGGTAAAGGTTTATTTGGGCTGGCTGCTGCCGCTGGAACGATTGCAGGCCTTATCTATTATTTAAAGAAAAAAGATTCCAGTGAAGATGATGAGTTTGAAGATGAATTCGAGGATAATGACTTCGACCTTGACAGCGACCTAAAGCCAGTGTCAGACAGGGAGTATGTTTCCCTGAACGCTTCTAAGGGCGAGGAAGAGGCAGAGAATGCAGAAGCGAAGGACGCTCAATCTTCTGACGAAGAGGCTTCCGAGGAGAAGATAGAGGACAAAGAAGAGGCTTCTGGCGAAGAAGCGGATACTGAGAAAGAGACATCTGAAAATTAGAAAAGAATTTTCCGGAGGGCAAAACCATTCCATCGGTTCTGCCCTCTTATCATTGCCGGTCATTTTTTATCGGCAGCAAAATCTTCAAGAGCAATACAAACGCATTGTATCGGCGGCCACAATTACAACGTCAAAAACAACAAAGAAGAAGGTGAGAAATCTATGATTCAAATCGTAAAATTAAGGGAACATCCCGAACTTGCAGCGTCAGCCGCAGAATGGTTCAACCAGAAATGGAACGTCCCTTTGGAAGCATACAAGGAAAGCATTGCCGCATGCCTGAAACAGGAATCCGCCGTTCCCCAATGGTATCTTGCGATGGAAGGGGACAGCATAGCAGGCGGGCTGGGCGTAATTGAAAATGATTACCACAGCCGCAAAGACCTGACGCCGAATGTCTGTGCCGTCTATGTGGAAGAAAGTTACCGCTGCCGGGGCATTGCCGGGAGAATGCTGAATTTCGTCTGTACGGATATGAAGGAAAAAGGCATTGCTGCCCTTTACCTCCTCACAGACCACACTTCGTTCTATGAACGCTATGGATGGGAATTCCTATGCATGGTACTAGGCGACGGCGAGACAGAGCCTTCAAGGATGTATGTCCATACTTTACATTAAGATTGCCCTGAATACCTGCTCCACAGACAATGCCATGTTTTCTTTCGCATTTTCCGGGACCATTGCCTCATCCAATGTCGTAACTCCGCGTACAATCGGGAAGAACGCGTCAATCCCTGCCGCATTACATTCACCGGCATCCTTCGTAACGCCTCCGGCAAATGCAAGCACCTTTGCCCCATATCGCTTCGCAAGACGGGCAACTCCTACCGGAACCTTGCCCATAGCCGTCTGGGAATCCAGCCGTCCTTCGCCGGTAATCACGATATCCGCATCCTTCACTTCTTCCTCAAGCCCAACCGCATCCAATACAATGTCAATTCCCGGTTTCAATTCCACATTGGGAAGATAACTCAAGAATGCAAACCCCAGCCCTCCTGCGGCGCCTGCGCCTTCTGCCCATCTATGATCTGTACAGGAAGCCTTAATCGGTGAAGCCTCGCTCGTTTCGCCCGAACTGGCATGGCCGGATGTCCGTAGGAGATACTCTTTCGTCTTATCCGCAAAATGCTTCATCTTGTCATCAAAAATTGGTTTCTCTTCTTCCCTGACTCCTTTTTGCGGTCCATACACATAGACCGCCCCATTTTCACCACATAGCGGGTTCTTTACATCACAGGCAATACTGAAATGACACTCTTTCAGCTCTTCTGGCACATGCTCTCCGGAAATGGACGCAATACGCCCCATATCCTGAAGCCCTGGCCCGACAGGCTGTCCATCCGCGTCCTTAATCTCATAACCCAGCGCCTGAAGCATGCCGATTCCGCCTTCGCTTGTGGCGCTTCCGCCGATTCCGATCATGAATTCCCGGCAGCCTCTCTTTACGGCATCCAGAATCATCTCTCCCACGCCGTAGGTCGTCGCCTTTAATGGGTCCAGTTCTTCTCGCTTTACCAGAATAATTCCGGAAGCTTCTGCCATCTCCATCACGGCTGTCCTTCCGTCTCCCAGGATTCCATATCTTGCATTCGTCTTTTCGCCCAACGGCCCTGTGACCCGGACGGAAACATATTCTCCGCCCAAGCCTTCCACCAACGCCTCCGTAGTCCCTTCGCCGCCGTCTGCCAGAGGTTTTACGGCTATCACCGCCTCTTCGCCGCAGGCTCTTAGAATCCCGGCTTTCGCCGCGTTTCCCGCCTCCATCGAACTCATGCTGCCTTTGAATGAATCAATCGCAATTACTATCTTCATATCCTGTTACTCCATTTGTTTTTTATCCCAATTCTTCCGCAAAATGGCACGCCACAAAATGCTTCTCATCCATTGCCTCAAGTTTCGGGCATTCTTCCTGGCACCGCTCCTTGGCATAAGGACATCGCGGCGCAAAATGGCATCCTTTCGGTACGTCCATAGGGCTTGGAAGTTCTCCCTTGAGCTTGATCCTCTCCCGGCCTGCCGCCTTCTTAGGATCGGCTACCGGAATCGCAGACAATAACGCCTGCGTATAGGGATGCATTGGATTCTCATACAACTCGTTACTCTCCGTCACCTCCACCAGATTCCCCAGATACATCACCCCGATTCTGGTACTGATATAGCGCACCATAGACAGGTCGTGTGCCGCAAACAGATAGGTAAGCCCAAACTCCTCCTGCAGATCCTCCAGCATATTGACCACCTGTGCCTGAATAGACACATCCAATGCCGCAATCGGCTCGTCGCACATGATGAATTCTGGGTTGACCGTCAGCGCCCTGGCGATCCCAATCCGCTGCCGCTGCCCGCCCGAAAATTCATAAGGGAACTTCATCAGATCTTCCGGCTTCATTCCTACCCTATTTAAAAGATACTCCATCCTCTCCCTTCTCTCCCCCTCGGACATGCCGATCTGCTTCATCGGCTCATCCAGAATCTCCTCCACATTCCAGAAGGGATTCAGCGCCGAGTAGGGATCTTGGAAAATAATCTGCATCTTATTCTGGAACTCTTTAAGCTCCGAAGTCTTGACATTGGTAATATCTTTTCCTTTATAGACCAGCTTCCCGCCCGTCACGTCATACATACGGATCAGCGTCCTTCCCAGCGTGGATTTCCCGCATCCGGACTCACCCACAAGACCAAAAGTCTCGCCCTTATGAATTTCAAGGTCTATCCCGTCTACCGCTTTTACATACCGGGTCTTCCCTCCAAGGAAACCTTTCACGGGGAAATATTTTTTCAGATCTGAAGCGGAAATCAAAATCTCCTGGCTCATGCTCTCTCCTCCTCCCGTGCATTTAAGAAACACATCGCGCGGTGCGTTTCGCTGAATTCCTGATATCCTGGCAGCTCCTTATGGCATCTCTGCTGCGCCTGCGTACACCGCTTTGCAAAGGGACAGCCCGCAGGCGGATTGCTAAGGGACGGCGGAAGCCCCGGAATCGATTGGAGCCGTTCTCCTTCTTCCAAGTCCAAAGAAGGGATTGCCCGAAGGAGTGCCTTTGTATAGGGATGCTTAGGGTCATAAAATATCTCTTCCGAAGTCCCGCACTCCATGATCAGTCCGCCGTACATAATCGCCACATTGCTGCACACCGTTGCCACCACTCCCATATCATGGGTAATCAGCACAATCGACGTTTTGTATTCTTCCTCCAGCTCTTTCAGCAAATCTAGAATCTGTGCCTGTATCGTAACGTCAAGCGCAGTCGTCGGTTCATCTGCAATCAAAAGCTTTGGCTCACAGGCAAGCGCCATGGCGATCAAAACTCTCTGGCGCATTCCTCCGGAAAATTCATGGGGATACTGCTTTAATCTCTGTTCCGGCATGGGAATCCCTACTTTTGTCAGCATCTCCACCGCCTTCTTGCCCGCCTCTGCCTTGGAACAACTGCTGTGGCGCAAAATGACCTCCTCCAACTGCTTTCCTACCTTCACCAACGGATTCAGCGCAGTCATGGGGTCTTGGAAAATCATGGTCATATCCTTTCCCCGCAACTTGCGGTACTCTTCCTCCTTCATCCCAGAAAGCTCCATCCCGTTCAATTTCAGGCTGTCGCTAAAGACCTGTGCATTTTCGGGCAGAATCCCAAGGACTGCCTTCATGGTCACAGATTTCCCACTGCCGGACTCTCCGACCAATCCAAGGATTTCCCCTTCTTCCACCGAAAGGCTGACTCCCCGCACGGCATGAACCTCCTGCCCACGGCTTTTGAACACGGTTCTTAGATTCTCTACTTCTAATATCTTCTTATCACTCATTTTTCTCACCTGCCGTTATCTTAGGTTCTACGAATACACGGAGCACATCCCCCAATTTGTTGAAGGAATAAACCGTCAAAATAATCAGGATTCCGGGAAGCACCGCCATATAAGGCGCTTTCTGCAAATACTGCTGGGAACTCTGTAAAAGGCTCCCCCAGCTCGACATGGGCGCAGCCACGCCGATTCCCAGGAAACTTAACGCACTCTCCATCATTATCGCACTGGCAATCTCCGCCGTAGCAGCCGTAATGATGGTGGGAAATATGGACGGCAGCACATGGTTAACCATGACCTGCGCCGGATGCCTTCCGATAAATCTTGCATACTGCACATATTCCCGTTCTTTGGCTGACAACACCTCAGAACGCACCAATCTGGCAATTCCCATCCAACTGAACAGGCCGATGACAATAATAATGGAAAAAAGCCCCCGCTTGAACAAAAGCCCGAACACCGTCACCATAATAATCCATGGAATCGATGAAAATACGTCTACCAGACGCATCAAAAGGCTGTCCACCAACCCGCCGAAATATCCGGACATCATCCCCACGGCAACGCCGATTAGGATCGACGTGACCATTGCCAGTACGCCTACCAGAAGGGATACCCTTCCGCCATATAAGACACGGATAAAATAATCCCGCCCCATCTCGTCCGTACCGAACCAATGACTGCCGGAAGGGTACTCCAGCTTATGGGTCACATCGATAGCATCCGGGTCTACATTTACAAATACAACAAAGATACTGATACAGATAATCACACAGAGATAAATGGCAGCAAAAATTGCCTGCTTATTATGCTTGAATTCATATATCACATTTTCCAGTCTACGATTCTTTTTCTTCATGCCCTCACCTCTATTTCATCGTCTTGATTCTCGGATCTGTCAGGCAGTAGAGAACGTCAGAAAGCAGGTTGCCAAGAATCACCAGCGTCCCGGATAGTACCAGGATGCTCATTACAATGGGATAATCCATCGCCGAGATCGCCTTCACAAAATAAGAACCAATTCCCGGCCATGAGAAAATCGTCTCTGTGATCACCGCCCCTGTCACCAGCATGGGAAGCGCCATGCCAAGCTTTGTGATCAGCGGAATCAATACATTTCTCCCCACATGCTTGAATAGGATCTCCGTCTTTTTGGCGCCGAATGCCTGCTGCACGATTACATAATCTTCCTTGAGCTGCCCGATGGCAGACCCTCTGACATAACGGGTCAGATCCGGCAGAAATCCCACCGTCAGCACGAGATATGGCATTGCAAAATGCTTCATAAAATCTGCGAAGGAATCCTCAAGCCCTATGGTATGCATCCCCATCAACGGAAAAATCTTGAACTTGTATCCCAGGAAATACATCACGATCATAGCGAACCAGAAGGTCGGCATAGAGATTCCTACCGAGCAGAAGCCGTCGATAAGCTTATCCTGCCATTTGTTCTTATGGCTTCCTGCCAGAAGCCCCAGCACGATAGAAAGAAGGTATGCAGTCAGATAGGACGGCAATACCAGCTTAATGGTCGCAGGAATCCGAATCTTTAAGTCATACTTGATACTGGTATGGGACAGCAGCGAATATCCGAAATCTCCTTTCAGAATATTTACCACCCACCGTCCATACTGCACGATCATAGGATCGTTCAGGCCATAGGCTTCCCGCTTTGCCTCCACCTCTGCCTTCGTCATGTCCGGCGTTGTGATGGAGTCAATGGCATCATAAGGAGCCAGATTGATCAAGGTAAAACAGATCAGGGTGATGAGCAGCAATAACGGGATTGCCTGCAAAATACGTTTTACAATGTACTTTAACATATTTCCTCCTAAAATCCGAAAAAGAGGCTGTTGCAAAATGCTTACACATCTGCTATTTTGCAACGGCCTCTTCGCCATACACTGTTATTTCAGTTCCAGTTTAGACAGATCTCCAAACGTATAGATCGGTACGAATCCTGCTTCTTCAAGGCCGCCTACACGGGCAGTCGTCACAAGCGTACGCAAGTTGGAACCAAATGGATAGAAGATTGCTTCTTCTGATATTTTTTTCTGAAGTTCATTATAGATTTCTTTTCTTTCAGCCTCATCCAAAGTCGCATTTCCATCGGCAAATAACTTGTCTATCTCTGGATTGTTGTAATTGATCATATTGTCTTTCGTTGAAACAAACAGGGAAGAATAGAGATCCGGGTCTACACCCATTACGTATCCGCCAAGGTAGATATCATATTCCGTATTCTCGTTGTCATAAGCCACCTTCATGTACGCTGCCTGATTCATGCCCACCATCTCTACTTCAATGCCGATTTCCTTTAATTCTGCCTGAATCGTAAGCGCCTGGTTGGTCTGGACCTGATCCTCTTCTATATAACAGAGCTTTAATGACTTAGAACCCTTTGCCGTCAGCTCTTTCGCCTTATCTACATCCTGCTCCCATTTCTCCACATCATCACTGTAATAGCTGTTGTTCGGAGGCAGGAAGGAATATCCCAGATCAAAGAACTCCTTGTCCGTATATGCGGCCGTCAAAATTTCCTCACGGTCCATGGCATACAGGATTCCTTCGCGGTAGGACTTGTCCTGCATGTTCGCAGATTTCGGGTTCAGCCTCATATAAGCCACACGCCCCTCGCTGTAGTTCGTGATATTGAAGCTGTCGTTATCCTGATATGGATCTAACAGGTCCGGGAGCCCAATCCATGCATCAATCTCGCCGTTCTGGAGAGCAAGGGTAGCCGTGTCGTTGCTCTCGATGACCCGGTAGACGATCGTGTCGATATTCGCTTCGCCATTTGCATAATTCGGGTTTTTCTTGAATTTTAGATGCTGCCCTGTCTGATACTCTTCCAACATATATGGACCTGCGCCTACCACTTCTTCCTCCAGCATATTGATGTCAAAGGTGTTCTTTCCTTCAAAATAGTGCTTTGGAAGGATGCTTGCCTCGGAAGATAACATCTCCATGGCGCTGGCGCATACGGACGGAAGTTTGAACTCTACCGTCAGGTCGTCTACCTTCTCGAACTTGATTGGCTCGCCTCCGATGAACAGGTTCTCTGACTGTTTATTCTGTTCTTCATAGGTATAGATGATGTCGTCTGCCGTAAGCGGCTCCCCATCGCTCCATTTCAAGCCTTCTTTCAGCTTCATCGTATAGGTCAGCCCGTCTTCTGACGGCTCCATACTCTCCGCAAGAATGTAGTCAATCGTACCGTCTGCATAAACGTAATATGCAGGTGAGTACAGGAGATGGCAGGTCATCAGTCCCCATCTGTCGTCTGCCGTAAGTGGATTCAGAGTGTTACCTGTGTCGCCCCCAATAGCGTATGTAAAGACACCCTCTGCTCCCGTTGTTTCCGTTCCGTTTTCACTTTCTGTGCCGCTGCCTTCTGCAGCCGCTTTTGATTTTGCTTCTTCTTCCGGGTCGGACCTGCCGCAGCCGGTGAATGCTGATACCGCCAAGGCGGCGCAAAGCAAAATACTTACCAGTTTCTTCTTCATTTTTTTCCTTTGCATTTTTGATTCTTTAATTTTCTATCCTGTCCATTGTATCCCTAATCTGCTTTAGATGTCCAATCAATAAAACAAATGAAAGGCGGTCATTTATTTATAAATGCAATAGAATGCAACTTCCTTGGAAATTTACGATATTTTGCTAGTACTCCATCCAGCTAGAAATTGAACTAATTTTGGGGATAGCCATTCTCCATTTGGGGGTAAGGTTCTTCCCCCAAATTTCTAAGCTTTCTTCTTGCGATTTCTTTGCACCACCGCGCTCTTAAACGCCTTCATCATGGCTGGCGACAATTCTCCACAATCCTCATCGAAGTTAATAGGACTTTTTTTCTCCTCTTCTACTACAAACAACACATCTCCGACTTTCCCTATCGCAATATATCTATCCTCATCAGCACTATGTTCAAAATCAAACATTTCAATATAATAAGGATCATCAAAATTGGGCTGAAATGCTGGATTTATGTGGGATTGAGGGATATTCCATTTTCTGTTTACCAGATTTTGTGTTGGTAGAGTTTTTCTGTCCTTTAATTTCCTGATCAAAGCAGGTAATTTTCAAAACTGGTAACGCATATTTTAAATTAGTAAAATATACACTAACTTAAAACATCTTTTTCTCAAAACCTTCTCTTCAACATCCCAATATTTTTAACTTTCTCTGCTTTTGGTACTTGAATACTCCGATACCGCAGAATTACCATATGGATGAGCTGTTCCTAACTAACAGCCATTATTCCCGATGCATCTACATATTGAGCAAACACATCTACAAATTGACTGAATAAATCTTCTATCTGTTCGTAAGATGCTTCTTTTGCCACATCAAAAATAACATCTCGCATCTGTTCACCCGTTTCTTCCAGTATTCTTTTAATATCAGTGATTTCAGAAATATCAATTACTTTGTTTAAATAAATACATTCTATTACATTATTTAGCGAATTTATCGTTTCGTGTACAATATTAATTACCTTATTCTGATATTGACAATATACTTGCTTTACAATAAACTTTCCTGACTTACCAAATAATTCTTGTTCTATTTCTGTTGTATACATAAACATCTTTTTTAATGAGGTTAGTAAAGCTATACCCTGCACTGCTGCTTGGGATGGATTTATAATTTGCATCTCCATTTCTTCTTGATTTGGCAATAATGTACAACAAAACTTTTCATATTCCTGGTATATAAGGATATTTTTCACTGGAATACTAATTCGATGAAAAACACATTTCTCATCGCACATAATATTCACGTTCAACTTGCTAAAATTCTTTTGCAATAAATATCCCGGAAAAGATACATTATCCACATTTTTAGCTAATC
>OFGQ01001543.1_pt1 | contig 15002 bp, 17 predicted proteins | sample 1521791 | NCBI WGS metagenome assembly OFGQ01 (sample SAMEA3504116, study PRJEB24116) | mouse gut metagenome | biome: mouse gut; feature: mouse-associated habitat; material: faeces | place: Denmark | collected 2011 | reverse complement strand
CGCTTTCTGACCGCGCCGCCCTCCCGGTAGCTCTGGTGGAGGGTGATCTTATATGCCTCCATATGGGGGCGCTCAAAGCGGCCTCCTGTGCGTTCCCAGGCCCATGTGAAGGGCTTGCTTTCGTCAAGCCGCCACTGATTTTGATAGGCCCTGAGTTCTTTGTATTCCCCATAGGGGTCCGGCTTCTTCCGCATGATTTGCTGTATCACACAATACATGGCTTCCCCCTCGTGGTCACTGTGTTCGAGCGGGCGGTAACTACGGTACAGCCCCATCCAATCCCCCAGGCCCATCACCACCCGCCAGGGCTCTCGGCTCCGCCTGAAGAACACAGCGGGTACGCCGTCCCCGAACCGCTGGGCGTCCCGCTCGGCCTGGGCCATCCATTCAGACAACCGCAGGGCCTCCGCCCGCTTGCACTCGATATGCACCCCGGGGAGGCCGGTCACGTCCGGCACATCCCCGTAGCTCCGGGCGCGGCCAGCCTCCACCGGGTACCCGTGGCCCTGGAGGATACGGGACAGCTCCAGCTCGGCGGCGCGGCCCTTGCGCTGGCTTGATCTACCGCCCATGCTCCACCTCCCATTTCCGGGTAAAGGCATGTGCTGCCTCGCTGTCAGCGGCAATGCAGAGAATAACATACCCAGGCTCCTCTCCCTGGACTACCGCCTGCCGGTTTGCCTCCAGGACCCGGTCCAGGGTATCGATGTGGAACGCATTCTGCTTCAGCGAATACTCGCAAACCCAGATCATCGTTCCACCTCCCAATCGAACTTCCGGTATGGCGATCCGCCCGCCTGATAAAACCGCCGGGTCACCGGGTCAAAATCAAGCTGGATCGTTCCACGGTCACCATACCGGCGATTCTTCAAAATGCGGATCCCCGCCGAGCAGCCCATTTCCGCCACCTTTTCGTCCGGGACCCGGCCCACCCGGAAAACGTTGTCGGCACGGTTCGTCAGGTCGGCGGTACCAGCTACATCGTCAGAATCGAAATTGCCGTCCCGGGTCTTCCGGGGATGGGCGACCAAGTGGACGTGAACATCAAACCGCTTTGCGAAAGCTACCAGCCGGGAAGCGAACACGGACTGCGCCCGCCACTGGCCCAACTTGCCCTCGTCCTTCAGCGCGGCAGTCATGACGTTGTCCACAACGAACGAGCTGCAGTGCCAACGCCGCTGGGCGTACTCGAACAGGCTGAGGATGTTGTCCTCGTCGTGGGCGTTGGACGTCCGGATATCTGTAATGAACACCCGCCGGTCAAGCCATTTGTCGATCCGCTCCCGGGCTGTGACGCTGACAGCGTGCAGCTCCTTCCCGGTGACCGTGTCTGTCTGCCGGTAAATATTGCCGCTCCCGGCGATCTGCTGGTACAGGATGGACTTAAAGCTGGCGGCGGGCATTTCTCCGGAGTAGACGCACACCCGCTTTCCTCTTGCTATGGCCTCGGGAATAAATTGGCTGAGAAGGGTGCTTTTGCCCTCGCCCCGTTTTCCGGTCCATACCGACAGCTCCCCGCCGGAGAAGCCGCCTACGGCCCGGTCCAGCGCAGGCAGTCCGGAGAAGGTCCGGTTTTTGCTTACCGCTTCGTCCGGCTGCACGTCGGAGATATTCAAGAGCCCGTTGACCGGTAGCTCCCGGCATCCCAGCAGAAGCCGCTCCACGGCCCTGATCCCGCCCTTGTCCCGCAGCTCCTGGACCGTGGCGCAGCCATGCCACGCGTCATCGGCGGGCAGACAGACGAACGCGCCAAACCGGGCCAGTAGCTCGTCCGCGATCTCCCGCTGGGCGTTTCCGGGCGGGACCGCGACCAGGATGAACGGAAACTGTCCCACGAACTCCCGGCACAGCCCCACGTCCTCCCAGGTGGACGACATGGCCTTACAGACGGCATTGACCTGTACGGCCTCCACGCCGTCATAATCCAGGCACCACCACAGGCCGGTGTTCAGGGCGGGGTCCAGGAATCGCTCCTGGAAGAGTAGAACATCAGAAATATCCATCAAACTTATCCCCTCCGCTCTTCTGCTGCTGGGAGAGCCCCCAGCCGTCACGGTGACACCGGCGGATCACCAGGTTCCAGTCCCGCCACCTGTTCTTGTTGCCGGTAGCCTGGGCGCTTTCGTCTATGTATGCGATGCACCGCTCGACCTCGGCCTGGCCCAGATCGTTTAACAGGCGGCTATAATCGCTGTCGGTCAGCTTCACCCAGCCATACTGGCCGTGTTTCTTTCGAGTGGGAGCGGGCGGCTTGTCCGCCCCATTCTCCCCTATACTAACCTTACCTAACCTAACCTGGGTATCCATTTCGGATACACTCTGTATACAGCCTGTATCCATTATGGAACCATCGGCTAATTTGACAAGGATTTCTTTGTAAATACTGGGGTGGTATCGGTCTTTCTGAATATAGTTATTTCGGCTCCAGTCTGTTATGTAGGTCACAAGATCATCATTGAGGACATTGACAAATCCTTTCGATGCTAGAACCCGCAAATCATCTTCCGTGGCCCCGGTAGTCCGCATGACGGAAAACGCCTCGACAACGCCGTCATCGTCAGCCTGCATTCCCAGGTCATAGTACAACAGACGGGAAGTGGACGGCATCCGCAGGAACCGGGCGGAACCTATCACCGATTTCGCAAACATTCTTCTTTCTGCCACGCTTACACCTCCGCCTGTTCGATTGCCGCTGCTGTCTCCATGATCTCCCCAGCTCGGCGGCGGAGGCTCCGGACGCAACGGTCACGCTCCGCCGAATCCCCCGGGAGGAAATAGCCGCGGATATTGTCCGACAGGATCGGGGTTCCCTTCCGCCTCTCCGCCTCGATCATCTGCCGCAGCTCCCGGTCGGACAGGCCGGTCAGGGCTATCAGGTCCCGCCGAGGAATGGCATTTCCCGCGCCGGGGTGGAGCAGGTCAGCGATCCGGAAAGGTTGATTCTCGGCGGGGGATGTGGTATGCTCTGAGGTGGGAGACTGGACCGTTTTGCACACGCGCCCGTTTTCCACTGCCCCTGTCAGCGTTGCCGCGCTGGTGGGGGCCTTTTTCTTTTCGCTCATTGGGCCACCGCCTTTGTCTGCCGCTCGATCCACTCTTGCAACCCGGCCACGCTGACCAGGACCCAGTTGCCCACCCGGAAGCTTGGGAAATCTTCTCGGTTCAAGAGCTGGTACAGTGTGGGCCTCGACACGCCCAATAGCCGTGCGGCCTCGGCGGCGGAGACGGCCAGAGGGGAAAGCTTGTCCGACATTAGCCCACCTCCTCCTGCCCTGTTTCCACCTGGGCTTTCATTGCTGCTCGCTTCTCCCAATAGCGGCGGTTGTTCTCCCGGACTTTGTCCTTGTTTTTAGACCGCCATTGCCGGAAGTATTCCCGGCGTTCCTCTCTGGCGCGTTCCTCTAAGGTCATTTCTGCCATTTGATGGTCCTCCTTTGTTTTTATTTTTCTCTTGCCTTTCTCTGGTTGTTGTGCTACAATCTGATTATAACAAACGAAAAGAGAAAAATCAATAAACGGAGAAATTTATCTTCTAATATGTACAATACGAGATTTATCAGGAGGTTTTTGCTAATGAGTAGAGCAAAAAAGGCTGCTCCCGTTCGCTTTCCAGAGTTTCAGACCGCATTTAATGAGCTTATGGGTGACATGACCATAAAGGAATTTGCAGAAAAACTTGATATGTCGCGGGCAACAGTTGGATTTTATTCGGCAGGACAGAGAATCCCGGACGCTTTAGGAATAAAAGTAATAGCGGAAAAATGCGGGGTTTCTGCTGACTGGTTACTTGGACTATCCCACGAAAAGGAAATGAACGGCGATATTAGGCAAATCTGCAACTACACAGGTTTGAGTGCAGAAGCCGTCCAATTTTTATCGGACCTAAAGGATTCTCCTTCTAGCTATATGTCTACAGTAGCGGACTATATCCTTTGTTCCGATGGTGGATTTTACGACATGATAGAATATCTTTCCGCCTCTGTATGGGGTTCAGTTGGAGTAAAAATTATAGGCGAATGTGCTCCAAATAGGAAGGATTGGGAAAATTATAAAGAAAAAGTAAGATCGTCCAAAAATCTATTTTTGATGTCACTATATAAACCTATGCCGCATAGCATACTTTCACCAAGCGAAACTGAGCACGAATCGTTCATGTTCGCAAAAATCATTAAAGATTTACCTCGACTTTATGACGATTTTAAGAAGGACTACTCTAATAATGAAGAATTTATCAATGCAGTTATATGCGATTATGTGAATCAATATAAGCAAAACTTAGAAGATGATGTCGAAAAATAAAAACCGCCCCCGGCGCTCTCAACACCGGGGACGGCAATAGGGCAGAAGTCTTGGCGGACGCTCTGCCCTCCTATCATACCAGAAACAAGGAGGAATTGCAATGGCAAGAAAAAGCACCAGAGCCGCCCAGGGCGGCGGCACGATCCGGCAGCGTCCGGATGGACGCTGGGAAGCCCGTTTCACCGTAGGCCGGGACCCCGGCACCGGCAAACAGATCCAGCGCAGCGTCTACGGCTCCACCCAGAAGGAGGTCCGGCAGAAGCTGGCACAGGCCGTGGCCGATCTGGACAGCGGCATCTATCAGGCCCCGAACAAGATCAAGGTTTCAGAGTGGATGCAGGAATGGCTCGCTACCTTCTGTGAGGGCAAGGTAAAGCTCCTGACAATGCAAACCTACTCCGGCCTGATCAGGAACCACATCAACCCCGCCATTGGCGCTATGGAGCTGCAGGTGGTCAAGGGTACTCATATCCAGAAACTGTATAACTCCATGATAAAGGCCGGCCTCTCCGGGAAGCTGGTGCAGAATGTCTCCGCAGTCTTACATAAAGCGTTCAGCGTGGCTATCAAGCAGGGTATCATCCGGACAAACCCCTGTGACGGTGCAGAGCGGCCCAAAGTGGAGCGGCGGGAGATTAAGCCGCTGTCAGACAGTGAGATTCCCTTATTCCTCGCCGCTATAGAGGACTCCCCCATGCGCAACGCTTACGCCCTCTGCTTGTTTGCCGGACTGCGGGAAGGGGAATGCCTGGGCCTTTCGTGGAAACAAGTGGATTTCCAGCGAGGGAGGATCACCATCAGCCAACAGCTCCAGCAGAAGAAGACAGGCGGCTGTGAATACTTCCTTTCCCCTACCACCAAGAGCGGCAAGCCCCGAACCATCGAGCCGCCGACGATTGCGTTTGAATATCTGAGGGCGGAAAAGCGGAAGCAGACGGAGAACCGGCTGAAAGCTGGCCCGGCCTGGAGCAACCAAGACGACCTGGTTTTTACGAATGAACTGGGACGGCACTACGTGATCCTGACGTTTTACAAGAATTTCAAGAAGATTGCCGCCAGCATCGGCAGGCCGGACGCAAGGCCCCATGACCTCAGGCACACTGCGGCCACAGTTGCCATTGCCAGCGGCGCGGACATTAAGAGCGTCCAGGACCTTCTCGGTCATGCCACGGCCAGCTTCACCCTCAACGTCTACGCCCATACCTCCGAACAGATGATGAAGGACACGGCAGCGCGGATGCAGAGCTACTATGACAACCTCGCCGCTAAAGGGTAAAACGCCTGTAAAGGGTAAAATAAAGGGTAAATGCCATGATCCAGACGGAAAAAAAGCCTTGCACCCATTGAGGCGCAAGGCTTTTACTGTGGCGGAGATGGAGAGATTCGAACTCTCGATACCCTTTTGAGGTATACACGATTTCCAATCGTGCGCGCTCGACCAGCTACGCGACATCTCCATGCTCTGCATTATACCTGACTTTTTTATAAAAGTCAAGAGGAACTTTGGCAGGGGAAGCGTCCCCGAAAACAGAGGTTAAAATACCTTCCATGCCATACCCATATCTTAAATGCTTTGTAAAATAAAGTGTTCCAAAAAGCTAATGCGCAACAAATCCGGCGCATATTTTCTCCTTAATGTTCTTATTTCTCGACGCTTGAAAATGAAAGGCCTCTTGCGCAAACCTGTTGTCTGCGCAAGAGGCCTTTCTGGTTTTGCAGGAAATACCGACTTCGGGATATATCCTGCCGCTATACGCCGATGCTGCTTCGCCAAAGTAATAGCAGCGGTCAAATCTACACTTATTGATTTAAATCTTTGTAAATCGGCTTTCTCAAACGTGAAAGGCTTATGACGATTCCAAGGATTCCTACGCTAAAGAACATAACAGCCGCTCCTGATCCGTTTCCCGAACCAAAAAAATGAGAAAGGATCTTTTGCATAGGCGAATCTGACGTCATAAACGGTTCTATGACATGGTCCGCCAATATACCGCCGAAAAATAACCCTAATGGAATTGTGCAGTTTTGCAATGTATCCTTTGCGGAAAAGACACGTCCCTGCATCTCAAGCGGGATGTGTTCGCGCAGGATTGCTGTTAAATTAGCGTTCATTATGACTGCGGGGATATATGACGCAAAGGCGGCAATACACCAAACCAAGGGGGAAAAGGATAGGCTTTGTACTACGTTGCCCGCAAAAACGAAAGCGGTGGTTACGAAAACGACCTTTGGCTTGTTCTTCGCAGGCTTCATCATAGTAACAAGGAGGCTTCCTGTAAGCAATCCTAATGCCACAGCGCTTTGAACCATGCCAAGCGCTTGCTGGCTGTTATTGGTTCTACCCAAAACAAAGGGGGCAATCATTCCATCATTGCCCAGTTTGGCAAGAAAATTGATGATGGCAATGAAAAGAGTAATCCGTAATAGGACTGAGCGCTCCCACAGGTAATGTATTCCTTCCAGGCAGCTTTTTAGAAACGGCGCATGGGCGCTCTCCTCCGGATGTTTTATTTCTGGAATCTTAATGAAGAACAGCAGCGTAAAAAACGCGGCGGAGAAACTTACCAGGTCACACACCAGAACTGCCGTCATACCTCCAAAGGCTAACAGACAGCTGCCCAATGCCGGAGCCAGAATGGAAATAGCCGAACCGGAAAGGCTCTGCAGTCCGCCAACTCTGGTATAATATTTTTTCGGCGCCAACAAACTGGTCGCGACAAAAGAAGCCGGATTTTGAAAGGCATTCATAAAACTAAGCAAAACGTTGATAACATATAAATGCCATGCCATAAGGGCTGAAAAGGAAAACAGCGTAAGGACGGCTACCGTCCCGAAAGCGGCTATCAAATCAGCGCACAGCATAATACGCTTTTTATTCCAACGATCCGCCAAAGCCCCTGCTATAAAGCGAAAGAAAATTGTCGGCAAAAAGGAACAGATTGTTAAAAGCGTTATACTGGACGCCGTCCCCTCCTGCTCATAAGTCCAGATGATTAGCGCATAGCTGGTCATAGCCGTACCTAATTCGGAGACGGCCTGCGAACCCCATAAAAGTAAAAAACTGCGTAATTCTTTTATAAATATTAAATTTTTCATGGCTTTGCTCCTTACACAATAATGATTGCAGTTACATGGAACGCAAAGCCTAATGCGGACGATCAATTTACATTAAAATGGAGAAAATGCTCCGTGCAGGGATCGTCCTATATTAGACCTTGCACGGAGCATAGACATCTGCGGAAAAAGGAAATAAGCGCGTCATTTCGCAACACCTCCTTGTCAGAGCCGATTTTATCATGGGGAAAGGAAGAAATCAATGGTGACTGCCAAGTCCCTGCGATTGATACATGCACGCGGAATACACGCAATCCCTATATAACAACTCCCGGAAAGCCAGCAGCTATGCGGCTTTCCGGGAGTTTTCTATCTATTCCCACTCGTTGCTGGGTATCATATTCTAACGGATTTTGCTTTAGAAATATGATGCCCTGTTCTTTTGATTATTTGATATATCCATATTATCCAGCCTATACGATGGGCTGTTATCAAATTGTTATCAGCGGTGATAACGGGAGAGAGGGTTTACTCTTTGTTCTGCTGGTTTGCGACTGTAACTATATCACAAAAGATGAGAGAATGCAACCACATTCCCCGTCCCGCCTTTTTCCGAATCGTTCATCGCAAAGCATTTCGAAGATTGAACAATTGGTCATGTCCTGTCAAATCTTCAACATCTTTAGAAAGAAGTTCCATTATTGAGACAATGTCCGCAATAAAATTTTGGCATTTTTCTGGTTCAGCAATCATATACCCATAAATTTCGTTACAAATCAGGCTATTGTATGATTGATTTGTTCCTTGAACTATGGAAAGGTACGCTTGTTGAAAAGAGTGAAATGAAGCAACCCCATCCCAATACCTGATTATATCACCATGGGATTGATATATCGCAAACTGCGTGTATGCATCAACTGCGCTTGCCTGGGCAAGCTCTTTTACATCATCTTTGCTGTTTTTTTCTGCATTCCAGAGAAATGCAAATATTAGTGTGGAAATAGCAAGACATATTATCAAAACAGTTGTGACATTTTTCCTCATATGGTACCTCCACAAATTGATAATCTCTCATTTTTATTATATCAGCAAAAGCACCCGCTGGCAAGTAAAAACAGGAGGGCGCTTTAAAGAGCGCTCTCCTGCTGTCTGTTACCTTGCCCCCCGGCTAAACTTCCGCTTTGCTTTCTTCTGCTCCTGCTCTTGCGCCTCCCGGCGTTTTGCGTCCTCCACGGCCCGCTCTACCTCCTCCGGGCTGAAAGCCCGCTTGACCCGCTCAAAGTCGGCAACAGTCCCTCGCAGGGCCTTGTTTTCCAACTTTACCTCCTGCAATCGGTCGGACAACCGCTCGTTGCCCTCCCTGGCCCGTCCATAGTCCCCCTGCAAACGCTCATACTTCCCTTTTAGCTCAACATAGGCCCGATACAAGGAGCGCAGCACCTTGACGATCTTGGCGAGTAGGGGCTTTGCCTTTTTCTCCCGGTAGGACTTGGCGCTCTCCAGCGGCCCCGGCTCCGGCAATATCCGCTCCGGGTCATCGGAGAACTGCGCCGCCAACTGCTCCATGTTCCTCACAGCCGGGGCCAGCTCCTTTAGACGCCGCTCCTGCTGTTCCACCTGCCCCTGCTTCTTGGCCTTAACCGCCTCCAGCTCGGCAATCTCTTTCGTCCTCTGCTCCTTTTTGAAGTCCAGCACAGACAGGTGTTTGTCATGGGTGCCCTTGTCCTCCCACTCTATCCCGTGGCGCTCCATCACGGCGGCAAGCTGTTCCTTTTCAGAGCGTACCCACTGGCTCAACTCCGTGTCGCCCCTGGTGCCACCCTTGAAGCCCTGGGCCGCTAACGCTTGTTTAAGAGATACCCTCGTGTCCAGGCCCCGTTTGCTCCCGGTGGTGAACGGTACAAAGTCGATGTGCAGATGGGGCGTGGCCTCGTCCATGTGGAGGTGAGCGGAGAACACCCGAAGCTGGGGATTGCGCTCCTGGAAGCCTCTCATGTACTCGTCCAGCACCGCCGCCGCAAGCTGGCCGTCCTCACTCTCTGCACTCATGTCGTCTTTGTTCCCTACTTGCAGGATGATTTCATGGAATGGCTTTTCCTGCTTGCTGGAACGTATCTTTTCATAGTAGTCCTCAATCTTGCGGTCTGCCCTGGTTTGCTTATCATTGTACCGCTTGAGGGCCTCGTCGAAAAGCTCATGGAAAACTGTCTTGATATTTTCGTGGCAGTAGGTTATATTCAAGTGGGAGCGTTCCGGGTCGGTGTTCTTGGCGTTGAACGCCCTGCTGTTGTGGTTCACCGAACCTTGCCCCACCATCGCGCTAATCGTCCTTTTCAAATCAAAACCTCCTTTCGCCGCGAAGCGGCGGCCTTTGTTACTTTCTGCGAAAGTAACGCAAAAGCACTTTTGACAGCCTTGCGGCCATCAAAAGCGCATTTGCGCCCTACGGGGTGGAGTGGGGGCGTTGCCCCCGCCGTCTGCGGACGGCTCCCCCAGCAGGGCCGCCCTTTGAAAAGGGCACCCTGCACCCCGCCTAAACTTTGACACTCGCCGTTGGGCAGGGGGAAAGGCACAGCCTTTCCCCCCACCCGGCCAGTGTCCTCCGTGGGCCAAAAGTCAAGGGGTTCGGGTTGTATTGCCTTGCGGCAATCTCCACCCGCAAGTATGCCCCCTTGACTTTTGACCCCGCTCCCCGTGACGGCCGTGACGACCGTGACGATGTTTTACACACCGCCCCCGCTCTCAAAAAAGCCGTCACAGCCGTCACGGTCGTCACGCCTGGGGTGGTTCCAGGGTGAGGGTGATACTTCTCCCGGCGTGGCTCCTGCTGTTCTCATAGCGGATATGGTACTCCGCCGCCAGCCTCCCGGCCCGGACATTCAGCCGCATAGCCAGGGCGTTGGGCTTCATGTCGGTCTGGAGCGCCGCCGCCAGCTCCGTGGCCGTACCGCCCCAGGCGGGCCTGTCCGCCGTCACAAGGGCGACAACGGCCTCCAATACCGGGTCGGGCGGTTCCACCCACGGCTCCGTTTCCAGCCGCTCCAGCTCCCACACAAGCCGCTCCCTGTCCTTGGTGAGATACATCCGCTGGTCTTGCTGGTCACGCCCTGCCACATCCAGGATGGCGCTGCCGTCCGTCCGCTTCTCCTTCTGAAGAAGAAAGGCCCTGTCCGCAGCCCCCAACAGGCCGTTGGTGCCGGAAATCATATCAAACTTATCATCGGCCTGCTGCTTTCGGGTGTGGTGTACCAGCAGGAGACAGATACCGCAATCATCGGCAAGGCGTTTCAGCTTGCCCACCACCTCGTAATCGTTGGCATAGCTGTACTTGTCCCCGCCGACCTCCCGGACTTTCTGGAGGGTGTCAATGATAATCAGCTTGGTGTCGGGGTGCTGACGGACGAACTTCTTTAGCTGTTCCTCCAGGCCCAGGCCGAGCTGTTTGGCGTAGATCGCAAAGAGCAGGTCGTTGGTGCCGTCCATGCCGAACATCCGATACAGCCGCCCCTGCAAGCGGCGGTGGTCGTCCTCCAATGCCAGATAGAGGACGGTGCCCTTGTGGACGGGGTAGCCCCACAGGGGGAGGCCCATGCTCACATGATAGGCAAGCTGGGCCATCAGGAACGACTTGCCCACCTTGGGCGCTCCCGCAAAGAGGTACGTCCCAGGGTAGAGCAGACCGTCAATGATTGGCGGTCTGCTCTGATAGACATTCTGGTAAAGCTCATTCATGGAAACGGTGTGGAGGTAGGCCGGGTCGCTTGTCCGTTGAAGCTCCCGAAGAATATCCTCCATACTTTCATCCTGGGGGTTGTTTTCGGTAGCCGCTTCTGATATACTCAGGTCAGGTGTTTGAGAATTGGGCTGTTCCCCGTCTGTTGGCGCAGACGGAACCGGGACAGTCCTTTTCGTTTCTCTGGAATCCATCAATCTATCAATCCTCCCTCATGCCGTCCAGCGTCACGGTGATAAGGCGGATGGTGGCGAGAAGTTCATCATCCACCCCGCCCCCGGCCTCCATGCGCCGCAGCTCCCCCAGGACGGCGGCGAGCTGGTCACGCAGGGCCTTGTAGACCCTGGGATTGCCCTGCACCACAATGTCCCGGTTCAGCAGCCGCCGGGTGATGTAGTCCTGCTTGGTCAGCCCGGACAGGCGGACAGCAATCTCAAGCTGTTCGTCCTCCTCCGGGGACACCCGGAACGCCACGGTCTTGTTCCGCCAGCGGTTGTGATTGTCCAAATTCTTAGCCGACATTATGCTCCCGTCCTTTCAAAGTCCAGCTTGTCTGCCATCTCCGTCTGCTTGGACGGAAACAGGTGGGCGTAGCGGTAAGTGATTTCGATACTCTCATGGCCTACCCGGTCGGCAATCGCCACAGCGGAGAAGCCCATGTCAATCAGAAGTGAAATGTGCGAATGTCTGAGGTCATGGATTCTGATACGCTTTACCCCCGCCTCTTTTGCCCCTCTGTCCATTTCATGGTGGAGATAGCTTTTCGTGACAGTGAAAATGCGGTCTTTCTTCTTGACCCCGTAGAGCATTCCCAGGTAGTCCCGCATTTCGTCACAGAGGAAATTGGGCATTTTGATGGTACGATTGCTTTTCTTGGTTTTCGGGGTGGTAATCACATCCTCGCCGTGGAGCCGCTGGTAGGACTTGCTGATTTTCACCGTCCCAGCCTCAAAGTCGAAGTCCGCCGGGGTGAGGGCCAGCAGCTCCCCCTCCCGAATACCGCACCAGTAGAGCATTTCAAAGGCGTAGTAGGAGAGGGGCTTGTCCATCATAGCGTCAGCGAATTTCAGATACTCCGCTTTCGTCCAGAACAGCATTTCCCGGCCCTTGGCCTTGCCCATGTTGCCCACCTGGGCGGCGGGGTTGGCTTTCAGATTGTAGTGCTTCACCGCATGATTGAAAACGGCGCTCAACTGATTGTGAAGCGTTTTCAGATACACGGGGGAGTAGGGCTTGCCGTTCTTGTCCCGGTAGTTCAGCATTTCGCTCTGCCACGCCATGACCTCTTTGGAGTGGATTTCGCTCATTTTCCGCTTTCCAAAGTAGGGCACCAGCTTCTTGTAGAGGATATGCTCTTTCGTCCCCCAGGTGTTCTCCTTGATACGGCCTTTCATGTCTGCGGCGTAGAGCGCCACGAAGCTCTCAAAGGTCATATCCAGGTCGGCGGTCTGCTGTTGCAGGAACGTCCGTTCCCACTCCAGCGCCTCCCGCTTGGTCTTGAAGCCCCGCTTCATCTTCTTTTCCTTTTTCCCTGTCCAGTTCTCAAAGTAAAAGGACGCATACCATGTTCCCTTGGCCTTGTCTTTGTACGCTGGCATTTTCTTCCCTCCTTACTGATTTTCCCGCAGTCCATAGAACTTTTCCTCGAAGTAGCGCCTGCTCACCCGTCCGGGGATGGTGAGGAAACCTTTCTGCTTCAGCTCCTCGTTCATCTCCCGCACCAGCTTGTAGGCGTAGGGCTTGGAGATACCCAGCGCCCCGGCCACTTCCTCGGCCCGTACAAACAGCTCTTTGCTCAAATACAACACCTCCTTATTGTTGATTCGCAAAATTGTTAATGCCGACATCCTTATTATACATTCGCATAGTTGTTAATGTCAAGAGTTTATTTCGCAATTTTGTTAATTTTCTTCTTGCATATTTCGCTTATTTGCGCTATACTATTTTCAAAGGCGGTGGAACATATGACAGTAGGAGAAAAAATCAAGAAAATCCGCATATTTCGAGGTATGACGCAAAAGGAATTGGGGCTGGCTATCGGCTTTGAGGAAAAGGGAGCGGATAACCGTATTGCCCAGTACGAAACGAATTACCGTGTGCCAAAGAGGGAGCTGCTGGACAAGATTGCCCAGGCCCTGCGGGTAGACCGTCAGAACTTCTATACGGTTCAACCCGGCTGTGCCGAGGACTTCATGCGGACGTTCTTCTGGCTGGACGAGGACAGCCCCGGCTCCATCCGCCTGTTTCAGCTTGTCCGCAATCCCGGCAAGACGGGGGCCTCCGATGATACCGCCGTCCGCTACAACGACACGGACGACTGGCCCGCTCAACCTCCCGTGGGTATCTACTTCAACTATGGCCTTGTGGACGAGTTTATGAGGGAATGGCTCTTGCGCCAGCAGGAGCTACACGCCGGGGAGATTACCAGGGAAGAATACTTTGAATGGAAAATCAACTGGCCGAGTACCTGCGATGACGGGAAAGAATCGAAATACTATGTGCCCTGGAGAAAAGAAAAATAGGGCAAGCAAAACCGCCCTGCTGAATTTGTCGTTCAGCAGGGCGGTTCGCTTGCCCTTTGCAATCATTCTCTTGTGTGACCGGGTTGAAACGAATAGTATCAATCCAGTATCACAAGGCAAAGTGACAGGTCAAAAACCCTGTATTCATGCGGGTTTGCGCCGTTTTAACGGTCATTCCCACTCGCTCCTGTCAGTTTTGTTCTAAACAGTTTTGCTTATGGGATTTGGCTCTAGTTATCTATATTGTTCTCATTATCCAGATGGTTTAGGCTATCTGACTTTTTGTTGCCAGAGTGTTGCCATGAGTTTAATGCTTTTTAGCAGCTTATTGCAGTTCGATAGCATCAATAAAATTTTGCAACTGAATCCGAATAGTATCCTGAACAGATGCAAAAAGACCAACTACATTATCTGCTGCAATCTCTGAAAGTTCCTTGCTTTTTAATCCATCTTTTAGGGCGCTTTCTAAAGGCAAGCAAGCGATAGGAAGAATAGATTTAATAACCGCCTTCCAAAGATGAACTAATGTATCAAAATCAGAGTTATCACTAAAGGTAAGTGCCCAGTTATCCTTGATTTTCTTTCCTATAACTCCCTCCATACATTTAGAAACTGTATAAAGGAACAACATTTTTGCTCCGCGTTTACACAAACACTTATGCTGCTTCTCTTCAATTTCAGTCCGATCTTCACTTTTTCGCTGCAATTCCAGCTTGTAGAAATCAATCGCACGGGCCAAAGAATAAGTAAATATAATGTGTTCGGCTGTTAAGTTTTCTGGAAAAATACTGCTATACAGTTGATCGCTACGCCAAAGGTCGTTGCTTGAGTTATATGCTGTAACACAGTCACTATGAAATGCCAGCAATGCTTGTGCAACAACGTAGGGATCCAAAATTTCTTTGCTTCGAGAAGGTCTGCCATTGCCACGGCGGCCACCACTATAATATAACTTTACATATGGTTCAAACTCAGCTCTAAGTCGATTTTGTGTTTTGTCGTTACTTCTTAAATCAGAAGGAAGGATTTCATTCTGCTTATTATTATTGTTGATAATATCATTAATTATATCTGTATCGCTGCATACAATAAAGCGGATTGGAACCCAAGCATCCTTAAGCTTTTCCACGCTGCTGATCGCACCAGTAGTTTGTGCACCGTTGATGATTGTTATACCCGAAATGGATAGTTTCTCTCCATCTTCTGGACTAAAGTAGTTATTGACTAATGCTGTAACTCCATTGTTATAGGCCCAAAAATTATTTGGTTGCTGATCAATGGTTTCCATTATCCCGAGATTGATTTTATTCTTCTTTTTCCCAGAACCAAGATAATTTCTTGGATTACCGGAGAACAAATCATCCGAATATGTTACATATATTTTTTTGAGCCAT
>OFGQ01001517.1_pt1 | contig 15257 bp, 18 predicted proteins | sample 1521791 | NCBI WGS metagenome assembly OFGQ01 (sample SAMEA3504116, study PRJEB24116) | mouse gut metagenome | biome: mouse gut; feature: mouse-associated habitat; material: faeces | place: Denmark | collected 2011 | reverse complement strand
CGATACCGGTAAAGGCAGATAACGTGGGATTCCAGGATATCGCCCATATCCTTCCGGACGGGGAGAGCACCAGTGAGACCTATAATCTTGACCTGTACGGCACGCTGGAACCGGGGATATACAGGCTGGTGGTGGAAACACTACTTGCTGAGTTTCTGGTGGGGAACGGAAGGATGACGGGATTTGATGATGATTGACAAATTGTCAGTCATATGTTAGAATGACCTCCATGGAGGGACATTGCCATGCGTGATGTAAAGGAACCAGAGGTCCGTAAAGCCGAGATCATGGATGCTGCCATCCGGTTGTTTACACGGAAAGGATACCTGAATACCACAACGCAGGATATCATTGACGAGGTAAACATATCCCGCGGACTTCTGTATTACCATTTTAAAAATAAAGAGGATATCCTGTACTGCATCATCGAACGGTATTCCCAGCCGCTGCTTAAAAGGCTGGAGCGTTTGGCCTATGAGGAAGAGAAGGGCGCGGAGGAAAAGCTCCGTTTGTTTATGGAGCATACCCTTGTAAAGGAGCAGGATGTGACCGCGGAAAATTCCGTGCTGCAGGAGGCTGCGGATCTGGACGAGAACCGCTACATGCTGGACCGGTTTTACCACAAGCTCTGCGGCAGCATCGCGGGATATTTTGCCCATATCATAGAGCAGGGGAACCGGGAAGGTGTTTTCCATGTGGCGTCTCCAGGGGAAACCGCTTCTTTTCTGATGACCGGCTATATTTTTGTGTCAAATGATGCCAGGCTCGCCTGCCAGAGCAGGGAACAGCTGCAAGGCTATCTGGATGCTTATAAGATACTGCTGGAGAGGGCACTTGGAACAGTAAAGCCGCTTTTTTCTGAGAAGTGAACTGGGGTGTTCAGGGCTTCCTGAATTCCTCAGTAAAATTTTTCAATATGACTGACAAAATGTCAGCTTTTAAATCAGAATAGAAGATATGAAAGACAGCTGCCTTGCAGAATAGGGTAAGGCAGCCAATTTTACCGCTTAGACTGACAAATTGTCAGTAGAAAGGAGCTTTATCATGTTAGAAATCCAACATCTTACCAAGATTTACCCAGGAGGGAAAAAGGCGGTGGACGGTCTGTCCTTAAACGTTAGGGCCGGAGAAATCTGTGGCTTTATCGGGGCTAACGGTGCGGGGAAGACTTCAACCATAAAAGCGGTGGTTGGCATCCACGGTTTTGAACAGGGGGAGATTCTGATTCATGGAAAGTCAATCCGGACCCATCCCCTGGAATGTAAAAGGCGGATGGCCTACATCCCGGACAACCCGGACCTCTATGAGCATCTGACCGGTTACCAGTACATCAATTTTATAGCGGATATCTACAGGGTTTCTTCCAAAGAACGCAGGGAACGGGTGGAGAGGTACGGGGAACTTTTTGAGATGGCCCCCAGTCTGGGAAAGGTGATTACATCCTATTCCCATGGGATGAAGCAGCGGACGGCCATTATCGCTGCCCTGGTCCATGCCCCGTCCCTTCTGATCCTGGATGAGCCCTTCGTGGGCCTGGACCCGAAAGGGGCCTTCCACTTAAAGCAGATTATGCAGGAACTGGTGGAAACCGGGGGTGCCATCTTCTTTTCCACCCATGTCCTGGATGTGGCGGAAAAGCTGTGCAGCCGGATTGCGATTATAAAAGAAGGGAGGCTGGTGGTGGCCGGCGATACAGATAAGGTGAAGGGGGACCATTCCCTGGAGTCAGTTTTTATGGAGGTGCAGGGGCATGAATAGGATATTCCTTTTACTGAAGGCACAGGCTGTCAATTATTTCTCCCTGAACGAGATATTTGGCCAGCGTGGAGGGAAGCGGGGCCCGGTTTTCATAACGGCTGTCGGGATACTCACACTGCTGCTGTTCCTGGGCGGCTATAACGTGCTTACGGCAGCCGCTCTTGTATCCATGGGGCAGCAGGATATGATCCCTGCGTACATGGTGGCGGTATCCAGCTTTATTATCCTGGTGTTTACCCTGCTGCGGTCAAACGGAATCCTTTTTGGCAGCAGGGATTTTGAGATGCTGTGCGTGCTGCCTTTGGAGGCCGGGGAGGTTATCAGCAGCAAGTTTGGGTTCCTGTACCTGATAAACCTGGCTTTCAGCGCGCTTTTCATGGTTCCGGCGGGGGTGGTATGGCTGACCGGCACAGGGGGGCATGGTGTGCCGTTCTTTTTCTATCTGGTCTCTGTATTTTTTGTGCCGCTGATCCCTATGTGTGTCGCTTCGGCGGCAGGGTTTGTAATTACGCTCCTGTCCGCCGGTTCACGCAGGAAAAACCTGCTTTCCCTTGTTTTCTCTTTTGGCGCCCTGGGGCTTTTACTGGGGGCCGGGATCTACGGGATGTATGGCGGTGTAAAAGAGGGGAGCCTGGGTACAGTCCTTGCGGGGCAGATTGGCAGGCTCTACCCCCTGTCCGCCTGGTTCCGCTACCCGCACAGGCTGTCCGTCCTCTGGAATGTGGTTTTCTGGCTTGTGTCCGTTCTTGCGTTTTGGGTATTTGTAAGGATCACGTCGGTCCATTATACCAGGCTCAATGCCATCCTCCTGGAAAACCATGCTTCGGCGGCAGGGAAAGCGGGCTTCATGAGGCGGTCTTCCTTTGCCGCCATGTACCGAAAGGAGCTTGGCCGTTACTTCGGCTCTTACCTCTATGTCCTGAATACCGGGCTGGGGGTTGTATGCCTTCTTGTGGTCTGCGGCGCAATCTGCGTAATTCCGCCGGAGAAACTGGGGGGATATGCGGGGATAGAAGATGCCGTCTCCTTTTTCGGACAGTACGCGCCCCTCATTGTAGCTGCCATGCTCTCTTTAAGCTGTCCGGCGGCGTCATCAGTATCGCTGGAGGGAAAAAATATGTGGATTCTGCAGAGTGTTCCTTTACCCTTCCGGATATTTTTAAACAGCAAGATCGCTGTGACGCTGTCTTTTCATGCTGTGGGATACCTGACAGCGCTGCCGGTATTTATCCTGAAATTCCAGATGGATGAAACCCGGCTGGCGGCGCTGGTTGTTATTCCGGCAGTATATTCCGTCTTTACGGCAGTGCAGGGTATCTGTATCAACTGCTGTTTCCCAAGGTTTGACTGGGATAATGAGATGGTGGTGGTCAAGCAGAGCATGGCGGCCATCCTGTCCGGCGTGACAGGGATGCTGTGTGTTGCGGTGCCGGCCATCCTGCACTGGTTTTTCAGGCTGCCCTTGGGAATGGTACTGTGGGGATGGGCAGGTATTTTATTATGTGTGTCGGGTCTTCTGTATTGGAAAGCCTGTCAGACCAAAATCATTTAATTGGAGGTATGAATCATGAAGAAAAGTCTAATCAAAGACGTTGTGGTGTTTCTCATCCTGCTGGCAGCGGCGGCAGTCCTGTGTTATTTTCTCCCGGAGAAGGTCCCGGTTCACTTTAATGCCCAGGGTGAAGCGGACTTGGCCGTGAACAGGTGGTTCCTTATGCTGGCTGTGGTCATTCCCTATTCTGTGTACTGGCAGTTTTTCCGCGGCAATAAGAAAGGGGAGAAATGACATTATACAAGGAACTGTCAAGGAAAATCAAATTTGACATCCTGCGGGGGGATTATCCACCGGGGAGCCGGCTGCCGTCCCTCCGGGTGCTGGCGGAGCGGGAAAAGTGTAACCAGGCCACGGTGAAACGGGCCATGCAGGTCCTTGGGCAGGAGCATCTGGTTTTTCCGAGACACACGGCAGGGATTTTTGTGACGGATGACCTGCTTCTGATACAAAGACTGCGGCATAAGGAGCAGGCCGATTTAACCAGGAAGCTGTATGAAAGGCTTATGCCCCTTGGGTTTAGCAGGGGGGAAATTCTGATGATGATTCAGGAATGTGGTTATGGACGTCCGGTTTAAGGCGCTGTCAAATGAGACACGCAGGGAGATTCTGCTCCTGCTTGCGGAAGGGCCCATGGCAGCAGGGAGACTACAGGAAAGGTTTCCCATTACATTTGCGCCCTTATCCTATCACCTGTCGGTCTTAAAGCACAGCGGGCTTGTAACGGCAAAAAAGGAGGGGCAGTACAGGCTCTATGACCTCAACAGAGAAGCTCTTGAAGGCATGGTTTTATGGCTGTCCGGACTGGTGGAATGTTAACGTGGCGCCATCGATGGGAAAAGGGCAAAAAAAGTCGAGTAGATTTTCCGGCATGCTGTTATACTACTAAGACCAGGCCAAAGGTCAGAAAGGAGAACATCATGCCAGATCAGAATCATATCATTATTCAGGGCTTATGCCAGAACAATCTGAAAAATATTTCTTTAAAGATACCAAAACAAAAGCTCGTTGTATTCACCGGGGTCTCCGGCTCCGGCAAAAGCAGCCTGGTGAACGAGATTTTGTATAAGAGCCTTTCCGCCTCCCTAAACCGCAGCCGGGCCCGCTCCGGGGCCCACCGGGAGATACAGGGGGTGGAGCATCTGGACAAGGTCATCAGCATCGACCAGTCCCCCATCGGCCGCACCCCCCGCTCCAATCCCGCCACCTATACCGGCACCTTTACCGATATCCGGGAGGTGTTCGCTTCCACCAATGACGCAAAAATGCGGGGATACAAGAGCAACCGCTTTTCCTTCAACGTCAAGGGGGGACGGTGCGAGGCCTGCGAGGGGGACGGCATCATCAAGATTGAGATGCACTTTCTGCCCGATGTCTTCGTCCCCTGCGAGGTCTGCAAGGGCCGGCGGTACAACCGGGAGACCCTGGAGGTGCACTATAAGGGGAAGACCATCTACGATGTACTGGAGATGACAGTGGAAGAGGGACTTGCCTTCTTTGAAAATCTCCCCAAAATCAAGCGGAAGCTCCAGACCCTTTACGACGTGGGGCTGGGTTACCTGAAAATCGGCCAGCCCGCCACCACCCTTTCCGGCGGCGAGGCCCAGCGGGTGAAGCTGGCCACCGAGCTTTCTAAGCGCCCCACCGGCAAGACGGTGTACATCCTGGATGAGCCCACCACCGGCCTCCACGCCGCCGATGTGCAGAAGCTCATCGAGGTGCTGCAAAAATTTGTGGACGCCGGTAATACCGTCATCGTCATTGAGCATAATATGGATGTGATAAAGACCGCCGACCATATCATCGACCTGGGGCCAGAGGGCGGGGACAAGGGCGGCACGGTGGTCTGCTGCGGCACACCGGAGGAGGTGGCGGCCTGCAAGGCCTCCTACACCGGCCAGTATCTGCAGAAATATCTGGGGTAAAAAAGGATTGACAAAAATATACCTTGGTGGTATACTTTCTGTGCAGAATGATTCAGTAGGAACGAAAGGAGAATAAAAAATGGCAAAGTATGTTTGCACCGTATGTGGGTTTGTTTATGACGAGGCGGAGGGTCATCCCGACAGCGGCGTTGCCCCCGGCACCAAGTGGGAGGACGTTCCGGAGAATTTCACCTGCCCCCTTTGCGGCGTAGGGAAGGACATGTTTGAAGCGGAATAAAATCATCAGGAAAAATGAAAACGCCGTCCGGGGCTGGATAAGGCCCTTGGGCGGCGTTTCCAGAGAATACAGGACCAACGACAGAAAGGGAGTATTTTTTCATGAAGCGGATTAAGGAAGGGATTTACGAGGTAGGCGCCCTGAACCCCGCCATGCGGGTGTTCGATATTGTAATGACCACCGATTACGGCACCTCCTACAATTCCTATCTGGTTAAAGGGCAGGAGAAAACCGCCCTTATCGACGTCTGCCACAGGAGCTTTTTTGAGCCATACCTCCAGAACATCCGGGAGGTTTGCGACCCCAAGAGTATCGACTATATTGTCCTGAACCACAACGAGCCGGACCACACCGGAGCGCTGGCGGAGCTGCTGGCAGAGCTGGGGGATGTGACCATCTACACCTCCCAGGCGGGCTCCATCTATATTAAGAACATCACCAACCGCCAGGACCTTTCCATCCATGTGGTGAAGGACGGGGAGACCCTGGACCTTGGGGGAAAAACGCTGAAGTTTATTTCCGCCCCCTTCCTTCACTGGCCGGATTCCATCTTCACCTACCTGCCGGAGGACAAGGTGGTCTTCACCTGCGATTTCCTGGGGGCCCATTATGCCGAGCCCTACACCTTCGATTACAACATGGCCTATCCGGAAAAGTACGAAAAGGCCCTTCATAACTACTACGACGCCATCTTCGGCCCCTTCCAGAAGTACGTTCAGGCGGGGCTCCAGAAGCTGGACGCCCTGGACTTCGATATGGTGCTGCCCAGCCACGGCCCGGTGCTTACCACCGATACCATGCTGGAAACGGCCATCGCCCGGTACCGCGGCTGGAGCGCCCCGGTCCAGCGGGAGGAGAAGCTGGCGGTGGTCTTCTATACCAGCGCCTACGGCAACACCAAGAGGCTGGCGGTGGAGGTGATGCACGGCATCCGTGAAAGCGGCAAGAAGGTGGAGGTCCGCTTCTGCGATATTATTGAACACCCCATGGAGGAGATGCGCCAGCTCCTCAACGAGTGCGACGCCTTTGCCATCGGTACCCCCACCATCAACCGGGATGCGGTGCCCCCGGTGTGGGAGCTGCTGGCGGGGATGGACGCCGTCAACAGCCCGAAGCGCCCCTGCGCCGTCTTTGGCTCCTTTGGCTGGAGCGGGGAGGGGTGCCCCAATGTGGCAGCCCGCCTCCAATCCCTCAAATGCGCCCTGGTGGAGGAGCCGCTGCGGGCCACCTTTGTCCCCACCCAGGAGGATCTGGAGAAGGCGAAGGCCCTGGGCGCGGCCCTGGGCGCGGCGCTCTAAGAGCCTATTCAAGATCACCTGGCGCACCGTCTAAACGGGTCTTTTTCCGCCCAAGCTGCGTCAAAAGTGCTCGAAATACACCAAGTATTTCTCCGCTTTTTTCCTTGTTGGACGAAAAAATTCCCGTCCATCCGGCACATCCGGAGATTCTGAATAGGCTCTAAAAGCCTGTTCAAAATCTTCCATAAATCAAAGAATTACCCCTGTCCTGCCGGAGCCTCCGGTGGACGGGGGTCCTTTTTGTGCGGCATCCCTCCCTTGGGGCAGGGGAGCAGCCAGCAAAGGAAAAGAAAGGAAAAATCAGTGTTTTTGCCCTACAGGGGAAAAATCCCGCCCCCGGAACGCACATTTTTGTAAAAAAGACGGGGAAAGATGAGTTTACACCTTGCATCCCCATGGACACATATGGTAGAATAGCTTGGATAGAGTTACATCATTTAGTAGGAGGTAACATTTTTATGATTTCTGCTGGCGAATTTAGAAACGGCGCCACCTTTGATATGGATGGCAACGTATATTCCATCATCGAGTTTCAGCACGTCAAGCCCGGCAAGGGCGCGGCCTTTGTCCGCACCAAGATCCGCAACGTGATCACCGGCGCCGTGACCGAGCGGACCTTCAGCCCCACCGAGAAATACCCGGTGGCGATGATTGAGCGCAAGGATATGGAATACCTGTACAACGACGGGGATCTCTACTACTTCATGGACAGCGAGACCTATGAGAACCTGCCCATCAACGCCTCGGTGCTGGGGGATAACTTCAAGTTTGTAAAGGAAAACACCGTGGTGAAGGTCCTCTCCTACAAGGGCTCTGTCTTTGGGGTGGAGCCTCCCAACTTCATGGAGCTTACCGTGACCAAAACCGACCCTGGCTTTGCCGGCAACACCGCCACCAACGCCACCAAGCCTGCCACCCTGGAGACCGGGGCGGAGATCAAGGTGCCTCTCTTCGTCAACGAAGGGGACCGCATCCGGGTGGACACCCGCACCGGCGAGTATATGGAGCGGGCGTAAGGAAAAGAAAAAGAGAGAAGAAAGCAAAAGGAGGATGCCAAACGTGATGACCATTACCGAAAAAGTGGCCTACCTTCGGGGACTGGCCGAAGGGATGAAGCTGGACAGCTCCACCAACGAGGGGAAGCTGACCCTGGCGATTATTGATACACTGGACGATATCGCCCTTACCGTTTCCGACCTGGAGGACACAGTGGCGGAGCTTTCCGCCCAGGTGGACGAGATTGACGACGACCTGGGGGAGCTGGAGGACGAGGTCTACAGCGACGGCTGCGACGATGAGGATGAGGACTTTGACGACACCCTCTACGAAGTGGAGTGCCCCAGCTGCGGGGACATCATCTGCCTGGACGAGGAGATGCTGGACGAGGGGGAGATTGACTGCCCCAACTGCGGCGAAAAGCTGGAGTTCGACTTTGAGGATGGGGACTGCGACTGCGGCCATCATCACGAGGACTAATCTGGGCGGCACAGGCTTCTGAACCGCTAAAAAGTACAGCCAACAAGAGGGCGGCCGCATAGCGATATACGGCCGCCCGGCGACTGTCTTTTCCAGAGAGTGCAGCGAAATGACATGAGACAAGCCCGATGGGGCATTTAATTGGGAGTGTGAGGCAGTGACCGGAAAAAAGACCGGCCCGGCGTGGGAAGCAGCCCTGATGGGGATGCTCTTTGCCATGGCAATGGCTCTCAGCTTTGCGGAATCCATGCTGCCGGTGCTGCCAATGCTGCCGCCGGGCTTTAAGCTGGGGCTTTCCAATATCATCACCATGTACGCCCTGTTTATGCTGGGGACCAGAAAGGGCTTTACCATCGCGGTGATGAAGTCCTTCTTTGTCCTGCTTACAAGGGCCCCTATGGCGGCCTTTATGAGCCTTTGCGGCGGGCTGCTCTCGGTGGCCTGTATGGCCCTTTGCGCCAGGATAAAGCCTATCCAGAGGGACTACCTGCTCCTTAGCGTCATCGGGGCGCTGGCCCATAACTTTGGGCAGCTGCTGGCCTCGGTGGCCTACACCAGCACCGTTATGTTCTACTATTTGCCGGTCCTTGTTGTTTCCGGGGTAATCATGGGGGTCATCACCGGGGTGGTTCTCCGGGTGGTGGTGCCCCATATCAATAAATTGCGGCTGCCCTGATTATTCGGGCCGCCGCCAGCGACTAGAGATTTGGAGGGATGTGCAAGTGCCATCATTATTCAGCAAAGCGTTAAATGGTGTCAGTGTTAAGCACTGCAAGAACACCGCCAACAGCGCCGCTGTCAGGATGCCTGTGCCGGACAAAGTTGTGATCCCCATGATCCAGCACATGGGCGCCCCCTGTGAGCCCCTGGTGAAGGTAAAGGATACCGTGACCGTGGGGCAGCTGCTGGGGGACACCGACGCGTTCCTGTCCGCACCGATCCATTCCAGCGTTTCCGGCACCGTCACCGCCATCGAGGAGTTTATCACCCCCGGCGGCGACAAGTGCAAAAGCGTCGTCATTACCACCGATAAGCTCCAGACCCCCTGCCCCGACCTGGCCCCGCCGGTTGTAAACAGCCGGGAGGACCTTATCAAGGCGGTCCGGGCTTGCGGCCTGGTGGGCCTTGGCGGCGCAGGGTTCCCCACCCACATCAAGCTGAACCCCAAGAACCTGGCGGATGTGGATACCCTGGTGATCAACGGGGCGGAGTGCGAGCCCTTCATCACCTGCGATATGCGCCTGATGCTGGAAAGAACCGCCAGCATTGTGGACGGCATCAAGGTTGTGATGAAGTATTTGGAGCTTACCTCCTGTGTCATCGGCATTGAAAGCAACAAGCCGGAGGCCATTGCCGCCATGACGGAGGCAGTCTCCGGTATGGAGAATGTCCGCGTCCTCACCATGAAGGCCCTCTACCCCAGAGGAGCGGAAAAGGTCATCATCTACGAGGCCACCGGCCGGGTGGTGGAGGAAGGGAAGCTCCCTGCCGACGCCGGGGTTATCGCCATGAATGTGGCCACCATCAGCAAGCTGGCGGATTATCTGAAGACCGGCATGCCTTTGGTGGAAAAGATGCTCACGGTGGATGGCGGCGCTGTGGCCGAGCCCAAGAACATCATCGCCCCCATCGGCACCGCCATCAAGGATATGATTGCCTTCTGCGGCGGCTACAAGTCGGAGCCCAAAAAGCTCCTCATGGGCGGCCCCATGATGGGCATCAGCGTCTACAGCGACGACTTCCCTCTGCTGAAGAACAACAACGCCATTCTGGCCTTCGACGAGACGCAGTGCCGCCCGGTGAAGGAATCCGCCTGCATCCGCTGCGGCCGGTGCCTGCGGGCCTGCCCCTTCGACCTGGCCCCTGCCGCCATGGATAAGGCCTACCATATGGGGAACGTGGATAAGCTCCGGGAGCTGAAGGTAAATCTCTGTATGGAGTGCGGCTGCTGCTCCTATGTCTGTCCCGCGCACCGGGAGCTGGCCATGTACAACAAGCTGGGCAAGCGTCTGCTCAGAGAAGCGAAGTAGGGGGTGTGAAGAATTGTCTAATCTAAAAGTCATTGCCCCTGCTCCCCACTTCCGGAGCGGGGAAAACACCAGCTCTATCATGCTCAGCGTGGTGGCGGCCCTCATCCCTGCGGTGGTAATCTCCTTCCTGGTCTTTGGTCCCCGCGCCCTCCTGCTGGAGGCGGTTTGCGTGGTGGCCTCGGTTTTCTTCGAGTACCTCTTCCGGGTGCTTATGTGCGGCCGGGATAACACCATTTGGGATTGCAGCGCCATCGTCACCGGGCTGCTGCTGGCCTTTAACCTGCCGGTGGGCATCCCTTTGTGGATGGCGGTGCTGGGCTGCGCTGTAGCTATTATCGTCACCAAACAGCTCTTTGGCGGCATCGGCCAGAACTTTGCCAACCCCGCCATTGTGGGGCGCATCTTCCTGCTGGTCTCCTTTGGCGGCCGCATGACCACCTGGGCGGCCCCCAACGGCTACTTTGGCGTAGACGCCGTTTCCGGCGCCACCCCGCTGGCCATCCTTAAAAACCCGGAGCTGGGCCTCAAGCCTCTTCCCGATATGCTGAACATGCTCCTGGGCATCCGGGGCGGCAGCGTGGGGGAGACCTGCATTGTAGCGCTGCTCATCGGCGGGGTGTACCTCATTTGGAAAAAGGTCATCACCGCCACCACCCCTGTGGTGTTCCTGGCTACCATTGCGGTGCTGTCCCTCTGCTTCGGGCTGAACCCCGCCTATGAGCTGGTGGCCGGCGGCGCGGTGCTGGGTGCCTTCTTTATGGCTACCGATTACGCCACCTCTCCTGTCACCGAATCCGGCAAGGTTATCTTTGCGCTGGGCTGCGGCATTATCACCATGCTTATCCGGGCCTTCGCCTCCTATCCGGAGGGTGTCTCCTTCTCCATCCTGTTGATGAACATTCTAACCCCGCACATCGACAATCTGACCAGAAAGAAGCCTTTTGGAGGTGTTGTGAAATGAAAGCAGTCAAGGAATTTGTAGTACCGGCAGCGGTGCTGACGGCTATTTGTCTTGTTGTTTCTGGGGCTCTGGCTGGGACCTACCAGCTCACCGAGCCGGTCATCGAAGCCGCCAAGCGGGCCGAGGCGGATGCCTCCCGTGTGGTGGTCCTTCCCGACGGCAAAAATTTTGAGGAGGTTTCCGCCTCCGGTCTGGATAACATTGTGGACGCCTACAAGGCCGGCAACGGCGCTGGCTATGTCATCACCGGCAAGGCCAAGGGCTACGGCGGCGACCTCCAGGTTATGGCCGGCATCAGCAGCGACGGCAAAATTACCGGCGTTAAGCTGATGGACAACAACGAGACCCAGGGCATCGGCTCCAAGACCGGCGAGGCCAGCTACACCGACCAGTACAAGGGCAAGGACAGCACCCTGGACGGCGTCACCACCATTTCCGGCGCCACCGTTTCCTCCAAGGCATTTGAAAGCGCGGTGAACACCATTTTCCAGGCCTACGGCTCCCTGGCGGGGGTTGAGGTAGCCGGTCCTGAGGTCACGCCTCCGGAGACCATCATCTTCCCCGACGTCACCGATTTTACAGAGGTCGCCCTGGATGGCGCCAAGAAGGCCATCAAGGCTGGCGATGCCGGGTATGTCATCGTTATGGAGGGCCAGGGCTACAGCCACGCCGCCGGTCCCATGGAGATTTATGTGGGCGTGGGTATGGACGGTAAGATTGCTGGTGTTGCCGCCGGTGCCAACTCCGAGACCGCCGGCATCGGTTCCCAGGCGCTGGAGCCTGACTACCTGAAAGCCTATATCGGCAAGACCTCTCCCGACGGCATCGACAACATCTCCGGCGCTACCGAGACCTCGGTGGGCGTCAAGAAGCTGGTTCGGGCCGCTATGGAGCTGGCTCCCGCCCTCATCGGCGACACCACCCCCAAGGTGGATCTCACCGTTGCTGAGGACGGCTCCGCCAGCGCGATTATCGGCGCTGTCCGGGTGGAGATTGACGCTGCCGGCAAGGTGGCCGGTGTCACCGCTGCTGACGAGACTGCGGACCTGGCTTCCATCGCCCCCGAAGAGGTCAAGGAGGCTATGGACAACGCCCTTGCTGCTTACAATGCTTCGAAAGGAGCGTAAAGAATGAATAAGCTGAAGATCCTCGTAAACGGCATCATCAAGGAAAACCCTGTGCTGGTGCTGGTGCTGGGCACCTGCCCGGCGCTGGCGGTCACCAACTCCACCATCAACGGCGTGGGGATGGGTCTTGCCGCCACCTTCGTTCTCATCTGCTCCAATGTGGTTATCTCCCTGCTGAAAAAGGCCATCCCCGATAAGGTCCGCATCCCCTGCTATATTGTTATCATTGCGGGCTTTGTTACCATCGTTCAGCTGATGCTCCAGGCCTATATGAAGTCCCTCTACGATGCTCTGGGTATCTTCCTTTCCCTCATCGTGGTTAACTGCGTCATCCTGGGCCGGGCCGAGATGTTTGCCAACAAAAACAGCGTCTTCGATTCCTTCCTGGACGGCGTAGGCATGGGTATCGGTTTTACCCTGGCTCTCTTCCTCATGGGCGCCCTGCGGGAAATCTTCGGGGTGGGTACCTTCTGCAACATCCCCATCCCCGGCCTCTCCTCCGAGCCCATCGCCATTTTGGCCCAGGCTCCCGGCGGGTTCTTCGTCTACGGCTTCATCATTGCAATCCTCAACAAGGTTTCAAACGGCAAGGCCGTCAAGCGCAAGAGCTTTGACTGCGAATCCTGCCCCTCCCACGCGGGGTGTAGCGGCGCGCTGAAAGGAGGCTGCGGCAGATAATGAAAGAAATGCTTATCATTCTCTTTACCGCCATCCTGGTAGAGAACTATGTTCTGATGAAGTTCCTGGCTATCTGCTCCTTCCTGGGGGTTTCCAAAAAGCTGGATGCCGCCGTGGGGATGAGCTTTGCCGTCATCTTCGTCATGCTGATGGCTACCGCAGCCACCTGGCCCATTTTCTACTATATCCTGGATCCGATGGAGCTGGGGTATATGCAGACGGTAATTTTCATCCTGGTTATCGCCGCCCTGGTGCAGCTGGTGGAGATGATTCTGAAAAAGTTTGTCCCTCCACTGTACCGCTCCCTGGGCGTGTTCCTGCCCCTCATCACCACCAACTGCGCCATTCTGGGCGCGGTGGTGCTGAACATCACCAAGACCTATACCTTCTCCCAGTCCATGGTGAACTCCCTGGGCGCCGGTTTGGGTTACCTGCTGGCGATGGTGCTGTTCTCTGGCGTGCGCTCCCGCGTGGATACCGCCGATGTGCCGGAATGCTTTAAGGGTATCCCCATTACTCTGGTAGCTGCCGCTATCATGTCCGTGTCCTTTATGGGCTTCACCGGCATGGTGGAGAATCTGTTTAAGTAAGGAGGAAGAGAGATGCTTCAGGGAATTTTGGTCGTCTCCGGCGTCGGTTTGGCTGCCGGTGTCCTCCTTGTAATCGCCTCCAAGTTCATGTTCGTGCCGGTGGATGAGACCGCCGAGAAGATTCGGGCCTGCCTGCCCGGCGCCAACTGCGGCGCCTGCGGCTACGCGGGATGCGATGGCTACGCCGACGCCCTCTCCAAGCGGGATGGGGCCGTCAAGCCCAATCTCTGCACCCCCGGCGGCGAAACCGCTGCCAAGGGCGTCTGCGAGGTGCTGGGCATCCCCTTTGAGGGGGTGAAGGCGGTGAAGTCTGTCATCCGTTGCAGCGGTGACTTTGATACCAGCGTTTATGTGATGGACTACGAAGGCCCCAAGACCTGCCGGGCCTGCAACGCCTTCTACCAGGGCCGCCGGAGCTGCTCCTACGGCTGCTTGGGGTATGGCGACTGCGCCGAGGCCTGTAAGTTCGGCGCCCTCACCATCCAGAACGGCCTGGCTATTGTTAACCGGGAGCTGTGCACCGGCTGCGGCGCCTGCGCCAAGGTTTGTCCCAACCACCTCTTTGAGATGGTCCCTGATACCAGCACGGTGTGGGTGGGCTGCTCCTCCCACGATAAGGGCGCCTTTACCCGCAAGATTTGTACCGCCGGCTGCATCGGCTGCATGAAGTGCCAGAAGACCTGCGAATACGGTGCCATCACCGTCACCGGCAACCTGGCCCACATTGACCCGGAAAAGTGCACCGGCTGCGGCGCCTGCGTCGAGGTCTGCCCGGTCCACGTCATCCACAAGGTATAAGTCTGTTTTCTCTGCTGCCTGCCCCTTTTTTCGGGGGCAGGCTTTTCGTTGCTTTTTAACGCTGCTTGTGGTATATTTTTTGTAATATACGGAAAGGAAGGGTGCCCCATGAAAAAGCTGTTCACCATGATCCGCCGGGGGAACCTGGAGGAAGTCGCCAAGATACTGGACAAAAACCCGGCCCTCATCGCCTGCACCGCCACCGCCCCGCCCAAAAAGGACGACGGCCAGTCGCCGCTGATGGTGGCCATCAAAAGCGACAACCTGGAGGTGGCCCACCTGCTGTTGGACCGTGGGGCGGACGTGAACTTCCGGGACGCCCCCACCCAGCCCGGCAACGAATCCGCCCCCATCTGGTACAATGCCGTGGGACAGTGCTTTATGCGGGCGGGGAACACCGTCTCTGACCAGGCCAAGGAGCGGAGTAAGGGGTACTTCCTGCTGCTGCGCCGGCTGCTGGAGATGGGGATGGACCCCAACCAGAAATTCACCACCGACCGTTTGGAGCGCAACGCGTGGCAGGTGGCCCTGGATGACTACGAGCAGCACGCCCGCTCCTCCTACCCCAGCTACTATGTGGAAGAAACCAAGCAGATAAACCGCCAGCTCCGGGAGATGCTCCGGGCGGTGCTGGACGAGCTGCTGGCCCACGGGGTGGACATCCACGACCACGAGCCGCCGGAAAAGCTGGCCACCACCACCTGTATCCTCCTGCGGAACCTGGAGGAGGGGAGAGACCTCTTTGATGGCTTCTACGGCCTGGACCCGGATTCCGATGCCTTCAAACCCCACACCATCAAGTACCGGGGGAAGGAGCGGCTGGTCC
>OFGQ01001493.1_pt1 | contig 15371 bp, 10 predicted proteins | sample 1521791 | NCBI WGS metagenome assembly OFGQ01 (sample SAMEA3504116, study PRJEB24116) | mouse gut metagenome | biome: mouse gut; feature: mouse-associated habitat; material: faeces | place: Denmark | collected 2011 | reverse complement strand
CCCAGCACTTCTTCAAACATTTTCTTAAGCAGCCGCTCGTTTACATCAATCACGTCATCCACATCCACAAAGGAAAGCTCCATATCGATCTGCGTAAATTCCGGCTGGCGGTCTGCTCTCAAATCCTCGTCCCGGAAACATTTCGCAATCTGAAAATACCTGTCGCACCCGGCGCACATCAGGAGCTGCTTAAAGAGCTGCGGCGACTGGGGAAGGGCATAGAATCTTCCTTGGTGGATACGGCTCGGCACAAGGTAGTCCCGTGCACCCTCCGGCGTGCTGCCGATAAGGATCGGCGTCTCTATCTCCAAAAATCCTTCATCTGCAAGGAATTGCCGGGTCAGCGTGGCAACTTTGCTCCTCATCATGAGGTTCCTCTGCATGTCCGGCCTTCTCAGGTCTAAATACCTGTATTTCAGGCGCACTTCCTCCCTCGTCTTCGAGTTTTCCTCCACCGGGAAAGGAGGCGTCTCAGACTCCGCCAGCACTCTCAGTTCCCGCGGAACAATCTCGATCCCGCCCGTGGCAAGGTTCGGGTTCACCGCCCCGGAACGCCTCTCGACTGTTCCTGTGACTGCCACAACATATTCCGAGCGAAGCTTTGCGGCTTTCTCTATAAGCGCCTCATCTGTCTTTCCCTCTTCAAATACCACCTGTATCAGCCCGGAGCGGTCGCGCACGTCCACAAATACCAGGCCGCCCTTGTTCCTGTTCTTCTGAACCCACCCCATAACCGTTACGGTCTCTCCTGCGTTCACTTCAGAAAGCTCCGCGCATCTGTGAGTCCTCTTTAACCCTTTCATTGACTCTGCCATCTTACTTTTCTCCTTTATCTTACTTAATTAAAGCCCAAAACTATTCCCTTTGGCGCTACGCCATCCTGTCGGCAAAGCAGTCGGTAATCTCTTCGTACCCCTCTGCCCGGAGCTGCTCCTTCTGGAACTTTTTGTTTTTCTTCATGTTTACGATAAGCACCTGTTTCCCGGCCTCTCTGTCTGCTCTCGCAGCTTCCAGGACTTTCAGGATTCCCTCCCTTGGCATATTTTTTTCCAGAAGGTACGCTTTCTTTTCACCTTTCTCCGGCACCTTGTACCCGTTCTCCAAAAGCAGCATGACGATGCGCTCAAAGCCGATGGAGAACCCGCATGCCGGCGTATCCTGCCCGGTAAACTTCCCGATCATCTTATCATATCTCCCGCCGCCTGCCACAGAGCCGCCAAAATCATCCATGGTAATCTCAAAGATTGTTCCCGTATAGTAGGACTGCCCTCTCACAAGGGTCGGGTCGAACTTTATCTGAAAGTCACATTCTTTTGCCGCCTCCACGCTGGAAATGATCATCTCCATGCTGTCCGCCGCCGAAACGCTCAAATGTTCTCCCAGCTTTTCCTTCAGATTGCGGATTCCCGACACATCCGGGCGGATTTCCGAAAACAGCTTAAGATAAGCGTCCACGCTCTCTTTCTCATATCCAAGCCCTGTAAGCTCTGCCGCAACGCCTTCTGCCCCTATCTTATCCATCTTGTCAAGGCTTATGAACACCTCGTCATAGTCCTTCTCCTCAAATCCGCAGTATGCCGCCATCCCTTTCAGTATATTGCGGTCATTGATGTTCACAGTAAAATTCTGAAAATCAAGTTTCCCAAGCATCGCCGTAGTCGCAAGGATCAGCTCTATCTCCGCAAGGCATCCCGGCTCCCCAAGGATGTCGATGTCGCACTGTACAAACTGCCGGAAACGGCCTTTCTGCGGGCGGTCCGCCCTCCACACATTCCCGATCTGCATCGCCTTAAAGGGCGCCGGAAGCTCGTTAGAATGGTTAGCATAATACCTGGCAAGAGGCACGGTAAGATCATAGCGAAGCCCTCCGTCAACCAGATCCTGCTCCTCCTTCGCCGTGTCGAGCTTAAGCTTTTCCCCGCGCTTTAAAATCTTAAAGATCAGTTTCTCATTGTCTCCTCCCTGCCTGCTGCACAGGTTTTCGATATGCTCCACGCAGGGGGTTTCCATAGACTGGAACCCAAAAGTTTTATAAGTTTCCTTGATAAGATGGATTACATAATCGCGTATTTCCATCTCAGCAGGCATCATATCCTTCATTCCCGTTACCGGTTTCTTCTTTAACGCCATAACCATTCTCCTTTTCGCTCAATCATCTCCCCGACCCGGTCTATGTAAGCGTCAATCGCTTTTACATTTTCCTGCCGGTAAATGCCTGTCATCTTTTTCTTTCTGCTGCCGGGCGCGCATACCGGCTCCTTTAAGAGGATCTTCGTGGATGCCCCCGCCCCCGCCGCAATGATGGACTGTTTTTCTTCCATAATAAGTATATTGTATATTCCGGCTTTGTCAACCTTTGCGTAGCCCACGTTTTCAAAATTCCCGGCAATATCCTTCTGCCGGTACAGATAGTACGGTGAAAGTTCCATCCGGCGCGCCGATTCTCCCGCCGCCCGGATCATTTCCTCTATCCGCCCTGCTTTTTGGCTCTCCCTTTCCGCCTTTACTTTCCGATACTCTTCCGTCTCTTTATTCCCCATCCTTGCCGCCCTCTTAACCGCCAGCGAATGGACGGTCATGCTGTCCGGGGCAAGCTCCTCGATCTGCCGCAGTGTATCTTCCATATCCGATGCCGTCTCTCCCGGAAGCCCCGCGATCAGATCCATATTGATATTGTCAAACCCAAGCTCCCTTGCTGTATAAAAAGCTTTCTTCACTTCATCCACGGTGTGCCGCCTCCCGACAGCGTCGAGAGTCTTCTGCTGCATCGTCTGGGGATTTATGGAAATCCTGGTAATCCCATGGCTCCTGATCACTTTCAGCTTTTCTTCCGTTATGCTGTCCGGCCTTCCTGCCTCCACCGTATACTCCAAAAGATTCTCCCGGGAAAAATGCTTTTCAATGCAGGTCAAAAGCTTTTCAAGCTGCGGAGCGCTCAAGGTTGTGGGAGTACCGCCGCCTATATAGACGGCATTGAGCTTTTTTCCTGCGGATTTCTCCGCAACAGACTTTAATTCCAGAGGGCGTCTATATAATCTTCTACCCGGTTGCTCCAAGCCGCAAGGGAGCCCGAGCTGAAAGAGCAGTAAGAGCAGACGGACGGACAGAACGGGATCCCGGCATAAAGGCTATATCCGTCCTTTAAGTCAAGCCGGTCAAGGATCCCTTTCTCCCGGCAGGCAATCTCCCATGCAAGCTCCGCTTTTTTAGCGCTCACCAGATATTCCCTCCCGAACCAGGAAAGAAAATCTTCCCTGCACATGCCTTCCGTGAGCTTTGCCATGACAAGCTTAGTAGGCCGCACTCCCGTCAGGATTCCCCATGCCAGGCCGCGCCCTGCCCTTTTCTCAAGGAGATGGTACAGGGTGATGTCTATCATGTGTTTCACCGCCTTCCCATCCGAAACACCTGCCGCCCTCTGCCATTCTTTCCCAAAAGATTCGGCTATCTCCCTGCCGGATATAAGGATACGGCTTTCTTCTCCAAAAATCACTGCTACATAATTAGAGGCTTTTTCCTCTATCTGCGATACCACCTCAGCAGACGGGTAAAAAGCCTTTGTCATATGATATGCGTTATAGATATAGGTTTCTTTGCTGCATATAACCCGAATCATCATTGTATGCCCTCTTAAACGTAAGGATTGTGCGTCTTCTCATGTCCGATCAGCGTCTCCCCCATATGCCCCGGATAGACATGTGTCTCATCCGGGAGCTTAAACAGCTTTTCCCTGACAGAATACATCAGGTCAGACATGCTGCTTGTCTCAAAATCTGTCCTTCCCACCGACTCCTGAAACAGCGTATCTCCGCTGAAGAGCACATTCTCCGACGCCACATAGTAGCAGCACCCGCCCCACGTATGTCCCGGCGTGTGGATCACCTCAAAAACATATCCCGCAAGCTCAAGCGTCTGCTTATCCCTAAGGTACTGCGCTCCCGAAAAAGTATAGCCGGATGTATAGATGGACGACTGATTCAGCGCCGGATCATTCATCACCCGCTCATCTTCTTCGTGCACATAGACCGGCACATCAAAATGCTCTAAAAATGCGTCAATACCCATGATATGGTCAAAATGCCCGTGAGTCAGGAGGATTGCCTCTATCTTAAGGCCTTCCTCTTCGATAAATCCAAGGATTTTTTTCGGACATGCCGCCGGATCAATGATCACCGTCTGCTTTGTCTCCTCATTGATTACCAGATAACAGTTGGTACTGATAATCCCTGTTACAAACCTTTCCACTCTCATACCGTCTCTTACCCTGTCGCCCTTTCAATATCAATCACGCCCTCTAACTGCCGGAGTTTCATGACCACTTTCTCAAGCTCCGACCTGCCATGGACGATAAACCCTGTCTCGATGGTTGCCGTACCCTGTTTACTTGTGCGGACGTTCATGGATTTTACATCCACCCCGTTCTCTGTAAGGATCCTGCTGACCTCCATCAAAAGTCCCTGCCTGTCATACACATACATCTTAATCTCTGCCAGATACTGCCCGCCGTTCTTCTCCGCGACGCTCTCCTCCCACTCGGCATCAATCAGCCTGGCGCGCTCGCCCTCTGTCAGATGGATCATGTTCACACAGTCCGTGCGGTGGATGGAAAGCCCTCTTCCCCTTGTGACAAACCCGACGATCTCGTCCCCGGGAACCGGGTTGCAGCACCTGGAAAAACGCACGGCCACATCGTCGATGCCTTTGACTACTATGCCGCTCTTGGATTTGGCAATGTGGACTTTATTCTTTGCCGCCTCTGCCACCTTCTCAAGAACCACCTCATTGGTAATCTCCTGCTTATGCTCTTTCCCGTACTCTTCCGCCAGCCGGTTCACTACCTGGCCTTCCTTAAGGCCCCCGTGTCCGATCGCCGCCAGCACGGAATCCCAGTCCCTGAAACCGTACTTATTCTGGACGACCTCCATATAGCGGGGCTGAAGGATATCGGCAAGCACAAGCGATTTGGACTTGCAGTAGCCTGCAATCATCTCCTTGCCCCTGATGATATTCTCTTCCTTGAACTCTTTTTTAAACCACTGGTTAATCTTATTTTTTGCCTGGGTGCTCTTGACGATTCCGAGCCAGTCGCGGCTTGGCCCCCTGGAGTTCTGGGAGGTAAGGATCTCAATCCTGTCGCCGTTCTGAATCTTGTAATCGATGGTCACAAGCTTTCCATTTACCCTTGCCCCCACCATCTTATTGCCTACCGCGCTGTGTATCGCATAGGCAAAGTCGATGGGCGTGGAACCGTTCGGCAGGTTCTTCACATCGCCCTGGGGCGTGAAACAGTAGACATCTTCCGCAAAAAGGTCAAGATCCCCCTTCAGGAGATTTAAAACCTCGCGGTTATCCGACATATCCCTCTGCCACTCCAGAATCTGCCTCAGCCAGCTGAGTTTCTCTTCCTCCTGAACCTTTATATTTTTCTTGCCGTCATTGGACTCTTTATATTTCCAATGGGCTGCGATACCGTACTCCGCCGTCTTGTGCATCTCCACCGTGCGTATCTGAATCTCAAAGGGCTGGCCCCCGGTTCCCATCAGCGTCGTGTGGAGCGACTGGTACATATTCGGCTTTGGCATCGCGATATAATCTTTAAAGCGCCCCGGAATCGGAGTGTAAAGCTCATGGATGACTCCCAGCGCCCCATAGCAGTCTTTTACGGAATCCACGATAATCCGCACCGCAAACAGATCGTAGATCTGATCCACGGTCTTATCCTGGTTGACCATCTTTTTGTAAATGCTGAAGAAATGCTTTACCCTGCCGCTCACGTCAGCCTTGATGTTGGAATTCTTCATGTGGCAGGACACTTCCTTTACAATCTGGTCCACAAACTCTTCCCGCTCCGTCTTCCTTGCATTGATCTGCTCCACCAGGTCAAAGAACACCTCCGGCTGGGAATATTTTAAAGACAGGTCATCAAGCTCCGTCTTTATCTTGGAAATCCCGAGACGCTGTGCGATGGGCGCATAGATGTCCATCGTCTCTTTCGCCTTTTCCTTCTGCTTTGCAGGTGTCATAAACTGAAGCGTCCGCATATTGTGCAGGCGGTCGGCAAGCTTGATGATAATAACACGGATATCCTTGGCCATGGCAAGGAACATCTTCCTCAGGCTCTCGGCCTGCACCTCCAGCTTGTCGGAAGAATACGACAGCTGCCCCAGCTTTGTCACGCCGTCCACAAGAAAGAGGACGTCCTCGCCAAATTCCTTTTTCAGTTTCTCTTCGCCAATCTTTGTATCTTCAATGACATCATGCATCATTCCCGCAGCGATGGTCTCTTTATCCATCTCAAGCTCCGCAAGGATGATGGCTACCCACAGAGGATGCACGATATAAGGCTCTCCGGATTTGCGGAACTGCTCCCCGTGAGCCTTCTTTGCCAGATGGTACGCTTTGGATATCATGCTGACATCCGTAGACGGATGATACTTCCGGATGCATGCGATCAGCATGTCATAGAGCTTATCCGGATCTTCGTAGTCTTTCGGCGATTTGATCGCATGTCCGTCCACCACTTCAAGACCAAGCGCAAGGTCTTCCATAAGCGAAGACGGACGCAACGTTCCCTGGGCTGATTCCTGTCTGTTCTTTTCATCAGGCATAGGCTCTCCTCCTTCCTCTGTCAATTTCTATAACAACTCTCCCAAACATTTTATTTCCCCGGGTATATGATCACGGAATCCACGTCATACCCTGAAAGCCTCTTTCTTCCCTCAAGCCCGGCAAGCTCCATCAGGCACACGCACTTTACGACCTTTCCCCCAAGCCCCTCAATCAGCTTTACCATAGCCTCGTTGGTGCCGCCTGTCGCCATCAGGTCATCGATGATCACGACCCTCTGCCCTTCCTTGACGGCATCTTTATGAATCTCAATCTCCGCTGTGCCGTACTCAAGCGCGTACTCTATGGACGCTGTCTCACAGGGGAGTTTCCCTTTTTTTCGGATTGGCACGAATGGCTTGTGAAGATTGTAAGCAATCGGCACTCCGAAGATAAATCCTCTGGACTCCGGCCCTACGATAACGTCAAAATCCACGCCTTTCAGCTTTTCCTGCATCAGGTCAATAGACAGGCGCAGGCCTTCTGCATCCTGCAGGACACTTGTCACGTCTCTGAAAATAATTCCCGGCTCCGGGAAATCCGGAATGCTCCTTACATATTCTTCTATAGGTTTCATAAATATCTCTCCGTTTCTTTTGTAAAATTACACATATTACAGTATAGCATCTTCCGGCACGATTTTCAAACAATTCCGCATAGGAATATTACCGAATATTGCGCCCTTTACGCCCTATTTATAATGCGTAATCACAATCTGGACGCTCCTCCTCCCCTGATATTCATTTATTTTCGGATAATACGTCACCGTCAGCTCCATATCCCTCTTTCGCCCCCGCAGCATCTCTTCCCATGCCCCTTTGCCGTATTTTTCCTCCAGGCAGGCAGTAAACCCGCCGATATCTCCGAAATAGACTGCCTCCACCGATGCTGTTGTGTCGTCCATCCTCAGCCTCAGCACGTTTCCGTTCTTTCCGAGCACCCTGCCGCTCAGAATCGCCGCGTTCCTCCTGGCAAAAACCGGTTTCTTATTGCCGTTCCCGCAGGGTTCTAAAAGCTCCAGCTCCCGGATCAGCTCCTCTGTAACGCATGAAAAAGGCATCTCCATGTCAATCACTACTTTTTCTGCCATTTCTTCCTCTGTCAGCACACAGTTCTCATTTAGTTTCTGCCGCAGCAATCCTATATATTCCTTTTTCAGGGAAAATCCCGCTGCAAGCTTGTGCCCCCCGAACTTTGTGAGATATTCGCTGCACCGGTTCAGCTCCTCGTACATATGGTACGCCTCAATGGAACGCCCGGAGCCTTTCGCCTCCTGCACCGCGTCTGTCAGGACAAAGGCCGGTTTGTGGAAACGCTCCCGGATCCTCCCCGCCACGATTCCCGCAATGCTCTCATGGCAGTCCTGAAGATAGAGGAGCAGAACCTTATCTTTCCCCACATCTGTGCTTTCTATTATATCCGTTCCTTCATCCACCGCCTTTTCCGTCATGTCTTTGCGCTCTTCATTCAGCTCCTTAAGCCCTTCCGCCAGCCTGAGCGCCTCTTCCTTATCTTCCGTCTCAAAGAGCCTCAGCGCCTGTTTTGCAGTGGCGAGCCTCCCCCCGGCATTGAGGCACGGGCCGATCACGAATCCCGCATGATAGTACCCAATCTCCTTCTCCTCGGTTCCGGTACATGCAAGAAGCGCCCTGAGTCCCGGATTTTCCGTAAACCGGATTCTTTTTAAGCCTTCCCTTACAAAGATGCGGTTTTCTCCCACAAGCTCCATCACATCCGTCACTGTGGCGATGGCAACATTTTCAATAAGGTCTTCTATCTCCCCTGTTTCCCTCCCGAAACTCTCATACACCTTTTCTGCCAGCTTGTACGCCACCGCAGCGCCGCACAGCCCTTTAAACGGATAGGGGCAGTCCTCCCGCTTCGGATCCACCACCGCGTCCGCAGGCGGCAGGATAAAGCATTTCCCTTCATCTCCCTCCTCAAAAGGCACTTCATGGTGGTCCGTAACGATAACCGTCATGCCAAGGCTTTTCCCGTAACGGATTTCTTCCTTTGCGGCAATCCCGTTGTCGCAGGTAAGGATCGTGTCAATCCCGTCCTCATGCGCCTTTTCAATCAGGCGGACATTCAGACCGTAACCGTCCTTCATCCTGTCAGGGATATCCGTGTCCGCATCCGCTCCCAACCTTTTAAGGGCGCTTGAAAGTATGTACGCAGAGTTCACGCCGTCGCTGTCATAATCCCCGATTACCCGTATCTTCTTCTTTCCCTGAATCTTCTCTTTCAAGATACGCACCGCCCTGTCCATATCTTTCATGAGGCCTCCGTCATAAAGGTCTGCCAGTGTTCCGTAAAGGTACTGCCTCACCTCCTCGTCTCCGACAATATCCCGGTTGCGGATCAGGCATGCCAGCCTTGGGCTGATACGGAACTTTTTTCCAATCCTTTCAAAATCAGCACCTTTCCTTAAAATCGTCCATCTTTCCATCTCTTCTCCTCCATCCGTACAACAAATGACAGCCATCGCCACCTCACATGGCAATGGCTGTCATCACGCCGCCAAAGCTATATCTATTTCTTTGCCGCTTTTACTCTCGTCTTCATCACATACCAGAGCGCGCCGGTGATGCACACGGAAGAATATCCGCCGCATACGATGCCGACCATAAGCGGCAGCGCAAATTCCCTGATGGAGCTGACTCCCAGGACAAATAACACCGCAACCATTACAAAAGTCGTAAGAGAGGTATAAATGCTTCTCGTCAATGTCTGGGTAATGCTCTTATTTACCAAATCCTTCAAATCCGTCGTCCTCGTCATATAATGCATCTCCTCACGGATACGGTCAAAGATAACGATGGTCGCATTGATCGAGTAGCCTACAATCGTCAGCATACAGGCAATAAACGTGTTTCCGACAGACACCCTCGCCGCCGCATAGAACGCCAGCACCACGAGCACGTCATGGAGAAGCGCTGCAACCGCGCTGGTTGCAAACCGGATGTCTTTGAACCGGAACCAGATATAAAGGAGCATGCAGATCGTAGCTATGATAACGGCGATCACCGCATCCTGCCTCATCTCATTGCTTACTGTGGAGCTGATGTTTTCCGCCGTGATCTCTTCCGCCTTTACGCCGAATTCATCTACCAGCGCCTTATTCAGCGCCTCGCGCTGGTCAAGCTCCAAAGTCCTCGTCTTGATGATCACCTGCTTGCTGCCCGCCACTTTCTGGGTCTGCACGTTGTTATCCCCGGTCACTTTCTCCACAACCGGTACGATTTCCTTGTCAATCTCGTCAATCGTATAGTCTTTCTCAAACGGAACGGTGGTAGAAGTACCTCCCTCAAACTCCAGGCTGTACTCAAACGCTCCCTGGCCCCTTCCGCTGTTCACGCCCATAAACGCAAATCCTGCCACGATCACAGCAATGGATATCCCAAAACATACTGCCTTTTTGCTCAGGAAATCTATAGATTTAAGTTCCTTGCGGGGACGGTAATAGAGCTTTTCGCTCCTTAAGCCCACTGCATAGAACGCAAAAATAATCAGCCTTGTGACTACCAGCGCCGTAAACATGGACACGATGATACCGATGGCAAGCGTCTGTGCAAAGCCCTTCACAGAACCGGAGCCCCTGAGCCAGAGCACCGCCGCCGCGATAAGCGTCGTAACGTTGCCGTCCACGATAGCCGACATGGCTTTCTGGAAACCGGTCTTCAGAGAATTCCTCACGCTCTTTCCCCGCGCCATCTCTTCCTTCACGCGGGCAAATATAATAACGTTTGCGTCAACCGCCATGCCGATGCTCAGGATGATACCCGCGATTCCCGGCAGCGTAAGGGTCACCTCAAACGCATTCAGGATGATCATCACAAGCTCCGTGTAGATGATAAGCGCCAGCGAGGATGCAAGACCCGGCAAAAGATATGCCAGTATCATAAACAGAAATACGAGGATGATGCCGATAAGGCCCGCCTTAAGGCTTGTGGAGACCGCCTGCTCCCCGAGCTGTGCTCCCACTACGTTGGACCGCAGCTCTTCAAGCTCCAGCTGAAGCCCTCCGATACGGATGGTGGACGCTAGGTTCTCTGCCTCTTCAAATGTAAAGTTTCCTGTAATGTAGGCAACACCGTCCGGAATCGCCGAATTTACTTTCGGGTCGCTGATCGTCTCCCCGTCGTAAATGATGGAGATAATCTTTCCGACGTTGGCCTCCGTGGCCTCCGCAAACTTCTCCTTACCTTCTTTATTAAGGTTCAGCTCAACAGAATACTCCTGGTTTCCCATCTTGTCCTGGCCTGACTTTGCAGACGCAGTGCTCACATCCGAGCCGGTAATGACCGTGGTGCCGTCCTCTGTCTTAAACTCAAGGGAACCCGGCTTTCCAAGCTCGTCCAAAATCTCATTGGCATTCGTCACGCCCGGGATCTCGATGTTGATCCTGTCAGAACCCTCCTGATATACCGTCGCCTCCGTGCTGTACTGCTCCACACGCCGCTGAAGCTTGTAAATGGTATCGCTCATCTGGCTCTCCGTCGGATTGTCATCCTTTACCTGATAAGTAATGCTCACGCCTCCTGCCAGGTCAAGCCCCAGCTTGATATTTTCTGCTGCTCCTGAGTGACCCTTCCCGATTCCGACAGCCGTCGTAAACCCGAGAAATGCAATCAGGACTACCGTCAATATAAGGCTTAGTATGCCTCTGCTTTTCTTCATGTCTCTCTTCCTCTCCATCAAAAATTATTCAGCCAATGCCGCTTTCATCATAATCGCACATTCTACGCGCTTTCTCTGCATCTCGCATCCGATATCGTAAGCATCCTGTATCGTACCGTGAAAGTTGTACGCATTCGCCATGCAGCCGCCGCTGCAGTAAAACTTAGCAAAACAATTTTTGCACTTTTCTTTCGTATAGACATTGCAGTTTCTGAAATCATCCGCAATCTCCGGCCTTACAACTCCTTCGTCCACATTGCCCATAAGGAACTCCTCCTGGCCTACGAACTGGTGGCAGGGATAGATATCCCCCCAGGGCGTCACCGCCAGGTACTCCGTCCCGGAGCCGCAGCCCGAAAGGCGCTTTGCCACGCAGGGGCCGCCCTCCAGATCTATCATGAAATGGAAAAAGTTGAATCCCTCTCCCTCTTTTTTACGCTTTATCATCTCCGCCGCCAGCCTGTCGTATTCCTCCAGTATTACCGGAATATCCTCCTCGCGGATGGCATACGCTTCCGATTTTTCATCCGCCACGACAGGCTCCACGGAGATCTGTGTAAACCCGAGATCCGCCAGGTGCAGAACGTCCTCCGCAAAATCCGTGTTCCCGTGCGTAAATGTCCCGCGAACATAATACCGCTCCCCGTTCCGGCTTTCCGCAAACTTCTGGAACTTCGGGACGATCAGGTCATAGCTGCCCGCCCCCTTCGCAAACGGACGCATTCTGTCGTGAACCTCTTTTCTGCCGTCAATGCTCAGAACCACATTGGACATCTCGCGGTTGCAGAAATCCATCACCTCATCGTCCAGAAGCACTCCGTTCGTCGTCAGCGTAAACCGGAACACTTTGCCGGTCTGCTTCTCCCGCTCTCTCCCGTAGGCTGTCAGGGCTTTCACCACCTGCCAGTTCATCAGGGGCTCCCCGCCGAAAAAATCCACCTCAAGATTCCTACGGCTGCCGGAATTCGCAATCAGAAAATCAAGCGCTTTCTTTCCGACTTCAAAAGACATCAGCGCCCTTCGCCCGTGATACTCCCCCTCGCCTGCAAAACAGTATCTGCACGCCAGATTACAGTCGTGCGCGATATGCAGACAGAGCGCCTTGACCACAGACGGACGCTGCCGGAAGTCCGCTGCCACCTCCTCATAGCTGTCCCGGGTGAACAATTCCCCGTTTGCAATCAGCGTTTTTACCTCACCGAGCGCCTCCTGCGTCTCCTCTCTCCCGTACTTTCCGGCAAGAGCTGCAAAAACCTCCTCATCGCCGCAGAAAGTCCCGTCTTTCCCCATCTCCCGCGGGTACATTCCGCGGTACAGCTCTATGATCTCATACGCGACGTCATCCACCACGTGAATCGCACCGCTGTTTACGTCGAGAACAATATTATAGCCGTTATTCCTGTACTGATGAACCACGATAACTGTTCCTCTCTTTCCGTTTTTTCAGAAAACTTGTACATCTGTCTGTCAATCGTACTGAACCGCCCGGAAATGCCGGGCACTTTTTTCTTTCCGATAAAACGTACAAATGACCGCTCGCTATGCGGACGGTCGTTTGCAGATGTCAGTATTCACGATAAAACATTCTTTATTTGTTCTCACAGCTCTGGTTTCCCACAGTGCAGGACGTCTTGCAGGCAGACTGGCAGGATGTCTGGCACTCGCCGCAGCCGCCTTTCTTCACCGTATTCTGTAACTTTCTGGTATTTAATGTCTTTACATGCTTCATCATCATCTCTCCTTGTCTGTGCCCGTCCTGACAGGCCTTCCCGCGCCTGTCTGACCTGTATAATTTTATCAGCGCGTATAGTATAACACATTGTATCACGTATGAAAAGTGTTTTTTGCATCCTTTGCGGAACCTTCCCTTCCGGCATATCCGTCAGAAATGTGGCGGAATCCGGCGCACGCACGAAAAAAAGCGCGAAATCCGGTCATTCCCCGGGTGAGAACCCCTGTTATCTTCCAGGTATTTATGGTAAAATAACAGATATAACCACATCCAAAGCGAAAGGAGCTCATACCAATGATTTATTCATCTGTAAGCGCACTGGAATGCCCGTGTCAGTATCCCGACGCGATCCGTACCGCATTAACATGGATCGCAGAACATGATATCGCTCACATGGACACCGGAATCTATGAGATTCAGGGAAGGGATCTCTATATCAATATCCAGGATATTACCACACAGCCCGCAGAACTCTGCCGTCCGGAGCGGCATGATATCTTTCTGGATATTCAGTATGTCGCAGCCGGCACTGAGCGGATGGGGTTCGCCCCCTGCACCGGAAAAGAAACCGTAGTCGCGGCCCTGAAGGAGCGGGACATTACCATCTGTCAGGATCCGGAAGGCGAAGTGTTTATTGACGTGACCCCCGGCTGCTACTGTATCTTTTTCTCCAATGATATTCATCGCCCGGGCTGCGCTGCCGGCGAACCCGCAAACGTGCGCAAAGCGGTCGCCAAAATAAAGCAGAGCCTGCTGTACTGATCAGGCCGCGGCAAAAAACAGGCTCAGACATCTGCCGGATACAGGTCCTGCCCGGACAACATCCGGCGGTCTGTGCCCTGACCCTGCGCGCCAGCCCCGATCACGGTCTATTCCCCGCTGAAATACAGATCCAGCCCGTTTGCGATTCCATTTACAATTTTATCCTGATACTCCCCCGACGCCATCGCCAGGTCCTCCTGCGCATTTGTCATGTAGCCCATCTCGACAATCGTAACCGGGACTGTGCACCAGTTGATCCCGCTCATCGTATCCGTCTCCCAGACACGCTCTTTTTTCGCTCCCGTACTGTTTACCATCTCGTTCAGAACAGACTCCGACAGACGGTAACTCTGATCGTGCAGATTCCCGCAGTAAGGATTGGACGCGGTCTGGCAGATTGTCATCATCCCGCTGACAGACGCATTTTCGGATCCGTTTGCGTGAATGCGGACAAAAGCGTCCGCGCTGGCATTATTTGCCACCATTGCGCGCTCACTGTTGCTGATATTGACATCGTTCGTCGTGCGCACCATCGTCACGGCGTAGCCGCGGTTTAACAGCTCTGTCTGCAGTTTCAGGGATACCTGCAGCGTCAGCTCATACTCGGCAAGCCCGCTCGCCACACCGCGGGTGCCGGAAGCGACTTTCGCCTTCTGTTCGGAGGCGCCCGGCGCAACCGGTTCCTTTTCGGAATTCCCTTTTGCCTGATGCCCCGCGTCAATGACAATCAGCTTCTGATTCTCCTGCGTCTGCGGATTGTCCTGATTCTGCGCACTGCCGGAAGCCTCCGTCCCGCTCCCTGCCTGATTCTGTACACTGCCGGAAGATGCCTGCTCATCACCTGCTCCGCTTCCTGCCTGATTCTGCCCGCCTCCGGCGGACGGCTCCTCACTTCCCTCCGTTTCCGCTGAGGACGGCTTCACGTCATCCCGGGCGGACGGCTCCTCACTTTCCTCCGCTTCCGTTGCGGACGCTCCCTGCGCGGACGGCTCCCCTGCTGCCTCCGGCTCCTGCGTACCCCCGGATTCCCGGAAATCCATTTCCTCTGTCCCTGTATCCTCCTGTTCCGGGCGCTCTTGCGTCCCCGGAACGGACTCTTTAAATGTCCCGCCTCCGGCTTCCGTCTCCACGCCGGACGCGGCATCCCCCGCTGCTTTATTTCCGTCCGCGCCTTCCGCACAGCCGCTTAAGCCTGCGCACAAAAGCAGTGCCATACCGAAAATCATCCATTTTTTCCTCATATCCTTTTTTCTCCGTTTCTGCGCTTTACCATTCTTTCTCCCCGCATCCATCCGGCTCATCCGGCTGCCGGCCGTCATGCGCCTTCCACCGGCACTCCGTCAGCTGCATGTGGCTGAACTCTGCCGTAAGCTCCCCGGAAACTCCGTTTTTACCACAAAACTGAAGTATTTCTCATCCGTCTCCATCTGCATCACCGGCGCATTGTCATTCTGAAAATGATAATACGTCCTCTGCCACAGATCCGTCCCGCACACTGTTACAGACATCCCGCCGTCTTCAGGATAAATATCCATCCCGTCAGCGTAAACGCCGCCAGAAGTGTCGTCAGCACAATCACACTCGCCGTCAG
>OFGQ01001490.1_pt1 | contig 15389 bp, 12 predicted proteins | sample 1521791 | NCBI WGS metagenome assembly OFGQ01 (sample SAMEA3504116, study PRJEB24116) | mouse gut metagenome | biome: mouse gut; feature: mouse-associated habitat; material: faeces | place: Denmark | collected 2011 | reverse complement strand
CAGGGCTTCCATGCCATACTCCCTTTCGCTGTCGGTCACCAGCTCGTAGTCATCGATGTCCATAGCGATGGTGCCCGCTGCATGGAAGGTGGACGGCTCCTCCACCTCCAGCACCGCGCCGAACACCTTAAGCTCCCGCTTTGACATTGCCCGGACGCATTGGGCCAGGGTGTTGGCGTCCTCCAGGGTGACGCTGTCCGTGGACAGAAGGTGCCCCCACGGGCAGCCGATCTCCACTTCCCGGATGACGGCACCGCTCAGATCGTCCAGCCGCAGAGCCGCTTTTGCCCGTTCCAGCTCATCCTCCGGGGCGGGCAGATCCAGCCGGACGGCACCAGCGGGGGAGGCCAGCGTGAGGGCAAAGGCGGGGCGGTCGGCCTCTTTCTGCGTCTGCACTGCCTCCCGGCGCTTCACATACCCCTGTTCCGTATGGACGCCGCCCAGCAGCTTACGCTGTTCCGCGCCGATCTTGGCGTAATCCAGATAGGGTTTGATGTCCTCGGCAAAAACGAATTTGCCGGTGATGGGGGCGGTATCCACCAGGAAACGGCCCAGATCCTCGTCCGTTTTGATGCCGGGGAACAGCTCATAGCCGTCCAGGCTGCCCGCCACGCGCAGCGCATCATCCAGGCATCCGGCGTGTTCCGCCGTCAGGGCACCGGCGAAAACCTTCTGGGCCTCCAGATCCATGGCATCCACCAGCCCGGCCAGCTGGTTCAGCTTCCGGACGCCTTCTTCGCTGAACAGGGCGTCGCGCTCAAGGTGTCCGGCAAGGGCTTGCGCAGCCCCTTCGCCGCCGATGATCTGCGCGGGGGCCCAGCCGCTGAACTCCTCCACAGCGATCACCTCGTTTCTGACCTGATCCGCTTCCGCGGGGAAGCTGATGTGTGCCACATCCTGGCTGAACGAACTCTTTGCAACGTAAAGCACCATTATGCCAGCCCTCCCATCTCCTGCTGGTGCTGTTCCGCGGGATTGTCCCGCATCAATTCCTCCAGCGTCACGCTGCCGTGATAGGCCACACAGCCCAGCTCGGTGAGCGCGATGTCTGTTTCCTGGGTGAGCGGCCTGGCCATGAAGTCAAATTGATCCAGGTTCTCCGCCAGCTTGCGCGCCTCGCTGGCGTATTGGGGCCGGGCCAGCAGCACCACTGCTTCCAGTTTATTCCGCTGAGCCGTGGTCAGCGGCTCGATGGCCCGGCACAGGCCGTTGATCTCGTCAAGGCTGTCGCGGGTGAGACTGACCGCGGCGGACACCTGCGGGGGCAGATCGTCCGTGATCATGCTCAAATGGAACCCTGCGCCGCCGCTTCCTGCCAGCTCCAAATCAGAGAAGTTGGTAATCACCGTGGCCTGCTGGCAGCAGAACGTCAGGTTGATGAAGTCCTTGATGCTGGACAGGTTCAATTTGAAGGCCATGGCTTCAAATTGGGCGTCCTCACCATCGGAAAAGCTGTCCAGCCGCTTGGCCAGATAATCCAGCTCGTCCACGTTGATGGCCTGGCCGTTCAGCCGTTTGAGGGTAGGGTATAACCCCTCCAGCCCCACCACCCGGCAGTCCTGGGCGGTAGGGGAGCCAATGCCAATGTCCTCCAGCATACGGATGACGAGGTCATAATCGCTGTCCGGGATGGGGAAGTGGATGGTGGCCTGCCCGTATCCCGGGCTGGCCTGGCTGCTGAGGATTGCTTTGAAAATCATTCTGAAAAACTCCTTCCAAAATTTTTGTGCGATGGTGTGGCGGACAAATGACGCCGCCCCTCCATACGTGAAATTGGAGGGGCGGCAAGGCTGGCAATCTCAAATTTTTATCACGTCCCGTCAACGATCCGTCTCCGAAACATAGGCCGGGCAGGTGAGGCACACGGTTTTGTTTGGCAGTTGATAGTGCTTGCCATTGAACAGGCGGGCAGGGCTGCCACAGCCGCCGGAAACCCGCCAGGGGGCGTTTTCGCGTTTCAGACTGTAAACGCACGATTGATAGGTATGGGAATAGTTTGGCTTCATCTATGTCTCCCTCTTTTCTCAGGATGGTGTCCGGCAGCAACGATACCAGATTCGGAGGTGGAAGTCTATTCACCACACCACCCAATCAGGAGCCGCGAAACCTGGGCACTATCAACAAAGGCGCGGGGCACAAAAAAGCACCGCCCCTCAAAGAGAAGCGGCACTGAAAACGCGGTTTTATTAGAGGTGCAGCCAGCGGGGTGGCTCAAAGGCTGCTCTCCCGCAATCAGGGGAATTTCATATCCGGGCCGGAAAACCCCTGCTGCCTGGTCTGCCGTATTTTATCTTCCAGCCGCTGGCCCCGTTCCAGCACCATATCCGCCACATAGTCCCGGTCAATCTCCTCATCCGGGAGCGTGTCCTGAACGAGTTGTTTTACGATGCCCTCGTCCAGGGCCGGGGCCTGATACGCAAGCCCGCGTTCCGCCAGAAACTCCTCGAACAGGTGAATCAAGAAGCCGTTGGTTCGCTGGGCATCCTGTCCATAGCCCCTGGAGATCAGGGCGATATTGTTATCAAAGTTGGGAGCCATGCCCACAATCCCGCCGGTGGACGGATCCCGCAATACCCCGTAGTTCTGCGTGTGCCGATCCATGTTGAAGCACAGCGCGTCCATATAAAGGATGTCCAGATACTGGCGGCCAAGAGCGGGATGGAGCGCCGTCAGGCGGTCATAGTTGAAACCGTAGTCCTCCTCATCCCCCACAATTGCCGCCGCCGGTTCAAAATTATAGACGCCGCCAGTAAAGTCCGGCGTTTTCACACAGTCCCCATCAGGCATATACTTCGCCATGGAAAAGCCCAGCAGTCCCCCAAGCCTTGCGATAAACAGCTCCGAAAAACGTTCCAGGGGAGTTCCGCTTTTGCAGAGCCACCAGCCGCCGTCCTGGATGCGCCAGCACTTTTCGTAGCTGCCGATGTTGGTCAATTCCGGGGAGCCGGAGGCAAGCTGGGCTTCCTCATACGTCCTGGAGTAGCTGCAAAAGCTGCCGGACAGGGCAATTTCCGCAAAGGTGTCCTCTGTGAACCGAATCTCGTCATAGGAGAGCGGTTCTTCCCCGTCCAGCCGAACCCAATAGTTGTCTGTAATCGTGGCGGCGTGGGCCCGGAGCACGGCGGCGGTGTCGCTGCTGTCGGTCAAGCGGAGAACCTTTTTCAAAATGCGGGAATTGGGACGGTGCCGGTCAATGGCCCGGCTCTCCAGCCAGGCTTCAAAACTTCCGCCCGCCGCGAGGTACAGGGGCATACGTGTGCTGTCCAGCGGGACAACTTGTCCGCGCCGTATCTCTGCCACGGGGTCGTTTCCGCTCAACAGATATCCGTTGTATTCCATGGTCCGCTCCCTTTCCGTCCCCACGTTTTGCCCCGATCAATGCTTTTAAACCATTCCGCGCTACCGTTATTAAAGCTCTGAACAGTCGGATTGTCAAGATATTTTTTGCGGTACGCCAACTCGCCCACCCGGGAGTCCCGGGCGACGGGGGGATGAACAGCACCGCTTTGCCGAAGGGGGCCGCAGCCCAATGGCTTCCCAGAACCTCCAGCGATCCTCAGTGCCGGTGGCGGCCCAGTCAACGTGGCCACGGCAGCCCGCCAGGGAATCAGCCGGGAGCTGGAGTGTCATTGTGCTGTGCTGATCCTGCACGGTGACAGCTACAACACTTGTCCCGCAATCCTGAACGGCCTTGGTGGCCTGCCTGCATCCCGGGTGGGCTTTGCTGCTGAGGATCGCTCTGAATTTCATAGGAAACACTCCTTCCAAAATCCATTGGCCGAAGGAACCGGCACTGGATGTGAGCGCACAAAAAAGCGCCGTCTCTCAAAAGAGAAGCGGTGCTAAGAACGTGGAATTATTTCTTGTAGTGCGATTGGGACGGATTTGCTGTGTGGGTTCGACTCCTGTCGGTTTGGGAAACCGCCTCGAAAATAGCAGTAAGCGTCAAATAGGGCTGAACCTACACCCCCTATGGTAGAATAGGAAGGAAGGGGGTGAAGGGTGGATGCCGGAAGAACTGAAGTGCCAAAATTGTGGAAAAGGGTTTATCCCAACGTGCCATATAACACGGCAGAAATTTTGCAGTGATGCGTGCCGGAACAGATATCATAGCGCGAAAGGACACTATGGGGTGCCGGTAAATATCTGCCCGGAGTGTGGGGACAAGGTAGAGCAGACAGAGGGGCCGGGGCGGTGGCGGCGGTTTTGCAGCGACCGATGCCGGGTGAAATACGATCAGCGAAAGATCAAGGAGCGGCGGATGGCAAAGGGGCGTCCAAAGCAGATCTGTCCGAATTGCGGGAAGGAATTCCAGCCGGAATGGAAAAGCGGGATACCACGGAAGTATTGCAGTGACGCGTGCCGGATCGAATGGTGGCGGGAGTACCACAAGGCAAACCCACCAGAGGAGGAAGGGGCAAAAGAATGCGCGATGTGCGGGGCGCCGCTGACGGGCAAACACCGGGGCGGGAAGTATTGCAGCCGGTTTTGTTATCTGCTGGCGGTAGACCGGGGGCACAGCGAGGAGACCTGTGAGTGGTGCGGGGAAAAATTTCTGGATTACAGCGGGCAGGGGCGGCGGTACTGCAGCCGGAGCTGCGCGGTTTCAGCACGGTACACCCAGCAGGGTATGCGGCGGGGAAAACGGCGGATCAGTGCGGACAGTGTGGAGGAATGGAAGGAAAAGCTGACGCAGGCGGCGCGGGCCAACAGGGAAGGGAAACGCGGGAAACGGGTGCGGCTGGTGTGCGGGGCAACGAGTATGAACACAGGGCTGGACGGGCTGATCGCCATCGTGCGGTATCACCTGAAGCTGGATCCCTATGACGGGAGCGTGTATGTGTTCCGGGACGGGACAGGGGCGGCGGTGCAGTACATTGAGTGGGATGGGCAGGGCTTCCGGCAAAGCAAGCGGCGGGCGCAGAGCGGGCGGTATCCCTGGCCTGTGGGGCAGGCAGGGGAAGCGGTGTAGATCAGCGGGGAGGAATTTGAATACTTATTAGGGAAATCAATTGTTCCGTTTAAGGCGAAAAAGGGCCGCGATAGTTGAAATCGCGGCTCTTTTGTGTTATAATCAGGATATGAGACTGAAACGGAAAGACGCCGCGGAATGGCAGGCGCTGCTGACAAAAAAAGAGGCGGAAATTGCGTCCCTGAACAGGCAGGTGGACTGGCTCACACAGCAGCTGCGGCTCATGCAGGGGCAGCGGTTTGGCGCATCCAGCGAGCAGACCCAGGTGCTTTCGGAGCAGTTCAGCCTGTTCAACGAGACGGAGGATGTGGCCGATCCCAAGGCGGCGGAGCCGGATTTGGAGCAGATCACCTATAAGCGGCGGAAACAGGCGGGGAAGCGGGAGCAGGACTTTTCCGGCCTGCCTGTGGAGCAGGTGATCCATGAGCTGCCGGATGAGAAGCGGGTATGCCCGGAGTGCGGCGGGGCGCTGCACCAGTGCGGGCAGGCAGTGACGCGGCGGGAGCTGGTGTATGTGCCGGCCAAGTACACGGTGGTGGAGCACATCCAGGCGGTGTACAGCTGCCGCCGCTGTGAGCGGGAGAACGACCATGTCCCGATGAAAAAAAGCGAAGTCCCTCCCCCGCTGCTGCCAAACAGCGGCATCGTCTCCCCCAGCCTGCTGGCCCATATTTTGAACAGCAAGTACACGCTGGCACTGCCGTTATACCGGCAGGAGCAGGAACTGGCCCGGTTGGGTGTGCCCATTTCCCGGCAGACCATGGCCAACTGGATCATCGCGGCCTATGAACGGTGGCTTTCTGATTTCTTCCAGGTACTCCGCCGGGAGCTGCTGGCCAACGAGATCCTCCATGCCGACGAGACCACGCTGATGGTGCTGCGGGAGCCGGGACGGAAGGCACAGCAGAAAAGCTATGTGTGGGTGTACCGAACCTCGGGGGACGCCAAACGGCCTGTGGTTCTGTACGATTACCAGCCCAGCCGGGCGGGAGAGTGTGCCAGCCGGTTTTTGGAAGGCTTCACGGGACTTCTGCATACCGATGGATATGGCGCGTACCACTGCAAGCTGCCGCCGGAGATTACAGTGGCGGGCTGCTGGGCCCATATGCGGCGGAAATTCACCGATACGCTGAAAAGCCTGCCCAAAGAGCTGCGGGACAGATCCCCGGCAAAGACCGGGCTGGACTTCTGTGATAAGCTGTTTCATCTGGAGAACAGCTACGCAGAGCAAAAACTTTCTTTCCAGGAGCGGTACCAGGCCCGCCTGGAACAGTCCAAACCGGCGGCGGAAAAGTTCTTCGCCTGGGCCAAAGCGGAATATGAGAAAAACCCCGTGCCGAAAAGTATGCTTGGCGCGGCGTTGACCTATGCCGTGAACCAGGAGGGCTGGCTGATGAACGTCTTTCTGGACGGGCGGCTGGAGCTGTCCAACAACCGGGCGGAACGGGCTGTTCGCCCCTTCGCGGTTGGGCGGAAGAACTGGCTGTTCTCCAACACGTCCAGGGGGGCCGGTGCCAGCGCGGCCATCTACTCCATCGTGGAAACCGCCAAGGCCAATGGCCTGCGGCCTTTCCCGTATCTCAAGTTCCTTCTGGAAAACCTGTCCCGCGGCGTCCCCGCCGAAGCTTGTCTGCCTTGGGACGATCCTGTACAAGCACTCTGCAAATAACCGGCTGCCGCTAAAAACTACGGCTGCCGGTTATTTTGTGGCCTGTGTGAGTTCAGCTCTATTTGACGCTTACAAATAGCAGTTTTTGACGGCCCCCGGATTTTTTGATCCGAAGGCCGTCAAACCGTTGAAAACACTGGCTTTGCGGGGTAAATAGCATTTTCATCGTGTTAACTTGGCGCAGTGGGAGGGATTCGAACCCTCGGACGGCTTTTGACCGTCACACGATTTCCAATCGTGCTCGTTATGACCACTTCGATACCACTGCGTATGCGAGGGAGGTCAACGCTCTATATTATAACCAGGTTTTCCGACGTTGTCAAGCCAATTCTTCGCAAATTCCGTGGATATTTTCCAGCGGCCGCCCACTGCCGTTTTCTGGCGGGGCGGGCAGGTTTTTGTTTTTCCAGAAAATTTTATTCAATATCCTGTTGACATTCGGCGGTTCCGGGGGTACAATGAGAATGGTTACAATCCGGTAACAAAGAGTTACAAGTTACAATTTTTTTGAGGAGGCACCTAATGGCTGAAAAATCCGGCGCCCTGACCTATAAGGGCCACCCTCTGCGCCGCAAGGACAACCTGATTTATTACGGTTCCATGGCTGACAAATACATTGTGATGATCCAAGTGATGAGTTCTGAGAAGGACGGCGATTTAGAGCTGGCCAATAAAGTTCAGCTCCAGCTTCAGCTCACCGACCCCGACCTGAAAAGCCGGGACCGGGTGGTGAAAAAAAGCGAGCGGCCCGACCTGTTTTCCGCCATCGAGATGGGCTCCGTCTGGCTGATGCGGGCTCTGGCGGGCAAGTAAGCCCGCCGTTTACCAATGAAAATTTTGAATGGAGGCGCCTCCAATGAATTTTAAAGCGAAGATGTTCCAGTCCCTGGTCGCGGCGGGGCTGGTTCTGTCCATGACCACCGGCGTAGCGTTTGCCTCAATCGGCAGCGCCGTCGTCACCGGCGACTCTCTGCGGCTGCGCAGCGAGGCCAGCACCGCCTCCACGATTCTGGACACTGCCGCCAAGGGGGCGCAGGTCACAGTGCTGGAGGAGAGCACGGAGGGCTGGTACAAGGTGGCCTACGACGGGGTGGAGGGCTATATGTCCGCCCAGTGGCTTCAGGTCACTCTGGACGACGGCACGGTGGTGGACCCGCCTGTGCCTGCGGCGGAGGAGCCTCAGGAGCAGAAGGCCATTGTCACCGACGGTCCGCTGAACGTCCGGGAGGGAGCGGGCACCGAGTTTGCAAAAGTAGGTTCCCTGAAGCTGGGCGCCATGATTACCGTTCTCAACGATGAGGGCAACGGCTGGTATCAGATTTCCGCCGGCGACCTGACGGGATATGTCTCCGCCGACTATGTGCAGTTCTATGACGGCACATACACCGGGAACGCACTGGGCGCGTCGGCTGCGGCGCTGGCCGCGCAGCTGCTGGGCTGCCGCTACGTGTCCGGCGGCACGGGCCCCAGCGGGTTTGACTGCTCCGGCCTGATGTACTACATATATAAGCAGCTGGGCCATCCCATTGCCCGGGGCTCCTCCAGTCAGTACTACAAGAGCGGCTACTTTGTCCCCTTTAACGAGATGCAGCCCGGCGACCTGATTTTCTTCTTTGACGCCCGCTTCGACAGCTCCGGCGGCACCCTTCCCACAACCCACGTGGGGATGTACGTGGGCGGCGACCAGTTCATTCACGCCTCCACCACCTCCTACCGGGTGCAGTATGACAGTATCTACGGCTACTATGCCCCCTACATTGTGGGCGCAAAGCGGATTGGCTAATTTTTCCAGAACATAGGATTGAAACCGCCCGGCTGGTTGGCCGGGCGGTTTTTTCCAAGGTGGCGTTTGGGAAAGTGTTGACAAAAACTTGTTAAATTTCTGTTTCCCTCTTTACAACGGGGGCGTTCTAAGCTAAAATATTGACATTGAGAAAGAGGGGGTGCGCCCTATGAGCGACGACTACACACGCAGATTCAATGTAAATATCGACAAGGACGAGGAGATTAAAATGATTCTCTCCTCCGTCTACAGCTCCCTGCGGGAGAAGGGCTATAATCCCATCAATCAGATTGTGGGGTATATTCTCAGCGAGGACCCGACCTATATCACCAACCACAACAATGCCCGGACCTTGATTCGACAACTGGACCGCGACGAGCTGCTCCAGGTGCTGCTGAAAAGCTATCTTCATGAAAAATGAGAGGGTGCGCCTGCGGGAAGCGGGCGCGCCTTTGTTTTAGCGTAAAAGGAGTGTTTCACGTGAAACGTACGTTTGCTATTTTGCTGTCCGCGGCCCTGCTGCTCACCCTGCTGCCCGCCTGCAATCCCCAGGGGGCGGCCCAGCCCACGCAGCCGTCGGATACGGCCAGCCCGGAGGCCACCGTCTCTGCCCCGGCGGAGAGCGGGCTGAGCTGTACGCTTGCTCTGTCCGGAGTGCTGTCAACGCTGGACCTCTCCTTGTCCGACGGGGAGATGCTGTGCGGCGACGGGGATGGTGAGGCCAACGACCGGGAGCGTCTGGCCGCCTACATATCGGGGGCCTATGGTCTGGACGAGGGCGAGTGGGAGGAGGCCGCCGTCACCCGGGCCACGGGGGCCAACGCAACGGAGCTGGCGGTGCTGCGCTTCGCCGATGAGGATGCCGCCCGGCACGGGGAGGAGAGCCTGAAGGACTACCTCCACAGCCGGGAGGGGGACTTCACCGGCTATGCCCCGGAGCAGGCTGCGCTGGCGGCGGACGGCGTGGTGTCCCGCCAGGGCAAGTATCTGGGCCTGTTCATCTGCGAGGACAGCGGCCAGGCCGCGGATATCTTCGAGGAAATCCTTCGGACGGGGGAGCCCCTGTCCAGCTTACCGCCCACCGAGCTGGTCACAGAACCATCCATTGACGACGACATTGACGCGCTGCTGGAGCGGATGCTGGACACCTGCGCGTCCTTTGGGGACGATGTGTCCGACGTGGAGCGCATCAACAGCGGCGAAACGGACGAGCTGGACGCCATCATCCAGGGGGAATACGGCCTGGAGGCGGGCAGCTGGCAGGAGGCTGCCATTGCCCGGGGAAAGGGCAGTTCTGTCTTTGAGCTTGCCCTCCTGCGGTTCCGGGACGACAGGGAGGGGACGGATGCCGTCCCCCAGCTACTTCGTTACCTGGACGCCAAGGAGGAGGAGTATGTCCGCTTTCCCGCCCAGGCTGAGCTGCTGAACGAGGCTAACGCCTGGGTGCCGGAGAATACCGGCTGCATCATTTTGGTGGTTGGTGCAAATCCTATGGGGACTGCGTTTGCCCTTGGGAGCTATCTCACAGGCAGGGATTGCAGGGGGCTTCGCGGGGCTGTACGCCACTTTGAAAGCGCCCCGGCCCCATCCCTCGAGCCCGCCCCCAACCACCCGGACCGGGAGAAGTTCACCCCGCCGGGGAAGGAGGATATGTCTATCTACGACACCGCCGCCATCCGCGCCGCCTGGGCGGCGGAGGACCCCTCCGGCCTGTCCGACTACGACCGGGCGGTCTATGACGCGGCCCAGGAGATACTGGGCGAGATTCTCGCCGATGGCATGGACGATCTGGAGAAGGAGGAGGCCATCTATCACTGGCTGGTGAACCACGTGGACTACGACTGGCGGCACCAGGACTTTATGGCGCAGGCCCCCCGGTCGTCCTACGAGCCCTATGGGGGGCTGGTGGACCGTGTGGCGGTGTGCCTGGGCTACGCCGCCAGCTTCCAGCTGCTGTGCGATCTGGCCGGAGTGGAGTGTATCACCGTGGTGGGCGCGGCCTTCCACAGTGAGGAGGAGCACGCCTGGAACATGGTGCGCCTCAACGGGAATTGGTACTGTGTGGACGTGACCTGGGACGCCAACGGCCGGGAGCAGCTCGGCCCCGGCGAGCCGGAGGACTGGCGGTACTTCAACCTCACCAGCGACGAGCTGGCGGCGAGGAGCCATCAATGGGACTACGACAACGTGCCCGAGGCCACCGCCGCCGACCGGGGCCGGAGCTGAGCCCCGGCCGACAGGACATAGAGAGGAGTGTTTCACGTGAAACGTACGTTTGCTATTTTGCTGTCCGCGGCCCTGCTGCTCACCCTGCTGCCCGCCTGCAATCCCCAGGGGGCGGCCCAGCCCACGCAGCCGTCGGATACGGCCAGCCCGGAGGCCACCGTCTCTGCCCCGGCGGAGAGCGGGCTGAGCTGTACGCTTGCTCTGTCCGGAGTGCTGTCAACGCTGGACCTCTCCTTGTCCGACGGGGAGATGCTGTGCGGCGACGGGGATGGTGAGGCCAACGACCGGGAGCGTCTGGCCGCCTACATATCGGGGGCCTATGGTCTGGACGAGGGCGAGTGGGAGGAGGCCGCCGTCACCCGGGCCACGGGGGCCAACGCAACGGAGCTGGCGGTGCTGCGCTTCGCCGATGAGGATGCCGCCCGGCACGGGGAGGAGAGCCTGAAGGACTACCTCCACAGCCGGGAGGGGGATTTCATGGGCTACGCGCCGGAGCAGGCGGCACTGGTGGCGGGCGGCGTGGTGTCCCGCCAGGGGACCTATGTGGGTCTGTTCATTTGTGGGGACAGCGCCGGGGCCAAGTTCGTCTTTGACGAGCTGATTCAGACGGGCGAGCTGCCCGAGCCGCCCGAGCCCACCGCCACGCCGGATTTGTCAAAGGACGTGATGGCGCTGCTGGACGCGGTGCTGTTCGATTATGATGGGCCGGAGCTGGAGTGGGTAAACCGCAGCGATCCGGACAAGCTGAAGTCCGTCCTGGAGGAAGAATATGGGCTGGCAGGTTACGCCTGGGCGGACGCCGCCATTGCCCGGGGGACGGGTGAAAATGTGTTTGAAGTCGCCTTCATTCGTATGGAGGATCAATCGGCTGTGTCAAGAGAGGTAATTGACATCGTAGTCGACTACCTGAACGCGAAGGAGGAGGCATATGACGGCCCCCAAGAGCAGGCGAAGATGCTCAACAATGGCGCTATCTTTGCGAACAGAGGCTATATCATTGTGCTGGCCTCCAATCTGAACGGACTATATCAAAAAAGAATGATTGAGGCAGGTGTGAGCACCGAGATTTTCCTATATATAGAGCGGCACTTGGAGGAGAAACCTGTCTCCTCTGCGCAGCCCGCCCCCAACCACCCGGATCGGGAGAAATTCACCCCGCCGGGGAAGGAGGATATGTCCATCTACGACACCTCCGCCATCCGGACGGCCTGGGTGTCGGGGGACCCCTCCGGCCTGTCCAAGAACGACCGGGCGGTCTATGACGCGGCGCGGGGGATACTGGGCGAGATTCTCACCGATGGCATGGACGATCTGGAGAAGGAGGAGGCCATCTACGGCTTTATGGTGGACCAGGTGAACTACGACTGGCGGCACCAGGACGTGATGGCGGAGACGCCCAGAACCGCTTATGAGCCCTATGGAGGGTTGGTGGACCGGGCGGCGGTGTGTCTGGGCTACGCCACCAGCTTCCAGCTCCTGTGCGATCTGGCCGGATTGGAGTGCATCACGGTGGTGGGGGCGTACCATCAGGGTGAGGAGGAGCACGCCTGGAACCTGGTTCGGCTGAAGGGGAACTGGTACGGCGTGGACGCAACCTGGGACGCCAACGGCCGGGAGCTGGGCAGCGGCGACGGCTACGAGTGGCGGTATTTCAACCTCACCAGCGACGAGCTGGCTCTGATGCGCCAATGGGATTACGACAACGTCCCCGAGGCCACGGCCACCGACCGGGGCCGGGGCTGAGAGAGGGCGGACAGAGGAGGCGGGCGCTTCGTGAAAGGCGGAGCGCCCGCCAAAAAGAAAAATTGCAAACATAGGAAAAATACTCTTTACAAATCTGATTTTTCTGATATAATATACCCGTTGCCGTTCTTTGAAGCAGCGCGTCAAGAGGGACGGCAGAATAGATGGGCTCGTAGCTCAGCTGGGAGAGCGCCGCGTTCGCAACGCGGAGGTCGAGGGTTCGATCCCCTTCGAGTCCACCAAAGCAACATAGTCCGAACTTGTTCCCCACCGGGGACGGGTTCGGGTTTGTTGTTTCTCTGGATGAAGCGGCGGCGGTATGGCAACGATACTGCCGCCGGTTTTTTTGTTTGTTCCCGCCGGATTTCCCGGGAGCTCAAAGGTTTGCACCGGGTTCGGCGGTGCGGCTTGCGGCCGTCACGATAAACGTGATTCGTGGTGGACGGCCATTGCATTTGTCCCGCAAAGCTGGTAAAATATGCTTGATTGGAAAATTGATGGTATCACAGGCAAAAAGGGAAAGAGGGAGAGCGTATGACGCAGATCGGTTGGGAGCAGTACTACCCCCGCCCTCAGCTTCGGCGGGACAGCTTTTTTGCTCTGAATCAGGGCTGGACCCTGAATGGAACGCCCATCCAAGTTCCTTGGCCTCCGCAGGCCCCCCTGTCGGGCTGGACGAGGGAGGCGGGAGAGGTGCTGCGCTATGAGACCGCCTTTATCCTGCCGGAGGGCTTTGCTCCGACGGGATATGGGGTGGTGCTCCACTTCGGGGCGGTGGACCAGGTGGCGGAGGTGTGGGTGAACGGGGAGAGCGTGGCCCGCCACGAGGGAGGCTATCTGCCCTTCTGCGCCAATATCACCCATGCGCTGCGCTGTGGGGAAAACCGCCTGGAGGTCAAGGCGATTGATACCCTGTCCCGCGACTACCCCTATGGCAAGCAGCACAGGCGCCCCCACGGGATGTGGTATACTCCGGTGTCCGGCATCTGGCAGCCGGTCTGGCTGGAGGCTGTGCCCGAGCGGGGGGCGGTGGCCTCGGTGCGGCTCACCCCCGATCTGACCGGCGTGACGGTGGAGGTGGACGCAGGGGGTGCAGACTATAACCTGGCCGTCCCGCTGGGGGACGGAAAAATGCTCACCGCCGCCGGAAGGAGCGGCCCGCTGCGCCTGAATGTGCCGGAGCCCCATTGGTGGACCCCAGACGATCCCTATTTATATACGATGACCATCGCCACCGCCACCGACCGGGTGGAGAGCTACTTCGCCCTGCGCACCGTGGACGTCCGGGAGATTGGCGGACATTCCCGGCTCTGCCTCAACGGGCAGCCGATTTTTCTCCACGGCGTGCTGGACCAGGGCTATTTTGAGGACGGGTTATTTCTCCCCAAGGGCCCGGAGGAGTACGAGCAGGACATAACACGCATGAGGGAGCTGGGCTTCAATACTCTGCGCAAGCACGTAAAGGTGGAGCCGGAGGCGTTCTATTACGCCTGCGACCGGCTGGGGATGCTGGTGATGCAGGATATGGTGAATTCCGGTGGATACGACTACGTGCGCGATACGGTGATCCCAACCTTCCTGAGCAAAAAGCGCAGGGACGAGAGTAGGGGCGGGAGCGAAAAACGCAAGGCCTTTTTCGAGCGCCACTGCCTGGACACGGTGGCCCATTTGCGCGGCCATCCGTGTATCGTGGGCTGGACCATCTTCAACGAGGGATGGGGGCAGTACGACTCTGACCGCATTTACCGCCTGCTGAAAGCGGCCGACCCGTCCCGCTTTTTTATCAGCGCTTCGGGGTGGTTTGCCCAGAGCTTCAGCGACGCCCAGAGCGAGCACGTCTACTTCAGTAGCCGGGTGCTGGAGGGAGACCAGCTGGGGAAATTCCTGATGCTCAGCGAGTGCGGCGGCTTCTCCCGACGGATTGAGGGCCATGTGTCTCAGGAGCGGAAGAACTACGGCTATGGCGAGCAGTGCCGGACGGAGGGGGAGCTCACCGGGCGCATCCAGGCGCTGTACGACGAAATGGTGCTTCCCTCCGTTCCCAAAGGGCTGTGCGGGTGTATCTATACCCAGCTCAGCGATGTGGAGGGAGAGACCAACGGCCTGTACACCTACGACCGCCAGGTGCGCAAGGCGTCCGCCGGAGCGCTGCTGGACATTGCGCGGCGCTTACAGGAGGAGCTGGAGGCCGCCGTGAAAAATGGTTGACAGAGGGACAAAATGTGCTATACTCTGAGTGAACCCGTTGAAAACATCAAATAAAGCATTATGATATAGAAGGAGTGTCTCTGATGGATCAAAAAGTTTCCGCGCTGCTGAACGAGCAGATCAACAAGGAGCTGTATTCCGCGTACTTATACCTGGATATGGCCAATTTTTACGACGCCAAGGGGCTGGACGGCTTCGCCAACTGGTATGAGATTCAGGCCAAGGAGGAGCAGGACCACGCCATGCTCATGTACCGCTATCTGCACAACAACGGGGAGAACGTCACCCTGGAGGCCATCGCTAAGCCGGACAAGGAATTCGAAACGCTGATGGACCCCCTCACCGCCGCCTACGCCCATGAGCAGTACGTCACCAGCCTGATCAACGCCATCTACGCCGCCGCCCAGGAGGCCCACGACTACCGCACGGTGCAGTTCCTGGACTGGTTTGTGAAGGAGCAGGGCGAGGAGGAGAAGAACTCCTCCGACATGATCACCAAGATGGAGCTGTTCGGCAGCGACGCCAAGGCGCTGTATATGCTCAACAGCGAGCTGGCCGGCCGGGTGTACTCCGCGCCGTCGCTGCAATTATAAGGAGCGCGGAGAAGCGATCGAGCGACCTGACCGCTTTGCAGCGTGACAACATCGAAGCGCGAGCGTAGGCGCGCCGCCCCGGATGGACCGGAGCGAGGGCAAAAGCCCAAGGCCCACGCAGTGGGACTGGGTTTTGTCCGAGTCGGAGGGAAGCCGGGGCGAACAGCGCGCCCAACGCGAGCGTGACAACGTAGA
>OFGQ01001487.1_pt1 | contig 15445 bp, 10 predicted proteins | sample 1521791 | NCBI WGS metagenome assembly OFGQ01 (sample SAMEA3504116, study PRJEB24116) | mouse gut metagenome | biome: mouse gut; feature: mouse-associated habitat; material: faeces | place: Denmark | collected 2011 | reverse complement strand
AATCTCATTCATTGAGATTCCGAGAAGTTATTGACTATTATTTTGACGGCTAATAGAAAAAAGTGATAGTAAAATTTTGTTTTGTCTCTAAAAAATTATTATATTCCGCTCCCATGCGTATTTTTTATGTCAGGGAACCGGGTGTTGCTTCAAGGAAATTCGCCGGATTCATATTGACAACAGGATTTATTTTTTATAAAATACATGTGATTATTAATGGGAGAAGATTCGTAGAACTGTCTACTCTTTGAAAATTTATACACTCTTCCCCTCAAATTATAGAAATTATTCGAAAAAACAAAAAAGGCGCATGCACGTAGGTCATACGTTGCATACACCTTTCTATTATTGTTCCGTTCTATTTTCAGGGACGTCCCGAACATCAAATCCCATGATACGGCTCATCTGCGCCTTCTTTTATTGCCTCTTTCCCGCTCCCGCCAGATTTAACACCACGCCAAGTAAAATGACACATACCGCAGCCGCCTTACCGTACCGGGAGGTCATACAGGTCAGCACTTTACCAAGATACGGAACCGTAACCGCCACCGTTCCGATAAAATTGTCATACGGAACCGGCATGGGATCCTCTGCTTCATTTGCATCTCCTTTTGTCTGAAAGGTACCGGACACGACATTGTTTTTGACTACCCGATGCGTGATAATGCCGCCGTCTTCTGCCGAACCGTAGAAAGCAATGATATCTGTTTCCTTCACTTCTTCCGGCTTTTTCTCACAGACATAGATCAGGCTGCCGACCGGCATGCCCGGTTCCATGCTGCCGCTTAACACATGGTACATATGATATCCGAAGAAACCCGGCAGAACCAGCAGAGCACATAAAACAATCACTGCCACAATCAGCGTTGTTCCCACTGCGCTGCAGGCTTTGCACGCTTTTTTACGGTTGTTCTGTTTCTTTTTCATGGTTTTTGTGACCCATCCGGCGTTCCTCGATCCTTTCCTGCCGCTTTTGCGGGAAGCGTTTTTTTCCTTTTATAAAGATAAATGACAGCAACTGCCAGTACTGCAGCGGCTGTAGCGGCAATCCCGGCATAAATAGGGAAATACCCCATCAACCCTGCCTGCTCCGCTTTTATGTCTGCCAGCGGAACTTCGCCGTCATCCAGGTTTTCCAGCTCCTGCTGATCCAACGGAACATTATCGTCCGGAAGCGGCACGTTCGCATCTCCTCCCGGAGGAGTTTCCCCGCCTTGCTCCGCCGCATCGGCATCCTGTGCGTCTGCCGCGCCGGCATCGGCATCCTGTGCCCCCGGCGTCCCGCCACCTGCTGCGGTGGTCGTTGTCGTCGTCCCCGCTGTCGTCGTCCCCGTTGTCGCCGTTGTCGTCGTTCCGCCCGGCGCAGGCGTCGTTCCCGCCGCAATCCGGGTATACCGGAACGTAAATATATTTTCCGCGGCATTTGCCGAAAGTGTTTTTACCATATTTAAAGACGAGGGCTGGTAGCCTTCGATATAACGAGAAGACACATACTGCCGTTCCCCGATGTTTCCGTAATACGTGTCGCTTTTCATCAGCGTATTCCCCGCTTCATCCTGATACGAAACCGTATACTCCGCCATATCTCCCCGGACGCCGTAAGCGGCTACAAAATCTCTGTCGCACGCCACATAAAACGCCGGTGACTCTGCCTGTGCATTGTCCCTTCCGGATCTTCTGACGCCTCTCACATAATACCTCTCATCTGTTGTTTCTATCGCATCCTGCGGACGGATATATACCATATCGCCGTACTGCAGCCCGCTGATGACGGCACAGTCATCCGAAAAAGAAATCCTGGCTGTAGAAGAGCTGATCTCTACACCGCTGTTGGTAATGGTTCCCTGATTTCCGGCATATAGGCGAACCGTATACGTATACGCCTCTTCTGCTGCCGATACCGCCTGACTGCCGGATATGGCCATTAAAAATAAGATCAGAATACTCATGCCCGCGTTTTTCAACCATCTCATACCATATTCTCCCCTCTTTTAAGTTTCCTCTTCCTGCTGGCGCCGCAGCAAAAAAATTCCTCCGGCCAAAAGAATGAGCCCGGACCCAAACATCAATACCACATAACGCATGATCTTAGTTTCATCCCCTGTCTTTACGGCATTTCTGTCTGTCCTTAAACCGCTCGGATCTCCCGGCGTCGTACTTTCGTCTCCGCCCGCCGTTTGTCCCGAAACGAGTTCCGTCGCAAAATCCATCTGAAGCCTTGCCAGCGTATTCTGGTAATCATTGACGAGCGTCTCGCCGTCCAACGCCACTTTTAACTTCACAACACCGGATTCTCCGTTTCCCATCCGATCCAGGTAAAAATAATTCTGAAGCGAATTGGTTGCTCCATGCAGCCCTACGCCGCCGATTTTTCCGTCTCCTCCAAACTTTTCACTGGAGTAGAGCGTCGTCGTCTGTCCTTTGATATCCGTATAAGTCAGCAGATAATCGTATGCGCCGCCCGCAGCGTCTCCCGCATCCTCCAATGACTCCAGCACTTCGTTTTTCATATACCAGTCCGCCTGGCCGTCAAACGTATTTTTTATTGTGACTGTCAGCTCCACCGAATCCCCGGGCTGCATCGCTCCCGCCTCATTGCTCATATCCGCCGACGTGAAATTACTTTCCATTTTTTTGCCGTCAAACGTCACCTGCCAGCCTGACGCTCCCTGTCTGTCTTCTGCCCATACCGAGACCGAAGATGCAAGGAGGAAACATAACACTGCCGTAACGCCTGCGCTTCTCCATTTTTTCTTCATCTTCCCTGCCTCCTTTAAAGTATCCCAAGGCCGGATGCGTCCACACCCCAGGCGCTTTTGATTGCGTCCTTTGCATTGTGCGTCTGAACGGCGTCCACCTCTACGTCTATATGAAATTCTACGCCGTCGTATTTATATACAGTAGTAACGGTATCTCCTTTTGTTTCAATCGTCGCTTCCTGCGCCAGCCTTCCGTCAATCCGAACGGTGTCTGCAAAAGGTTCCGTCTCTTTTCCGGTTTTTAATATCCCTTTATAAAACAGTTCCACACATTCTGCCGTTTCATTGGGATTTTTGACCCATTGTCCGGAATTGATCAAATTCAAATCAATCAGATCCGGGGATAACGTCGTAACCTTCTGTCCGTCTTTCATCCAATACCGGTAAATACGCACTCTGACATATTCATCGATGGAACCGCTGTTTTTCACCGTCAGCTTCTCGTCATATTTTTTGTTCAGCGCCAGCTTTTCTTCCGGCTTTAACAGATTGGCAAGCAGGGAACCGCTCGCAGAACCGTCACCTTTGTTTGTCGTAACCTTCCATGCATTGTCATTGTAATCTCTGCTGCTGACGACTTCCCCGTTTTCCAGCAAACTTACGCCGATCTGGGAAACCGTAATCTTTGCCACATAATTATCGCTGTAATATGTCAATGCCGCACGGGTACTTCCTACCGTACTTCCCAAAAGGAGCAAAACCGCCGCCGCCAGCATCAGATATGTCAGCCTCTTCTTTTTCATTTTGCGCCAGCCCCCTCTCCTGACCTGTCGGCAATCTTCTGATATTCCGTATAAACCGTATTCCAGTCTGCAGACGGATTTCCGTCCTCGTCATAGACAACCGGCGTGCATTCCTGAATGACAACAACATTAAAACTTTCTTTGTCAAAATCTTCCGGCAGATCACCGATTTGAATATCAAACAGTTCCGTACTCTCCCCCGCAGATAAAATCGGTTTGTAATACCAATACCCGTCGTTTTGGGAATAAGACCAGAGATTTCCGCTCTCGCTTTTATCCTGGTAAGAAATCTTAAGGCCTCCGCCGTAAAATACTTTTACCCTGACAAAACAGTCGTAAATCTGTGATGTATTCTGAATGGAAATATGTTTCGTCATATCGCTGACATCTTCGTGAATTTCTGTCTTGGAGCCAAGGCGTACGACCTGGCTTCCTCCCGCAGACACATAAGTTGTAAAATATGCCGATGCATGCTCCACCGTAAGCGTCCCTGTCAGCAAAAGAGCCGCCGCAGACACAGCCGCTAATTTTTTACAGCTTTTTCTCTTTTTCATATCCGTCGCAGCTCCTTTCTTATTCTCCTTCTGATATCGTAGGATTGTTCCATGTCCATCCGCCGTTCCCGTCCGACTCAAAACGGTTTGTGACACCGTATCCTCCGCGGTTTCCTCCGTTATAACGATTGACAAAAACAACCGACGCTTCCTGCGCGATGCCTGCGTCTACCGCGGCATCGGAAGAAATCTGCACCGTTTCTTCGCCGGAGCCTGTAACGGTATAGCTGGCGCCGGAATAAACTTCCGTTACCGTGACCGAAAGCCCTGCCGGAATCTTCTCTACCGTCAGCGTTTTACTTCCGGCTGACGAATACGTCATGCTCTCCACCTCGTCAAATTGTACCTCGCCGGTTTGATCTGTCCCAACGATATGGAATACAAAAGTAGCCTTTCCCAATGCTTCGTTATAATTTTCCAGTGTCTTTGTGATATTGAGTGTTCCAAACTGCTGATCGGCATCCGGTTTTAAGCCGATCGTCGTATCGTAGTCCCACTCGTCGCTCCCTTCCCCGGTTACCGCATAAGAGCTGCTTGGAAGCGCTGTCAGGTACGGGGTAAACGTGTACAATACCGAATAATCCGGATTATAAGATTCCTTTGGCACGACCAGATACAGTCCCGGGGTTAGTCCCGTAATTTCACCTTTGGCTGTTCCCGTGCCATCCTGCGTACCCGAAATTGTCACCGAAGCCGCCGCAGGAACCGAAGCCGCCGTTAAAATCTCTTTGGCCTGCCCTGCCAGTTCCTGCCAATCCCTTGCCGCAGAAGAAGCCGGATCTCCGTTGATTTTGTCAAAATCCATTTCGGAAAACGCATCCTCCGGCGTAAATTTCTGGCCCGTGATATCTACATCCGCTACCCGGTAAACCGATACCGGAATCGACATCCGGTTAAAATCCTCCAAATATGCGTCATTGCTTCCAACCGCTCCCCCAACTTCTACCGATACGGTGAGAGAACACTCCCGATTTAAGTCGATCTCCTTAGCAGCCTGCACCTGTATCAGATTGAGACAAGGCAGAAGCAGTAACGCCGTAAGAGCCAAAAGATATCCTTTTTTGAACTTTTTAATTATCTTCAACTTTTTTCCTCCTTACCGTCCATGTTCTTTTTTCTTTTCATGATGCGGTACATCAGCAAGATCACCAGAGCAGTCAATCCGATGCCGAGCAGCAGATACAGCATATAATAATTTTGGATCGCCTGTACCATGGATTCCACAGGAGATGTTTCCAGTTCTCCGTCATACGGAATCCTGTGTCCCCGCACAAGCAGCCGGTGGCTGTTCACTCCATAAGGCGTACATGTAAATAGCGTTACATAATCCTGCCCTTCTTCTATGGTAAGCGCCTCTCCCAACGCATCATAATCATCTTTGTCGATCATCGGCAGTATCTGGTCCACCTCATATGCCAAATCTTCGTTCAGAATATGCAGATAAAACCTGTCGCCCCTGAAAAGCTGGTCAATATCGGTAAACAGTTTTGCGCTGGGCAGGCCTCGATGGGCAGAAAGGACACTGTGGTTCCCGTTTCCCCCAATCGGAAGCTTTGTGCCGTTCATATGCCCGACGCCTGTATCCAGCACATCTTCTGCCGTACCATGGTAAATCGACAATTTTATATTTATTTTGGGTATGGTAAGGTAACCCATGATACCGTCTCCCGTAACATTCAGCACATCCCAATACTCCGTATTCCGGATATCTCCCGCCCCGTCGATATCAAATACATCTTCCAGGATGCTGTTTTTCCTGAATGTCTGATTATAATTTCGCGCTGCTTCCCACATGTTGTCAAAATCCTCTTCCTGCATGGTATCGATCGCCGTATCATATCCGGAAATCAATTTTGACTGCCGATAGGTATTCCACTGGTCAGAAATCGTCGGATACGCAAGAATTCCAAATCCTGCCAGAAATAACAGCCCAAAAAGAATCGATGACAATTTTCTCATCATGACGGATCCTCCTCGGATTCCTCTTCCACTCCGAGCCACTCGGACAGTTCCTGGATTTCAATCTCTTCGCTTCCCCTCAGCCAGTCAACCGAAACTTCCAATCCCTCCGCATCCTTTCTCTGCGGCGTATCACCGGATGCTTTTACGGACTCTCCTACCCGGCTCTGCATGTTTGCCGCCAGTCTCTTTTCTCTCTGATACAAAAACAGACAGAACATCGCCGTAATCAAAATCCCGACGACTACCCATAACAAATAACTGGTATGTAAACTCATATTGGAAAGAGGAACTTTTTCGTCTGCCAGCAATTCCGGTTCATATGCCACTCTGTGTCCCCGTACCAAAAGCCTCTGGCTGTTGACCCCATACGGCGTACAGGTCAAAAGCGTCACAAGATCCATTCCCGGTTCTACCGCAAGGCTGTCTGTCTCCTCCGGCTCTACGATCGAAATTTTGTCTACTTCATAACAAAGCGTATCGTCGAGCATATGTAAAAGAAAATGATCGCTCTCTTCCAATTTATCCAGATCCGTAAATAACGACGCGCTGGGCAGGCCTCTGTGGGCGGATATAACGGCATGGGTATTTTCACCTCCCACCGGAAGAGAACTTCCCTCTAAATGCCCTGCCGCCATCTCTAACACCTCATCGCTGGTCGTATGGAACACAGGCAGCCTAATATTGATTTTCGGAATTTCCACCGTTCCCATCACACCGTTTCCCGCAAGATTCAAACAGTCCCTGTATACCGCATCTTCCCCCGACGCCTCTGCAACCGCAAATGAATCCGGAAGGATGCTGGGCAAAAGAGCTTCATTATAACTGACTGCCGCCTCTTTTTCCGCCTGATAATCCAGTGTACCGGCCTGCTCCTTTTGTGCCAGAATTTCGTCATAATCCCCGATCAGCTGTGTCTGCCTGTAATTGTTCCACTCGTTTGCTGCCATCGGATACAGCAGCAGGGAGAAGCCGGCTAAAAATAATATACTGATCCATATGTTACCTGCATGTTTTTTCATCTGGACTCTCCTTGTTGTTGTATTTTTTTATATTCCGGGGCAGAATAACCGCCCCGGAATCATGAAACACTATGTAGCTGTTTTCACTATTTTGCAGACTTTCTGCGGCTTGCGAAGAATAATCCCGCTGCTGCAACCATAATCAGGCAGCCTGCAATCGTAAAGATCGTTGTACCGATACCACCGGTAGAAGGAAGCGAAGAAAGTTTGGTATCCAGTACCTCTCTCTCTGCTTTCAAAACTGCGGTTGCTTTATTACCTTCTACGCTAAGCGTAACATCTTCAATTTCTTCATTGATGGAATATCCGTTCGGAGCAACTTTCTCTTCAATATGATAGGTTCCTTCATCCAGGCCTTCCACTTTTACCTTACCATCTGCGCCCGTTACTACATATAAGGCTTCGGATTCTACGGTAACCCATTCTACAAATTTGTTATTGGCATCAAATTTGGCGTATTCTTTACTGTTCTCTGTACCTTTGCTGATTAAAAATTTCGCTCCCTCCAGAGGCGTATTCTGGTCCGAAGAGTCTTTTTTGTTAATCGTAATTTCTCCGGTAAAAAGTTTGTCACTGCCGGAGCCAAACTGACTGTCATTTGTGCCGTCTCCGATGGAAACATTATTTCCTACTGTCACATCCGTTACTTTTGCCTGATAAGTAATGACGATCGGCTGATTTGCATGTGTATTATTCGCCAATATCGCACTTAAGTCAGCTGTAAAACTGCTTCCGGTTACATCAATGGTAAATGTGTCTCCTGCCGCCGGCGGATTTTCTGACTTTACAGAAGCAATCAAATCTTCCAGCGTTGTTCCCTCACCGCCGTAATACACGGTCAGGCTCATCTTTCCATCTTTTGCCTCATAGGCTGCACCACCCGTAATTTCGTCTTTTACGATATATTTTCTGTTTGAATCACTCGTAGGAACAAACGGTACAATGGATCCTACATAGTAGGTTTCAATACGGCCGATTTCTGTAACGCTGTCTGCTTCATCACTTGATTTTTCTGTTTTAATTTCAGTACCTTTCGCGGTAACTCCTTCCGTATGTAAGCCGCTTGGAACGCCTCCCGTATATCCGAAGCTTACATATGCCGCCATCGGGTTATAGGTATATCCGGGCGCCGTTGCTCTGATATAATACATACCTGCATCACTTACCGTAATTGTGCCGGCAGCCTCTGATAAGGTGTATCCGCCGTTTGCCACATTTGTAATTGCGGCTTTAATCTGAGCTTCTGTAGCCTCCGTTACATCCGCCGGTCCGGTAATAGACGAATCCTGGCTTTTTATAAGCATCCAGATTGCTGTCTGCGCATCACTTACCTGTAATGCAGCCGTAAAATTACCTGCGACAGCATCGTTTACAAATTCCCAGCCGGTTGATTCCGATGCCTGTGGTCTGATCAGCTGTAAATACTGATACTGCGTGCCCTCTTTTGCTCCGTTGACCGGAATCACAGCGGTTCCCAGATCTGCAAATACGGTAATCGACATTCCGAGTACCATAGCCAGTGTCAATAACACTGCAAATACTTTTTTCATCCTTTTCATGTTCGTTCTCCTTTTCTTTTATAAAATTTTAGTGATGTGCTATCGCACAGGATGCAATTGTGCACGTCTGCGTGGCGCGAAAACCGCGAAAAGATTTCTTTTCTCCTACCTTCCCCGCACCTTGCTGCACTTATTTTTATATAAGACCAGCGCCCCCGCCATCATAAACAGCATACCGCCGACCAAATACCAATAGATTCCCCTGCCTCCGGAATTCGGCAGTACATACATGGGAGTATTTGTAAATGTATAGACCAATTTTTCTATATCCTGCGACCCGTCCAGGGCGTCTCCCCGGATCGTCTCTGTCTGTGGTCTCTGCCCTGTGACAGATATTCCGTTTCCCGGCCTGATTTCAATTTCCCATACTTCATCGCTCAGGGAATAACCATTTACCGCCGCAATCTCCCGGAACCGGTATGTTCCTGTCACAAGATCGCCGACCTGCAGTTCTATGGTACAATTCCGATCCTGATACCATTTGATCTCGCCAGTTTTGTCAACGGATTTTCCGTAGTAAACACGGCTTTCCTCTTCCGGTAAATCGGCTGCGGAAAGTTCGAATACGGCATCTCCCAAATACGGTCCGCCTTCCGTGCTGCTCTTTTTTACGATCTGCCAGGTACGGTTCCCCAATTTACTGTTCTTTACCGTAACAAACGCATCCTGCCCCAATTGAATGGAACCCATTTCCGTCTTCCTGCCGCCGTCTTTATCTTCATCCGTTCCATCCGGCAAATCCCCTGTGAGCCATGCAATCCCTGCCTGCGGCGGCTGATATGTCCCCGCCTTAAGCTCATATACGGGATCTTCATACTGTACGCCCGGATGTACTTCTTCTACATAAAACTTCGTATCTTTGACCAGATTCCGGATAATCACCGTATCATCCGGTGAAATTCCTGCTATGATGCCCGGACTTCCCTCTTTTGTCATCAGGCTCGGCGTATTTTCATTGATCTGATCCGGCGCATCATTGCATCCGCTTAAGGTAAGCTTCCCGGATTGTTCGGAATAGTAATATCCGTCTTTATTGACCAGATAATATTTTCCTTCATAGAGTTCCATCTGCCCCGCCTGATTTCCAAGCCAAACCCGAAACGTATAGGTATCGCCTCCGCTGCTGCCCCCGTTCATCTCTTTTTTGATCTGCAGCAGATTCCTGTTTTCCTCGGAGCATTCATTTTTAAATACGATATAAGCCCGCTCGGACACTGTCTTTACATCCGTATCCGCCCACGTCTTATCTTCCGAAACATGAATCCCGCCTCCTTCGGTTCCGCTTCCTTCGCTGTCTTCTTCGTCCACTATGATCTGATCTACTTTTACATTCGAATATTCATCCGCTTTTAAATTCAGCTCCCGGACAAAATATTTTCTGTTTACTTTCAAGCCCCGAAGAATTAATTTTTCACCTGGTTTTACATGGAAAATTCCCTGATCCTCCGCTTCGCTTGGAATCGTAATTTTCTCTTCGCGTCCGTTTGTCCGTACAATAAACGCTTCCGCATTTGTTCTCCCCTGGCTCAAAAGCTCCGTACTCAAGAGTTTGTAATCTTTTGGCTCTGCCGCATCGTCAAATTTATCTTCCTGGCCAGCCCCTAAATCAAGAATCGGCTGCAGATAAACCTGAAAATCAAACGGCGTATTTACATAATTCCCCTGATCCGAACCCTCTAACTGCTTTTCAATCTGAACTTCTCCCGGCGGAATAACCGGAAGGTTAAATCGAACGCGCAGATTAGAAGCGCCGCCGCCGCGTTCCATATACCACATTTTAAAACTGTGCTTTGTATAATCGGCAAAAATTTTATTTCCATTTTCCAATGTCTTCCATTGAGAGTCATTCAGTTTTTTATCCAGACTGCTTACCACTTCCTGACCCGCGCCGCCCTTTGCCGCCGCTTCATTCCTTGCCTCTGTAAACAAATCATACAGCTGCCTGGTCTTGCCGCCGCTTCCCGTTCCGCTCTGTACGTATACTTCGCCCGTTGAAAAGTCAATATATCCGCTCCTTGCATCGTGCGCTCCGCCCATATCCAGAATCAAAACGCCGTCTACATAAACCCAAAGATCGTCGTCTCCCGTAAATTCATAGCGCATCGGATGCCGATTGATCTGCCCGTTCTGCATCTGGTAAAATTCTGCCGAAATTTCCATTCCGAAATTATAGTTGGCGCTCCCCTCGTCCGGCAGGTAAAGGTCGTCGCCATACCGTTCGTCATCCAATGGCAGGTCTCCCGCCTGCGCCGTATAAATATTGTTGATATTTGCAATCTTTCTGTTTCTGTCAAACGTATTGTAAGGTAAAAACTGCCCCTTGCCGTACAGCTTGTTTCTCGCCAGACCGCCATCGCTGTCACTGGGCGTTGTCAGCTGCTGATATAATGTGAAATTACCGGTTGTTTCGTCAAACGACGCCCCGTTTTTCTGTGAATCAAACTCATAATATCCACTGTTCTCATACGTTTCCGTTACGAACAGGTGATTGGCGGCTTTCGCGCCTGAAAAATAACTGTGCAGAGACGATGCCCCCGGGTAAAGCTGGCTTGTAACGATGCTGCTCCGAAACGAAGGATAGCCGTCCGGATTTAAATATGCATTTAAAATTCCCGGCTTTATTTCTTTGTCGCTCTCGGTCCAATCATACCCGTCAAACTGCTTTTGCGGATAATCGATCATCCGGATCGAAAATTTATTGGAAGTATCCAGCGAAGGCTCCACGTCCAGCGATCCGTTTTTGTATGCACGGTATCCATACTGGATCGTAACATTCGCTATGGTATCCTGATCAAAAACTGCAACCGTTGAAATTCCCTCTCCTTCCAGTCTGGGACCGAAAAAAGTAATTTCATACCGATCATTCGGCAAATACGCAATACTCGCCTCTATAACCTCCCGAACGGTTTTTCTGCCGGAAACAGAATCCTGATATACGATCTGCGCTCTTTCGTATTGATAATTCTTCTCTGTACCCTCCGCACGTTTCACCAAACCGATCTCGGTTCCGTCAAACAGAATATACGGCCTGGATTTTTTAAAGAAAACAACACTTTGATCCGGAATCTTGGGCTGCGTCGCTTCCCGAATCGGGTTCCCCGCCAAATCTGCGCTTTTCACCTCTAATTCCAAGTCCGTACTCTCCGGCTCGTCTCCTTTTCCGTATAAGGCCAGCGCTGAATATCCCCCTCCGTAAAAAGCGCCTTCCCACTCATCATAGCTAACCATGCCGCCGTCGTTATTCATCACAATGGATCCGTTTTGGAAGAACACCTGCAGTTCCTGTCTGCCTCCGAGAGAAAGACTGCCGTTGCTTATATTCAGGTATTGCTCCGTACCTTCCAGTTTTACGGTAAACGCAGCATACAAACCATAGTCCTTCTGCTTTTCAAATTTCCATAACGCCATGCCTTCCGTTCGGTTTACAATATCGCCGCCCGCAAAACGAAATCCCTCTAATCCGCTGTATGGTTCCAATGGTTTGATCTGCGATCCCATCACACCTTTATTAGACCCTTCAATACACGAAATCAGAAATGTCTTTTGATCCAGGTCGTCACAGCCGGCAATATTTTTTCGAATATATGTACCGCCTTCGGATGAAAGCATCACGGTTCCAAGATCCGATAATTCCGATATATCTGCGGAAATGCTGCGTTCCCGCCTGTTGAACCTGGCGTTTAATACTTCTTCCCCTTCGGCTTCCTTTTCCGTCCCGGTTTCCGCCGTTTGGGCGCTTACCGTCAGTTCACTGCTGCCTTTAAACTGCACCAGGCCTCCGGCTCCGTTAATATCAAACCCTTCTGCATTTCCTTTATACTGAATGGAAACGCTTAGGATATGAACCAGCTCTTCCGGAATTTCTCTGTCAAATCCCAAGTGGAAAAATCTCTGAAAGCCGACGTTCTCAAATCCCAGTGCATCTTTTGCTTTCTCGGCATACTCCTGCGACTTTTCACCCGTTATTTCTTCTGCCGTAAACGCAACACCGTCGAAAAGTCCGTCCAACGCGGATACGTTCAGTGTGATCCGGTAATCTTCTCCTTCCGCCAGCAGCGTATACTCTGTTCCGCTGCCAAATAAGCGGAACTTATGATAACTCTGCAGATCGCCCTCTTTCTTCCTGCCCGCCACAATACAGCTCTTATCTCCCGCATCCAGAAAATACTCTCCTTTACGGATCGTAATCGTGTCGGCATCCGATTCCACCGTCAGTTCACATGCCGCATCCTGAAGCGTTACCTGCTGTTTATCAATCGTTAAATATGTTCCGCTGCCAACATTCTGAATCGTATAAGCCGTCCCGTTTACCCTGTGAAACATCCAGAGTTTTCCTTCCTCCGGATGTTCCATCGAGACAATATCATCCGCTTCGCTTCCGGACAATCCGTTGACCTGATCTTCGTTTACCGCATGCTCCCCGGTCAGGAAAATATGCTCCGAGTTCACAGACGTCTCTAACAGAAATATCTTTCCGTCTAAATTTTCCGGTATTTCTCCTTTGTAAAAAAATGTGCTGTTTCCGTTTGACACAACCGTTCCGACAACGGAAAAGCTATTTTGTGTAAACGAGAACGAATTTTCATTCGGATCGATTCCGGCATCTAAAACTTCCGTTTTGTCTCCGGAAAAATGAACGGCATTACCGGTCGCATCTTCTTCCATATCAATACGGTTTTTGTAACGGATCTTCACATCCACGGGGGCAGACGGCTCAATCTCTGTCTCACCCAGTAAAAACGTTACATCAAAATACCTGGCAAACCCAATCTCATCTACGCCCATCGCTTCCAGCGACTGCCGATAATATTCCTGATATTCCGTGCTGTCCCGTGCAATCTCCCTGACATCCAAAACAGCTTCCTCCGGTATCCCGGCATCTGCAGAAAATGTTACGGTTACGGTATAGTCCGCTCCTTCCGCCGTCATGGTCCGTCCCGGCGTCTCTGCCGCATTACCCTTGGGTTCTTCCGGCGATACCGCCGCATTTTCATTTTCGGATGGCTTTTCTTCTGTCCCCTTTACCGCATGCTCCAATTCGCTGATCTTTAAATAATTGACAATATGGCTGTCAGCAACGTTATACGCATTTTCCCTTACCGCGTTTCCGCTGTTGCCTTCGATCGCCCGGACCGTTGCCGTTTGGGGATCATAAGAAGATACGATTCCCATCTGGAAATTTGTCTCTTCTCCTTCTTTCTGAAAGAAAATCAAATCTCCGGCCTTGGGCATATAATTACCGGACGGCGTAAGATACGTGCCGTTTTCTTCTCCGGCGTTTCTAAATTCCTCACACCATTCTGCCGTATCCGTTACATCCGGAAACAGTCCAGATGCCTTTATTCCCGCATAATGCAGACAGAAATTTACAAATGCCGCATCCCAGTCCATATAGGGATCCCCTGCAAATTGTCCGTATCTGGTATAACCTTTATGGCTTTTATCTTCCAAGATTATGTAGTTATCAGAACTCTCCGGATACCCCAGCTGCATCTGCGCCGCCGTCACCAGATCTTCGCCCCAGGAACCTTTCCATTGGACCGACGCATACTGGTGATCCCAGACAGACGCATCTTCCACATCTGCAGCCGCATCGGTGTAGCAGATATCCGTATGCGTATGTTCTGCTTTCTCACAGATCATCTCCTCCTGATAACATTCCGCCGCATGGCTGTGCCCTTCGTTTTCTTCCCGGCCGCATGCAAAACCTTCCGGTACGGCATAACATTCTTCTGTATGCCGATGTCCTTCCGATTCTTCGATTCCGCAGGCAAATCCCTCCAAAGCCTGATAGCATTCCTGCGTATGTTCATGTTCTTCGGATTCTTCCTGACCGCAGATCAGCTCGTTTGGCATCTGACATTCCTGCGTATGCGTATGCCCCTCGCTCTCTTCTAACCCACATGCCAATTCCGCCGGCAGACTGCATTCCGCCGTGTGAATATGACCTTCCTGCTCGGTCAGTCCGCAGACCAATCGGTCTTCATAACATTCCTCTCCATGTGTATGCTCTTCCTGACCGCACTTTGCCTTACCCGTCATGGCAATGCCATACTGCGTCAGGATACCCGCCACGCTTGTAACTACGATGACAACCAGAAGTATCAAGGCTATACTGATTTTTCTGCTGTTTTTCTGCCGTTTACTCAGTTCATCCAAATACTCTTTTACAAGTTCCTGCATTTTCCTCACCTTCCTAAATCTATCGTATCCCTTCCTGCCGTCCGGCATCCAAAAGGCTTTTCTAACGCATCATTCCCATGCGGTCAGGCGGCCAGGCCCGAAATACCGCTTTGCCGACAATCTGCTCCCGTTCCACGCACCCGATGGAACGAATCCTGCTGTCGATCGATACGGCTCTGTTGTCCCCAAGCACGAATACCGTCCCCTCCGGCACTTCAAAAGGAAATTCCAATTCGCATTTCCCCTGATTTTTCTCCGCCACATAGGGTTCTTTCAACAGTTCGCCGTTGACAGACACATTGCCGTCTTTGTCTATATTGATTTGGTCTCCCGCGCTGCCGATCACGCGCTTAATCAGAATCCTTCCTCCGTAATAAAATCCGATCGCTTCACCCGGCTGAATTTTTTTCGTCTGATGAATCACAATAATATCACGGTCTGACATACCGGGTTCCATACTGTTTCCGTTAATCCGAATCAGAACAAACAGGCGGGTTGCCAGCAGCGCCGTAACTGCCGCGGCCACAAGAAGCACCGCCGTCACATTCCAAAGCGTTTTCCAAAATCCGTATTTCGCTTCTACCCTGGCAAGCTCTTCTCGTATCTGCCCGATCGGCGGGATTTCCGGAATCCTGCGATCGGAATGTTTTCGATCCGGATTTTCTT
>OFGQ01001476.1_pt1 | contig 15548 bp, 18 predicted proteins | sample 1521791 | NCBI WGS metagenome assembly OFGQ01 (sample SAMEA3504116, study PRJEB24116) | mouse gut metagenome | biome: mouse gut; feature: mouse-associated habitat; material: faeces | place: Denmark | collected 2011 | reverse complement strand
GCGCCCGCCAGTCAAGGTGGAAAGGCGAGGTAAGAGCTCACCCAATGGCGTGTCAAGCGCCCATTGCTGTAAACTCTATCCGGAGCAACGCCGTGGGAACACACAAGGCCGGCCCGGCCGTGTTCAGGAGGCGGCTGGAGCGCGTTGGCAACAGCGCGTCGAGATAGATGGCTGTCTTAAATGACAGAACCCGGCTTACAGGCTCACTTGCACCAAACGCGGGGCTTCCTTGGGAGGCCCCGCGTTTTCCATGCCCGATTCCCCCATTTCTTTTGGGATATCCGTTGCGCTTCGCCCCGTTATCCGATATAATAGACGAAGGATTTCCTTGAAACGGGATAAGGAGGGATTTTTTTGCGTCTGCTCATTCGGGGCGCGCGGGTGGTGGACCCCGCCGGCGGCCTGGACGCCCCGTTGGATATTTTAACCGATAACGGCAAAATCGCCCGCCTGGGCGCTGACTTGGCCGCGGACGGCGCCCAGGTGCTGGACGCCGCCGGTCTGGTCGCCGCCCCCGGCCTGGTGGATCTCCACGTCCACCTGCGCCAGCCGGGCTTTGAGGACAAGGAGACGGTGGCCACCGGCTGCGCTGCGGCGGCAAAGGGGGGCGTCACCACCCTGGTGGCCATGCCCAACACCCGGCCCGCCGCCGACTGCCCGGACATTGTGAGGCTGGTGCGGGACAAGGCCGCCCCCACCGGGGTGAACGTCCTCCCCGCCGGGGCGGTGACGGTGGGCCAGAAGGGCGAGCGGCTCACCGACTTCGCCGCCCTGAAGGCGGCGGGCGTGCCCGCCCTCACCGACGACGGCGTGCCCATCCAGAACCTGGCCCTCCTCCGGCGGGCCATGCAGGAGGCGAAACGGCTGGATCTGCCCCTTCTGGACCACTGCGAGGATCGGGACATGGTGCAGAACTACGCCGTCAACGAGGGCGATGTGTCCCGTCAGCTGGGCCTCCCCGGCCGCCCGGCCATCGCGGAGGAGCTGCAAATCATGCGGGACGTGATGCTGGCGGAGGACACCGGGGCCCATGTCCACATCTGCCACATCTCCACCGCCAAGGGGGTGGACATCGTCCGGCAGGCCAAGGCCAGGGGCGTGCCCGTCACCTGCGAGACCTGCCCGCAGTACTTTACGCTCACCCAGGAGGAGGTGCTGCGCCAGGGGACCATGGCAAGGGTCAACCCGCCCCTGCGCACCCAGGCGGACGTGGACGGCATCCGGGCGGGGCTTCTGGACGGGACCATCGACGCCATCGTCACCGACCACGCCCCCCACACCGCCCAGGAAAAGGCCAGGCCCCTCCCCGACGCCCCCAGCGGCATGGTTGGGCTGGAGACCTCCCTGGCCCTGGCCCTCACCGGGCTGTACCACACCGGGCTGCTGCCGTTGGCACGGGTGCTGGCGCTCATGTCAGCCTCCCCCGCCGCCCTGCTGGGGCTTCCCAAGGGGACGCTGGAAGTGGGACGGGACGCCGACCTGGTTCTCTTTGACCCGGAGGAGGAGTGGACCATCGACAAAGAGCAATTCGTCTCCAAGGGCCGCAACACCCCCTTCCACGGCCGGACCGTGCGGGGAAGGATCAAATACACCATTTCCCAGGGAAAGATTATTTATATGGAGGGCTGAATCATGTCATTTGACGCATTGCAGGACAAGATCAAGGCGAAAAAAAACCCCACTGTGGCCGGGCTGGACGCCCGCGTGGAGTACGTCCCGCCCCACATCCTAAAAAAGTACACCGCCCTGCACGGCGAAACCCTGGAGGCCGCCGCCGCCGCCGTGCTGGAATTCGACAAGGGCCTTATCGACGCCTTGGCGGACGTGGTGCCCGCCGTCAAGCCCCAGTCCGCCTACTTTGAGATGCTGGGCTGGCGGGGTATGCGGGCCCTGGAGGAGCTCATCGCCTACGCCAAGGCCAAGGGCCTGTTCGTCATCGCCGACGTGAAACGGGGGGACATCGGCACCACCGCCGCCGCCTACAGCGAGGCGTGGCTGGGAACCTCCCAGGTGGGCGGGACGGCCTGCCCCGTGTTCGACGCCGACTGCGTCACCCTCAACGGCTACATGGGCTCGGACGCCGTCAAGCCCTTTTTGAAGGACTGCACGGAGCGGGACAAGTGCGCCTTCGTGCTGGCCAAGACCTCCAACCCCTCCTCCATGGAGCTCCAGGACATTGTGGCGGGGGACCGGCTGGTATACACCGTCATGGGCGACCTGATTCAGCGCTGGGGCCAGGGCACCGAGGGCAAGTACCACTATCAGGCCCTGGGGGCGGTGGTGGGGGCCACCCACCCCTCTGTCCTCAAGGAGCTGCGCCGCCGCCTGGACAAGACCTTCTTCCTGGTCCCCGGCTACGGCGCCCAGGGGGGCACCGCCGCCGACGTGCGCTACGCCTTTGACGAGCTGGGCCGGGGGGCCATTGTCAACGCCTCCCGCTCCATCATGTGCGCCTGGCAGAAGACCGGGAAGGACGGCGCGGACTACCAGGAGGCCGCCCGGGCCGCTGCGGAGCAGATGCGAGACGAGATCAAGCAGTACGTGACGATTTTGTAAGGGCCCGCTTTTCTCAAGAGAAAAGTAAGAGAACTTTCAACTTTTTTACAAGCATAGGGGAGATAACATGGCAGTTCAACAGATTTGTACCGTGGTTGAAATGACCCAGCTGGACGCCTCCACCTGGTGGATGGTGCTGGAGGTGGGCAAGCTGGTGGAGCAGCACGGCCTCACCGGCGGGCAGTTTTTACAGGTCAAGTGCGGCCACAGCCGTCTGCTCCGCCGCCCCATCTCAGTGGCCCGCACCCAGTGGGACGAGCCGGAGGACACCGCCGCCCTGATCTTTGAGGTCCGGGGTGAGGGCACCCGCTGGCTGTCCCGGCGCAAGGCGGGGGACAAGCTGGACGTGCTGGGCCCCCTGGGCAACGGCTTTGACGTTTCGGAGAAGGGGCGCTATCTGCTGGTGGGAGGCGGCATCGGCGTGCCGCCCCTCATGGAGTACGGCGAAAGCCCCAGGTGGTCCAAGGTGGCGGTGCTGGGCTTCCGCACCAAAGACAAGGCGTTCCCCGCTGTGGTCAGCCGGTTTGAGGAGAACTGCGAGCAGACTTACCTGTGCACCGACGACGGCACCCTGGGCCGCCACGGCTTTGTGGACGGGCAGGTGCGGGAGATTCTTGAACAGGACAAAGCCTTTACAGGCATTCTGGCCTGTGGCCCCAGGCCCATGCTGAAAAGCGTGGCGGCGGTGGCGGCCCACTTCGGCGTCCCCTGCCAGATGTCCATGGAGGAGCGGATGGCCTGCGGCGTGGGGGCCTGCCTGGGCTGCGCCATTCAGATGAGGGACGGAACCATGAAGCACGTGTGCAAGGACGGCCCCGTGTTTAACGCCGAGGAGGTGGACTGGGATGCGTGAGAAGGTAGATTTGTCCGTGGAGCTGGCGGGGGTGACGCTGAAAAACCCGGTGGCGGTGGCCTCCGGCACCTTCGGCTTCGGCCGGGAGTACGGCCAATTCTTCGACCTGTCCGCATTGGGGGCCATTTGCTGTAAAGGCTTAACCCTTCATCCTCGTGAGGGCAATCCCCCGCCCCGGATCGCCGAGACGCCCCTGGGTATGCTCAACTCGGTGGGGCTGCAAAATCCCGGCGTGGACGCCTTTATCCGGGACGAGCTGCCCTTCCTGCGGCAATTCGACGTAAAGGTCATCGCCAACATCTCCGGGAACACCCCGGAGGAGTACGGCGTGATGTGCGAAAAGCTGTCGGAGGCCGGGGTGGACATGATCGAGGTCAACATCTCCTGCCCCAACGTGAAGGCGGGGGGGCTGGCCTACGGCACCCGGCCAGACCTGGCCGCCGAGGTGACGGCGGAGGCAAAAAGGCACGCCCGCGTCCCGGTGATGGTGAAGCTCTCCCCCAACGTCACCGACATCACCGAGATTGCCAAGGCCGCGGCGGACGCCGGGGCGGACGCCCTCTCCCTCATCAACACCCTGCGGGGGATGCGCATCGACGTGAACACCCGCCGCCCTATTTTGAAAATGAACACCGGGGGACTGTCCGGCCCCGCCGTCCTCCCTGTGGCCGTGCGGATGGTGTGGGAGGTGGCCAGCGCCGTCAAGCTCCCCATTCTGGGCATGGGCGGGGTGTCCACCGGGGAGGACGCCGCCCAGCTCATGCTGGCGGGCGCGTCCGCCGTGGCGGTGGGCACCGCCCTGTTCGCCGACCCCTGCGCCCCGCTGAAGGTGCGGGACGGGCTGGCGGACATCGCCGCGAGGCAGGGACTGAGCGCCGTCCGGGAGCTCACCGGCGGCGTGCGGCCCTGGTGACGGGGAAAGCGAGGGACCCTATGACTACCATATATCTGATTCGCCACGCCCAGGCGGAGGGCAATCTCTACCGCCGCTGCCACAGCTGGCACAACGGCCTGCTCACCCACACGGGCCGGGAGCAGGTCAAGGCCCTGGAAAAACGGTTCGAGGGCGTTCACTTCGACGCGGCCTACTCCAGCGACCTCTACCGCACCATGTCCACCGCCGGGGCGGTCTGCCGCACCCGCGGCCTCACCCTCCGGGTGGACCCCCAGCTGCGGGAGATCGGCGCGGGGGTGTGGGAGGACGTACCCTGGGGCCAGCTCCTCCATGACCACCGGGACAGTCTGGCCGCCTTTCTGCGCTGCGACCCCGCGTGGCAGGTGGAGGGCAGCGAAACTCATACCCAGGTCCGCCGGCGGGGGCGGGCCGCCGTGGAGCGCATTGCCCAGGCCCATCCCGGCCAGACTGTGGCGGTGGTGTCCCACGGCTGCGCCATTCGGGCGGCGCTGTCCGCCTGGCTGGGGCTGGGCGAGGATGAGATCGGCCGGCTCCCCCTGCCGGACAACACCGGCGTGGCCAAGCTGGAGGCGGCGGACGGCCGCGTCAGCGTCATCTACTACAATGACAGCCGCCACCTCCCCCCGCCCTCCGCGCCGCCGCTGGTGGGCGTGGCCGGGATGGAGAAAAATGCCCTGCGCTTCTCCCCCCTTCCAATCCCCCAGGAGCGGGGGCAGTACCTTGCCGCGCTGGAGGAGTGCGGGCTCGCGCCCGATTCCGTTGACGGCGGCTCCCACGCCCCGGACAGCATGGTCCTCGCCCTTCTCGGCGACACGCCGGTGGGCCTGCTCCACATGGACTGGGCCCGGGAGGACGCCCCGCGCACGGGCTGGGTCTCCCTTCTCTATGTAGCGCCGGAATTTCGCGGGCAGCGGTTTGGCGCGCAGCTGCTGGGCCACGCGGTCTGCACCTACCGGGCCATGGGCCGCCAGTTTTTGCGTCTCCCATGCCCTCCGGACAATGAGCGGGCCAAAAAATTCTTTTTCGCCCACGGCTTCGCCCACGCGGACGGCCGGCCGGACACCCTGGAACAGTACATCGGCCTGGCGCTGTAGGAGGTGCTTTGATGGAACCCCTGACCATTCCTCTCTTTGCCGCCGTCACGCTCATCCCTGTTTTCTACGTCCTCTGGTATTTCGGCATCGCCGTCACCCGGGTGGGCTTCAGCTGGTTTCGCGCCAGCCTCAGCCTGCCCGCCCGCTGGGAGGGCAAGCTGTCCGGCTCCTCCGGCCTTATGCGGCGGAATTTTGTGATTCTCAAAGGGCGCTCCACCCTCTCCATCGAAATTGTGTCCATTTCGGGCACAATGGCTTTCGAAATCAACGCCCCGGACGGCTCGGTCCTCTCCCCTGCCTCCGGCTCCTACGGGCGGGACGCCGCCCTTCTCTTTGACGTAAGCCACCTCAAGCGGTGCTCCGTCACGCTGCATGTGGAGGACTTCAACGGCTCCTTCCGCATCACCCTCACATAACGCCCCAGGGCGGCCGGGAAATCCCGGCCGCCCTGTTTTTGTCAGCGCATGGCCCGGCCCACGTTCCTGGCCGCGTCGCCAATGGCGTCGCCCGCATCGCGCACCGCGTTGCCCGCACCCCGGGCCAGATCCCCCGCGGCGTCGCCGATGTCGTCCATCACGTTGTCGCCAACTCCGGCGCTGCCGTCAGGCTTACCGTCGTTGTCCAGGTCGTTGGTGCCGCCCGCGCCGCCGCCCTGCATGGCGTCATTGCCGCCGTTCCCGTCCATGCCGGGGCTGTTGTCAGCTCCGGGCACCGTGTGGGTAGGGCTCACGGTGTGGGTGGGTTCCACCGGGTCGGAATTCTTTTCCCGGTTTGCCGAGCAGCCCGTCAGCGCCAGAACAAACACGAGGGCCGCACACAAAGCAAAGCTTCTCTTTTTCATCTTCATGCCTCCTACGGTTTCTTCACTTTCCCCGCTACTCATTATGCGCCGGGCCAGACAAATTAACAGCAGAAAATTTTTGCTCTTTTTCCACTAACGTCATTTTATAAACCTTTCCCCGCACTTTTTCCGATGAACCGCATACACTGAACCAAGGAAACACCAAATAAATCCGCCGTGACCTGTTGCTTTCATGAAAAAGTTTCCTAATTCCTGCAAGGAGGAGTTCTCTATGCCTCAAACCGGTTCTTTGACTGTTCGCGTATTTACCTCTCAAGCCCAGCTGCCTGTCTCCGGGGCCACAGTGATCATATCCAGCAAGGACGAGAACGGCCGGCACAAGGTCTATTCCATTCAGACCACCGACAGCAGCGGAGCCACCCAGCCTTTTCAGCTGGAAACGCCTGACCGCGTCCTCAGCGAAACCCCCAACGGCGCGGCCCCTTTTTCCGACTACTCCCTCGTGGTGGAGCACCCGGAATACTACCTGGCCACCTTTGATAAGCTGCAGGTGTTCCCCGGGGTTGAGACGGTGCAAAACGTCCCCCTGGTTCCCCTGCCCCAGCCTGCCGGAGAGGACATCAACGCAGAGCCGGTGGTGGTCACCCCTCAGCCTCTGTAAGCCGCGCGCCAGCGTCAAGTAAGGAGGTCTCTATGCCTATCTCAGTAACGCCCTATATCCCCCAGACCATCACCGTCCACACCGGTCCGGCCAATCAGTGGGCGGAAAACGTGACCGTCAGCTTCCCGGACTACATCAAAAACGTGGCTTCCAGCGAAATCTACCCCACCTGGCCGGAGGAGGCGCTGCGGGCCAATATCCTGGCTCAGATTTCCTTCGCCCTCAACCGGATTTACACCGAATACTATCCCAGCCGGGGCTACGATTTTGACATCACCGCCTCTACCATGAACGATCAAAAATTCATCAAGGGCCGCAGCACCTTTGAAAATGTGGACCGGCTGGTGGATGAGCTATTCACCACCTATATCCGCCGGAAGGGCTTTGTGGAGCCTCTGGCCGCCAAATTCTGCAACGGCACCACCGTCACCTGCGACGGCCTGTCCCAGTGGGGCAGCGAACGGCTGGCCCGCCAGGGCATGAAGGCCATGGATATTTTGCGCCACTATTATGGCGACAACATTGAGCTGGTATCCAGCGCCCCCATCCGCGACATCTCCTATTCTTACCCTGGCTACCCGCTGCAAACCGGCTCCTCCGGCGATTACGTCACCGTTTTGCAGGTGATGCTCAACCGCATTGGCCAGAACTATCCCGCAATTCCCCGCATCAGGCCGGTAGACGGCGTATTCGGCAGCCAAACCGAGGCGGCGGTCAAGGAATTTCAGCGCATTTTCAACCTCACCCCAGACGGCCTGGTCGGCCAGGGCACCTGGTATAAGCTGGTGTCGCTCCACGGCGCGGTCAGAAAGCTGTCCGAGCTGGTGAGCGAGGGCCAGCCGTTCACCCAAATTCAGGGTCCCGCCGCAGGGGTTACGCTCCAGGAGGGCAGCACCGGCGTCGCCGTATCCGCGCTGCAGTACTTCATCTCCATCATCGGCCAGTTCTCCTCCACCATTCCCGCCCTGGCCATCGACGGCATTTTCGGCCCCAACACCAGGGACGCGGTGCTGGCCGCCCAATCCCGCCTGGGCCTGCCCGTCACCGGCGTGGTAGACCATCAGACCTGGCAGCGGCTGTACGACGAATACCTGGGCATCGCCCGCACCGCCCTGGCCGGAGCCAACCTTCCCACCAGCGCCCAGGACATTGAGAGCTCCGTCATTGCCGGACAGTTCCCAGGCTATAACCTCACCTATGGAAACTCAAACGCATGAAAGGAAGGACATCCCTATGAACTACGAGGAAGTGATTGGGACCGAGAAGACCAACGTGCCCGTCCGATCCCTGCAATATATGCTCAACCAGCTGGCCATTCACGATCCCAAGCTGATCCGCCTCACCGTGGACGGCATCTTCGGCGAGCGCACGCTGGAGGCCGTCATGGTGTTTCAGCGGGAGTATCACCCCCCTGTCACCGGAGTGGTCGATATGGGCACGTGGGACGCCATTCGGTCCGCCTATCAGCAGACAGAGCTGCAATATGGGTTTCCCCCTCCCCTCAATGTCCTGCCCTGCGGCACCTACACCGCCATTGAGGGCCAGGAGTGCCCGCCGGTGCTCATCGTCCAGGCCATGTTTTCCTCTCTCAGCAAGGTGATGACCAATTTCTCCCCCTGCAAGCTGAGCAGCTGCAACGACGGCGAGACCCCCGCCAACATCCGCATCGTCCAGCAGCTGGCGGGACTGCCGGCCACCGGCGTGCTGGACCGGGCCACCTGGTCCTACCTGGTCCAGCTCTACCAGGCCCTTGTCACTCGCAGCTAAGCGGCAAGACGCATACATTTTTTTCTTGTCAAGCCATTCATTATCCGCTATAATAGTTCGAAACAGCGCCTATATACAAAAGGAGATGGAGCCCAATGTCCCGGTTCGGTTTTATCCACGACAAGCTGGACACAAAGCTGCTGGTATTATATATTGCGGACCGCGCGGCAGGCCCGCTCAGCTTTGACACCCTCACCGATCTGGCCATGTGCGACGAGGGAGTCGATTACTTTCAGTTTGCCGAAGCTGTGGCCGAGCTGCTGGAAAGCGGCCACCTGAGCCAGAACGAGGAGCATTACGCCATCACTGATAAGGGCCGCCAAGCCTGCGCCGCCGGTGAGAGCAGCCTCTCCCCCGTCATCCGCCGCCGGTGCGACCAGCGCCTCGCCCCGCTGAACCAGGCGCTCAAGCGGAGCGCCCAGGTTCGCGCCGAGCTGCGCCCGCAATCCGGCGGAACCGACGTCTGCCTGACCATGGACGACGACGAGGGCAGGCTGTTCTCCCTCACCCTGCTGGCCCCCTCCCAAAGCGACGCGCAGCAGATTGCCGACCAATTTCTCAAGCATCCCGATCAAGTATACAACGGAATTTTGAAGGCTCTGCTCCCCGGCCATGATAGGAGTGAAAATCAGTGAACATTTTGGGCTATTCCGTCCTGGACCTCTTTCTCTATTTTGTGTTCTACTCCTTTTTGGGCTGGGTGATGGAGACCTGCTACTGCTCTTTGTGTGAGCGCCGGCTGGTCCCCCGCGGCTTTCTGTACGGCCCCATCTGCCCCATCTACGGCACGGGCGTGCTGCTGATGATCCTGTTTTTCACCCCGCTGAAGCAGAACCTGGTGCTGTTTTATGTGGTGGCCGTTGTCGTGATGAGCTCCTGGGAGTACTTTGTGGCCTGGCTGCTGGAGACCAGCACCCACATAAAATACTGGGATTACTCCCACTTCCGCTTCAATTTGAAGGGCCGTATCTGCCTCTGGGTGGCGCTGGTGTGGGGCGTTTTATCCTACGTGGTCATCTTTTTCATCCATCCCCCTGTGGAGGCCCGCTTCCAGACCATTCCCCCCTGGCTGAAGTACAGCCTCGGCGGCACGCTCCTGTCCGTGCTCGTCCTCGACGCTGTATTCACCATCCGCCATCTGGCCCTCGTGTCCAAGCTGGTGGTGGGCGTGACCTCTCTGGGGGAGGAGCTTCAGCTCCAGCTCTCCCTGGGAAAAGCGGAGCTCACGGATATGCTGGAGGATAAATCCGCAGCCCTGCGCCAGCGCTACAGCGATCAGATAGCCCAGCTGGAGCAGGTCAGCCGCCGCTTCCGCAGCCGGTACAGCAAAATGAGCCCCGCCCGGCGCTATACCGTCCGCCGGGAGGATATCGCGGCGGCCGCCCAGCTGGCCCGCGACGAGCTGCTGAGAAAGAAACAAGAGCGGCAGGCCCGGCGCAGCGCCAAATAGCACGAACATCCGCTTCTGCAAAACGGTTTCAAACAATGCGGCCTCCGGTTAAATCCCGGAGGCCGCATACCGTTTTCATCCCGTCAGCACAATGTCCCTCACGCTGATATGTTCCGGCAGAATGGGCGCTTCATGAAAAAGCGGGGCTGAATAACGCCCCGCCCTTTCATCTTTTACAGCCTTGAATCAATGCCTTGGCCTCATCCTTTTTTAGTACCTTGCCATAGGAAACCACTTTCCCATCCACAACCAGGGCCGGGGTTGTCATCACGCCATAGGCTGCAATCTGCGCGAAGTCCGTCACGTGGTCAATGGCCGCATCCATGCCCAGCTCCGTCAACGCCGCCCGAACGGCGTCCTCCAAGGCGTTGCATTTCGCACAACCGCTCCCCAGCACCTTGATCCCGGCAGCGGACTTTGCCCCTTCCGCCTGCTCCATCGCTTCCGGGGCGCAGCTGCCGCCACAGCAGCAGGCTTTTGTCTCTCCTTTTTTCTTGCCAAACAGTCCCATAAATCATTCCTCCTAAAAATTATATCAACAAAAATTGGAACACATTGAACAGGTAGCCCACTATGATTATGCCAACGGTGCAAATGCCGGTGAACAGGGCGAGCAGTTTCGGCTTGACCGCCTTGCGCAGCATAATCATAGAGGGAAGGCTCAGCGTCGTGACGGCCATCATAAAGGACAGGATTGTGCCAAGCTGTGCGCCCTTATACAGCAGAGCCTCCGCCACGGGGATGGCGCCGAAAATATCGGCGTACATGGGAACGCCCACCAACGCGGCAAGGATCACGCCGAAGGGATTGCTGCCGCCCAGCACAGCTTCAATCCACCGCTCTGGAATCCAGTTGTGAATGACCGAGCCAATGCCCACGCCTATCAGAATATAGGGAAGCACTTTCTTGAACGTAGAAACGACTTGTTCTTTGGCAAACTGAACCCGCTCCCCCCTTGTCAGCGTGGGGGACTCAATATCCACACTGCTGGCCTTGCGGATAAATTCCTCCACATACGCCTCCATGTGCAGCTTCTCGATCAACGTGCCGCCTGCTACGGCGATCATCAGCCCGACCACCACATAGATGACCGCCACCTTTGCGCCGAAAATGCTCATGAGCAGGATAAGACTGCCCAGGTCTACCATCGGGGAAGAAATCAAGAAGGAAAACGTCACTCCTAACGGCAGCCCAGCGCTGGTGAAGCCGATAAACAGCGGAATGGACGAACAGGAGCAGAACGGCGTTACCGTTCCCAGCAGGGCCGATATGATGTTCGCACCGACGCCGTGAAACCGCCCCAATATCCTCCTACTGCGCTCCGGCGGAAAATAGCTTTGAATGTAGGAAATCACGAAAATCAAAAAGCAGAGCAGCACCGTGATTTTCAACACGTCATAGAGGAAAAACTGAACGCTTCCTCCCACTCGCTCTCCCACATCCAGCCCCAGCAGGGAAAGCCCTCCGCCAATCAGTTCATTCAGCCACCTCATGCCTAAAACCTGGTCTTGGATAAACCGCCATACACCCATAAGAAAACCTCACCTTCAAATTGTCGGACAATATATCAAATTTTTTTGATGTTTTGTATTTAAGAGAAACGCCACCTCCTATGATGGCGTTTCTCTATCACATGAACGGCATCCGCATTCTTGGTCTGCATCCGGCGTGGTAATCGCCAGCAGCAGCTCTACCGCTTCATTTCTGCCGGATTCACTCAAACGGTAATGCGTCCATTTGCCCTCCTGACGGCTCGCAACAAGCCCAGAATCACACAGGATTTTCATGTGATAGGACAGGCCGGATTGCGTCAAATCCATCGGCTCTTGTAAAACGCAGGCGCACTTTTCCCCGCTTCGCAGCTGCTCCAGAATGGCAAGACGTTTGGGGTCGCACAGAGCCTTGAATACTCTTGCGTTCTCTTGGTGCGTTCCCATGCGAACACCTCAAATCAAAAATAATTGATGTGTATAGTATATGCGCCGGAGCCTGCTTTGTCAATAGGGATATTTTCATGCTTTTCCTCCTATTCTAAATAGCCCTCCCTGGCCTTGACGCCGAACCGCTCCTCCATCAAATGGAGTTGCCGGTCGGTGATGGTGTTCGCCAACGGCAGGTGGGCGGTCTTCATGTAGATCTCCGCCGCCTTCTCCGCCGTCTCGATGAGGCCAAACGTCTCGTCCAAATCCTTGCCCGCCCCGTAGATACCGTGCTGAGCCCACACCACCAGCCGGGATGTAGAGCACTACTATGTTCGGGTGGATGCCTTCAACGAAAATGGGATCACGGAAGGGACTATCAACATTGTGTGAGCACTGAACATATACGGCGGACATCCCTGCTTCGGATGTCCGCCGTATGCTATCAAGATGTATGCTTTTTCAGCATATTCTGGAAGAAACGCGTGTTATAAATGCCCAGCGCGGCGGGAACATCCAGCTGGTTTTTGCTTCTGCCCAGCACCTTCTCCCCGTTATGACCCATATCCGCGATCAGCATCAGCCCGGAGACAAAGCAGGCCATGCCGGAGTTTAGGAACAGCAGCGGCGCGGCCATCTCCTCCGGAGTGGCCAGCCGGCCAATGGCCCCGTTCTCTTTGAGGAGCTTTTCCTGGCCGCCTGCCATTTTCTCAAACTCCTGCTTCATACCAGTGTTGGTGGAACCGGGGAGCAGAGCGTTCACCCGGATGCCCTTGGCGGCGTAGTCCACCGCCTTCAGTGCTGTGTAGTAGTTCATGGCCCGCTTGGAAAGCGTATAGGCCATCACGCCCACCCCGTCCCTGGGAGAAACCTTCTTCATGAAGGCCACCATTTCCTCCCAGGTCTTGCAGCCCATGATCTTTTTGTATTCCCTGCTCCACTTCTCCCACATCAGGCCGCCGCAGCTGGTAACGTAGGCGATGCTGCTCCCCGGGGCCATGCGGGACTCCAGATAGGTTTCGGTGATGTATTTGTTGGCGATGAAGTTGACGGTGAATGTAACCCAGTAGCCGGTTTTTGCCCCGGACAGCCCGGCCACGCCGAAGAAGCAGTCAATGGCCTGGGGCAGTTGGACAAAAGCCGCGTCGATGCTGTCCTTGCTGGACAGGTCGGTGGCAATAAAGCCCGCCAGCCCCTCGATGGCCGCTTCGTTTCGATCCAGGCCATATACCTTGGCGCCCAACTCCACAAGCTGTTGGCAGACCGCCTTCCCAATCCCGCTGGCCGCTCCGGTGACTACACAAACTTTATCCCGATAGCTAAGCAATTCCATGAAATCTCCCCCCGCTTTTTGTGAGACATTTGCCTCTTTTAGAGGATTGTAGTATAATTAAGGGAGGGAAGCAAGGCGTACTGGGCTATATGAGACAAAAGGGGGTAAATTGGCTCATGAGGAAGACCGACACCAGGGAATATGTCACGCAGGCACTGTTCGCGCTGCTGGACAAAAAGGAGATGAAGGATACCACTGTGTGCGAGCTGGTGGCCAAGGCAGGAATCAGCCGGGCTACCTTCTACCGCAGCTATCTGGATATGTATCAGGTCATCGACGAACAGCTGGCAAAAATCGCTCAGGGCATGACAGACAAAGCCATGATGTCCAGCGCTGATATCCGGGACAATACCCTCCAGATATTCCGGCTTTTGCTGGGCTACAAGCAGCCCCTCCAGATTCTCATCCGCCGTGACATGGGAGACAGGATTTACCGAGCCCTTTATCAGACAACGGTGGAGCACATCGACCAACTCAACGCCATGGACAACCGATACCAGCCCCACTTTTTCGCCGGGGCGGCCTGCGGTATGCTCACCGCATGGATCAAAAATGAGTTTCAGGAGAGCCCGGAGGAAATGCTGGAGCTGTTTTTGGGATGCCTGAAGGGATATGTCTCCCTGTAGGCCGGCGGCGTCCCGCTCTTCCCGGACTTGACAGTACCACGCATGAAGATCTATATCAAGGACGTTTTAGGCCAGTAAGGGAAAACTTTTGCACGAGGGCAGCAAAAACCCCTGGAACCGTTGCGATTCCAGGGTTTGCGCTGGCGCGGAAGGAGGGATTTGAACCCTCGCACGGTTTTACCCGCCTACTCCCTTAGCAGGGGAGCCCCTTCGGCCACTTGGGTACTTCCGCGTGTCGAAACATCATACAAATGATGAAATTGTAAATTGGCGGAGAGAGTGGGATTCGAACCCACGGCCCTTTCGGGTCACCGGTTTTCAAGACCGGCTCCTTAAACCACTCGGACATCTCTCCATGACATGAGAAGCGTCCAAACGCAAGTGTTATCTTAGCATATCCTGATACGTTTGTCAACGAAAATTTTACCAGCCGCCCAAATATTCTGCGCAAACCACCCTGCCCAGTTTTCCAAAAAACAATCCATTCCCTCTCCCCTCCCCCGGATTTTTCCCCTGACAAAATTATGTCAAGCAAATTGGCACTTTCGCATGGAAAAGAACTTCGATTGCAGGTTTTCCATAAAAAGGATATTTTTGAAATTCTCTTGGCACAGTGTGGAAGCAGGCTGTTGAAAACTTTGTTGAAGCTGTGGATAACTTTCTGTATCTGAATTTTTATCCGAAGTTATGGAAACCTATTTCACAAAATCTCTTCTCAGCAAGGCCTTGCAAATCCACCACTTCCCGGTCTGTCAAAAAAGATATTTTCCCGGCGTATACAGAGCGTATAGCCCTTGACGGAGCCGGGGGAAACGTGATAAACTATTTTTGCTGTATAACTGACGGAAGTGGAGAACCACATGGAGTACAGCGGCGCTTTCCGCGTCGATATGCCGACCGTCTGGGCGCACTGATCCAACTCGGTGCGCCTTTTTTCGTTTGGACGCACCCAATAAAGGAGGAATTCACCATGAAAACCGACATTGAGATCGCCCAAAGCGCAACCATGCTCCCCATCTCCCAGGTGGCCGCCAGCGCCGGCATCGACGAGAGCCTGCTGGAGCACTACGGCCGGGTGAAGGCAAAGCTGGACATCGGCCCCCTGCGGGAAAAGCCCCGGAAGGGAAAGCTGATCCTGGTCACCGCCATCAACCCCACCCCCGCCGGGGAGGGAAAAACCACCACCAGCGTGGGCTTGGCCGACGCGCTGAAGCGGCTGGACAAAAACGTCCTGCTGTGCCTGCGGGAGCCCTCTTTAGGGCCGGTGTTTGGCGTCAAGGGCGGCGCGGCCGGCGGCGGATACGCCCAGGTGGTGCCCATGGAGGACATCAACCTCCACTTCACCGGCGACTTCCACGCCATCGGCGCGGCCAACAACCTGATGGCCGCTCTGCTGGACAACCACATTCAGCAGGGCAACGCTCTGGGCATCGACGTGAAGCAAATCACCTGGAAGCGGGCCGTGGACATGAACGACCGCCAGCTGCGCCACATCATCAACGGCCTGGGCGGCAAAATGCAGGGCGTGCCCCGGGAGGACGGCTTTGAGATCACCGTTGCCAGCGAGATTA
>OFGQ01001468.1_pt1 | contig 15623 bp, 12 predicted proteins | sample 1521791 | NCBI WGS metagenome assembly OFGQ01 (sample SAMEA3504116, study PRJEB24116) | mouse gut metagenome | biome: mouse gut; feature: mouse-associated habitat; material: faeces | place: Denmark | collected 2011 | reverse complement strand
GCAGGGCGATCTGCGCCTGTCCCGCCGAGGCGGAGCGGGAGTTGAACACGTGGACGTTCCTCCTGCCGCCTTCCTCCTGATAGATGGCCCGGGCCTGCATGGCGGCGTTATAAGACCCCGACAGCACGCCGGAGAGGGTGATCACGTAGCTGTCCCCGTCCTCCAGGAACTGCTCCAGATACATGGAGGGCGCGGGGCAGGCCGTCTTGGGGGCGTCGGGCCACGCGCGCATTTTTTGGAGGAGCTCGCCCTGCCGGAAATCCTCGCCGTCCACCACCGTCTCCGGGCCGATCTGAATGGTCAGGGGGACCTTCTTCACATGGGGGTCCGCCCCCAGCTCGGAGGGGAGGTCGGTGCAGCTGTCGCAAATCAGTCTATATGTCATTTCAAATACCGCCTCAAGTAATATGGTTGATTAGATTATATCGTATTATGGGGAAATGTCAAGACCTTATCGGCAGTGAGGCGGAGAAATCCAGTTTTTGTTTCGAAATATCCGCGGCTCCCCTTCACGTCTCCCCGGGGAACTGGCGGATCACATCGTAAAAGTCCTCGTAGGGCAAATAAGGAGCGCCCAGTTTCTCCAGGTATTGGGCGAGGATGTCCCGTGCAAAGACGGCGTCCACCGCCCGGCTCATGTTCCGGTCGGTGAAGCTGTCGCCGATGCCGATGGAGCGGCGGTACTGGTACAGGGCCATGACATCGGTCTTTTTCAGAAGCTCGTTGCCGTCGTCGTAGGCGGAGATCAGCCGCATCCGGGGGCCGCTCGCGTCCAGATCCACCGCGTGGACGCCCAGCAGGCGGTCCCGGAAGGGGGCCAGGGTCTGCTCCACAAACTGCCGCACGCCTCCGGAGATCACCACCACCGGGACGCCCCGACGCTCCATCTCATCCAGGAAATCCGGGAAACCGGGGCGCAGGGGCACGCCGCGCACATACTCCAGCATCCGGGGCAGGTGCTCCGAGGGCGCGCCGTCGAAGGCGTAGCGCACCACCTGGCTCAGGGTCATTTCCCCCTGGGCCAGCTTTTGGCTGTAGCTCTGGAACTCCTCCGGGCTGGCGAAGAGACGGATGGCCCCCACCAGGGTGTCCTCCATAGTGATGGTCCCGTCAAAGTCGGCAAATACGATGGTATCGTACAAGGCGGTACTCCTTTCTCCGCGCGCGCTGCCGCGGGCTTTAATTCATCAGGTCGAAGTTCTTCCGCAGGTCGGGATTCAGGAAGCCCAGCATCCGGGCCAGCTCCGGGCGGTCCTTGGCGTACTCCACCACGGGGACGCCCGCCAGGGCCGCGTCGATGGCCTGGCGCATGCTCCTGGCGCCGGCCTCGCTGCCGTCGGGGTGGCCGTGGACGCCGCCGCCGGCGGCCAGGATCACGTCCGTACCCACGTCCCGAAGGATCTTCTCCACCGCCAGCTGGGTGGTGCCGCCGGAGCAGGCGTACATCATGGGCTTGATGTTCCACCAGGGCTGGGTGAAGAATTTGAAGCTGCGGTAGAACATCTTATAGGGGACGGGGAACTTGCCGTAGGGGTGGCCGTTGATCTGGAAGTCGCCTCCGGCCAGACGGGTGAGCTTGCCGATGAGCAGGGGGGCGGCGATGCCGGTATAGGTGGAGGCCGCCATGGTCCCGGCGAAGTTCACGTGGGCCAGGATGGGCACGTTGATATCGGGGTCGTCCGCCAGCATTTTCAGCGTGTCCAGGCCGGTGGTGTAGGCGTTGACCATCAGGCAGTTGGCGCCGTACTCCAGGGCGCGGCGGGCGTTGTCCCGGACCTTCCCGGTGCTGTCGGAGATATTGACGGCGTAGAGGCTGCGCTCGCCGGTTTCCTCATATACGAGCTTCTCCATAGCCATGAACTTGGCAACCCGGTCCTTCAAGGGGCAGAAGGGGCCGTCGGCCAGCATCAGCTCGTCATCCTTGATGATGTCCACGCCGCCCTTGCAGGCGCGGTAGAAGAGTTCCGCGCCCTCGTCGGGGGTCCAGCCGATGTTGGGCTTGATCATGGCGTTGAGCAGGGGCCGGTCGGGGACGCCCAGGACCTTCCGCAGGCCCTCCACGCCGAACTTGGGGCCCTGGAACTGGGCGATGAACTTCTTGGGGAAGGCCACGTCTATGAGCCGGATCATCCCGGAGGCGGAGATATTGCCGAAGAGGATGGTCAGCAGGGCGGACATGCTGGTGGAGAAGTTCTCCATGGGATAGGCCACCTGGATGATATACAGGGGCGGCTCATCGGACTGGTAGTCGCAGCCCGCGTCGGGCACCTCGTAGAGGGCAACCAGCTTGGAGCCGAAGCGGCGGGTCTTCTCCATGGAGTCGGCCCCCACCTTGATCCAGGTGCCGGTGGTCTGCTCGTCGGCGATGGCCATGGCCAGCTTTTCGATGTTCTTGGTCTGGACCTTGGCCTGGTAGGTGGCGATCACGTAATCTTCGTCAAAGGCGACCTCGGGAAAGGCGTAGGTCAGGTTTTCTTCATCCAGTCTGCGGATCATATGCGCGTCCTCCTTTTCAGTGTTCCACGTTGGAAAATACGTCTTCGAATGCGTCCAGGGTCTGGGCGATGGTTTCGTCGTTGTCGGCCATGCTGGTATAGATGCGGGAACCGGCCAGGGTGATGACCCCGTTGGCCGTCAGGGCCGCGCCGAATTCCTCGATATACCTCTGCCGCTGGGGGATCTTGGTGAAGATGTCCGGGTCCGTGACGCTCAGGTACATGACGCCGGAGACTTCGAAGTGGACGATGGAGCCGGTGTTCCAGGCGACGAAGGGCAGGTCGTATTTGTCGATGAGCTTTTGGATGCCGGCGCAGAGCTTGTCGCCGTTCTCGCCGGCCTTCCGGGCCGCGTCCTGGCGGATGATCTCGTCGATGGCGAAGTAGCCCGCGGCGCAGCTGAGGGGGTTGGCGGTCAGGGTGCCGCCCACGTAGGCCTTCTTTTTTCCGGCCTTGACGCCCGCCGCCACGCAGGACATGATCTCCGCACGGCCGCCTACGCCGCCGGCCATGGGGTAGCCCCCCGCAACGATTTTGCCGAACACCGTCAGGTCGGGGCGCACGTCGAAGAAGCCCTGGGCCCCGCCGGGGCCCACCCGGAAGGCGGTGACCACCTCGTCGAAGATCAGCAGCGCGCCGAACTCGTCGCACAGCGCGCGGGCCTTGGCGGCGAAGTCCAGAGCCACGGGGCGGGTGCCGCTCTCGGGGCCGAAGGGCTCGATGAGCACCGCCGCCGTGCCGCCGTGCTTTTCGTTCTCCTCCAGCACCTTCCGCAGGCCCTCCACGTCGCCGGGGAAGAACTCGCAGGTGTTGGCGCTGGCCTCCTTGGGGATGCCGTGGGCCTCGAAGGTCTTGGTATAGGGGATGTGGAGGGAGTAGACCAGCTGGTCGCTCCAGCCGTGGTACGCGCCGCCCACCTTGACGATGCGGTCCTTGCCGGTATAGGTCCGGGCGATGCGGATGGCCACCATGTCGGCCTCGGTGCCGCTGGCCAGGCAGCGGTACATCTCCACCCAGGGCATACACGCCCGGATCTTCTCCGCCAGCTTCATCTCGTAGGGGTGGAACAGGCCCGTCACGGGGCCGGACTCCCGGACCGCCTCCCAGACCTTCTCGTTGACCGGGCCGTAATTGCTGCCCAGCAGGGTGGGGCCGCCAGCCTGGAGATAGTCTACGTAGCGGTTGCCGTCGATGTCGTAGAGATACGCGCCCTCCGCCTTGGTGACCACCAGGGGGAAGGGGTAGTTGAAGGCCAGGTTGTGCTGGACGCCGCCTGGGATGACGCCCTTGGCCTGCTCGATCATGGCCTTGGAGCCCTGGCACTTGGTGTCGAAGTACGCCAGGTACTTCTTCATGGCGGCGGGCTTGATGGGGCGCAGGGGTTCGCTGACCAGACGCTCCATTTTGGCGAAAATTTCCTTTTCATCGGGCCAGCTGGATACGCTGTAGTGTTCCTTCATCATGGCGCATTCCTCCATTCTTTGATCGGATGCCCTCACCGCAGCGCGTTGAGCGCGGCGAAGGACTTCTTATTGTCGTAGTACAGGTTCTTGAAAACCGGCAGAATCCGGTCGTAGACGGCGGTGTTCTCCCGACGGGGATGGTAGACCGCCTGGACGCGGATGATCTTCTTAATGTCCTTGATATCCTTCAGCAAACCGAAGCTGACGGCCAGCAGGGCCGCCGCCCCCATGGCGCCCACCTGCCGGGGGTTCTCGATGATCTCCACGTCCCGTCCCAGCACGTCGGCCATGACCTGGCAGATATAGGGGGACACCGCGCTGCCGCCGGCGAAGCGCACCGCCGGATTGGTGGCGAAGGTCTTCTCCGTACACTCCAGCAGCCAGCGCATGTGCATGCACACCCCCTCGATCACCGCCTTCATCAGGTCCGAGCCGTGGGAGGTAATGTCCAGGTTGAAGAACACGCCCCGGGAGTTGGCGTCGTCGAAGGGACAGCGGTTGCCGTGCATCCAGGGGGAGAAGACCACGCCGTTGCTGCCGGCGGGGGTGTCCTTGATGTACTCGATCATCTGGTCGTAGTCCATATCCATCTGGTCGATGCGGTCCTTGACCCACTCCATGCACTTCCCGCAGGTTTCCAGCTCGGCTATGTAGTTATACGTGGTGGGGTCCGCGCCCACCAGTGCGCCGATGAGGTTGCCCAGGTCCAGGTGGAGCTTCCCCACCGTGGTAGCCACCCAGCCGGAGGTGCCCGAGTACATCAGCACGTCCCCCAGGTCCACACAGCCCGCGCCCACGGAGCAGAGGCTCACGTCGCTGGCCCCGGAAAACACCGGGGTGCCCTCCGCCAGGCCCAGCTCCTCCGCCGCCCGGGGCAGCAGGCCGCCCACCTGGTCCGTGGAGTCGCACAGCTCGGGCAGATGGTCCATGTTGATCCCCAGCATCTTGCAGAGGGCCTTGCTCCAGCAGCGGTTTTTCACGTCGTAGAGGAAGGTGGCGGAGGCGTCGTCCCGGCTGGCGGCCATGCGGCCCGTGGCCCGGCAGGTCAGGTATTCCTTGGCGTCCAGCCATTTGCAGGTATTGCGGAAGACGTCCGGCTCGTTGTCCCGGACCCACAGGTACTTCCAGGCCGGGTCCTTGGCGCTGCCGGACACCGCGCCGGTGATCTTCAGATACTTGAGGACCTTGACGATGTCCAGGCCCTCCACCTTCAGCCCCGTGGACATGCAGCGCTTGAACTGCCGGTCCGCCCGGGCGTCCATGCAGCTCATGGCCCGGCGCAGGGGCCTGCCGCTTTTGTCCACCATCACCACCGTCTGGAACTGGGAGCAGAAGGTAATGCCCTGGATCTCCTCCTTGGAGGCGCCGCTGCGCTCCAGCAGGCGGCGGGTGCTGCGGGCCATGGCGTCCCACCAGTCCGACGCCCTCTGCTCCACGCCGCCGTTTTCCAGCACGTAGAGCTGGTAGTGCTCCACCTCGCCCGCCAGGTACTGTACGCTTTCCCCGGCGGAGATGCGGAACATGCAGGTTTTCAGTCCTGTGGTGCCTACGTCGTAGGCGATGACTTTCATTGACAACGCGATTCTCCTCCTTCCCTCGGGCCTGCCGTGCGATTGCTTCCGAATTCTGAATGTGGGAGCAATGCCGGTAAACTGTGATAAAATAAGTATACTCCGTTCTAAATTTTATATCAAGTATAAGATACAGAAATCCGCCGCCGGGGCAGCAGAAAGTTCGGGCAGAAATTTGTGCAAAACAGACAAAGCCGGAGGGGGAATTTGCGGCGGACTTCCCTATATCGCCCCATAGAAGGGCGTACCGTACCCAAGGGCGCGGCTATGGAGGCGGGAGGAGGGGGCCGCCGCGCGGCGCAGGCGCAAAAGGGAAAAGAGAGAACTTTACTGGACGGTTGCAATGGGGGAAACGGTATGCTATAATCAATCCCATAACAAAACGGACCCCCTGGCGGGTCTGGGACGGTGGGGGAAGCCATGAAGCAGGGAAGAAGGGAAATGAACAAGCTCCAGTGCCGGAACCGGATTTTAAAGATGTCCCGGCGGCTGTTTACGGCCAAGGGCTATGAGAACACCACGATAGAGGACGTCGCCGAGGCGGCGGAAATCTCCAAGGCCACGCTGTACAACTATTTCTCCAGCAAAGAGGACCTGCTTCAAGGCATCGCCGACGCCGCCCTGGAGGAGATTCGCCAGATGGTCCGGGATGGCCTCCAGGAGGAGCCGGACGGCCTGGCGAAGATCCGGCGCGTCATGGAAACCCTGGTGGCGGATTCCGCCCGGTACATCGCCCTGACCCGGCGGATCTTCTTTTTGAACGTATCCCCGGACAGCGAGCTCCACGGGGCCCGGGCGGAGCTGCTGGAAATCCTGGGCCAGCTGGTCCGGGAGGCCCAGGGCCAGGGGCGGCTGCGCAGGGACCTGCCGCCGGAGGACTTGGTGGACATCTTCCTGGGGGTGTACCTGCTGACCCAGTTCGGCTGGGAGGATATGGAGCGCTGTACGGAGGAGGAGCTCCGCCGGAGGGTGGGGCGCGTCCTGGACCAGGTGCTGACGGGCCTGGCGGAACCGTAAGGAGGAGGAGAGACTGATGCTGGAAGCGGAACTGAAGGCGTCCCTGGGCGATACGTCCGTGGAGGCGCTGCTGGATAGGGTCCTGGCCCGGGGCTTTGCGCCGGAGGGGGCGGTCCGGGAGAGGGACGTCTATTTCAACGGAGCCGGCCGGGACTTCCGGCGGACGGACGAGGCCCTGCGCCTGCGCAGCGTCCGGCATTTGCCGGACGGACCCCGGGAGAGCCTGCTGACCTACAAGGGGCCCAAGCTGGACCAGGTGTCCAACGCCCGCACGGAGTACGAGACGGCGGTGTCCGATGGGGAAACGGCGGAAAAGCTGCTGGAAGCCCTGGGGTACTGCCCCCTCGCGGTGGTGGAGAAGGTCCGCCGGACGTACCGGATGGAGGATGTGACACTCTGCCTGGACGAGGTGGAGGGGCTGGGCGGCTTTCTGGAGCTGGAAATCCTGGTCCCGGCGGAGGAAGGCCGGGAGGAGGCCGTCGGCCGGCTGCTGGCCCTGCTGGATGGGCTGGGGATCCGCCGGAAACGGCTCCACTTTGGCTTGGTGTTCCAGAACTTTAACCTCTTCCCCCAGTACACCGCCCTGAGGAATGTGATGCTGGCCGGGGAGCTGCTGGCGGAGAAGGCCCGGGAGGAATGAGAAATCGCGCGGCTGGCATGATCAAAATGCGGGCGCGCATATACTGGAGGCCGGGGAGGGGGCGTGACAGCCTCTCCCCGGCCTTTCGCCGGATGTCCGCTTTTCCCGGCGTCCGCTTGGGGGCGATGCGGCATTTCGTATAAAATGCAGGACAGGCCGACGTCTGCCGGGATACCAGGAAAAAACCCTGTAAAATCCTGATTTCGGCGGATTTCTGTTTACCTGGGGAAATGCAAAAAAAGCCCTTCCCTTTCCTGGGAATCTGTGTTATACTGCCCTCGAAGTCTATCGTCCAACGGTTCCATGGGGCGTGCTGCCCGGGAACAAAAGAGCGAGCGGCTTTTTCTTCTGTCTGTTGACAAAAATCATTAAAAAGGAGCGACAGGAACGTGACGGGAAAGCAAGGGGATTCCCTCGCCGGCCGGGGGATAAAACGGAGCCTGAATAGAAGGATATTGAGAAATACAACCTTGAATATCCTGATTTTGGTGGCCATATGCTGTACCTTTATGGCCCTTTCCATGCAGTCACTCACCAACAATATCTTGTTGGACAGCCTTCAGCCGATGGCCCGGCAGTCGGCCAAGACGGTGGAGGCCAACATCCATATGCTGGCGGACCGGATGATGACCATTGCCGGCGATTCCCGGATGAACGCGCCGGAGGCCGCCGGCCCGGACGGAACGGAGGCGGTCCGCCCGAACGCCGTATCGGCGGCGGCCAGCCGCCAGGCGGTGCTGGAGGAAGCGGCGGAGATTTATGAGCTGTACACCATCGCCCTGTACGACTTGGACGGGCGGCTGGTCCAGGGACTCGGCGGCGCGCCGGAAAGCCTGGAGAGCGGCTTTTTTGCGCTGCTGCGGGAAACCGATAATCTGACCACCGATTCCTCCACGATCTTTCAAGGGAAGCTGGGCATTACGATGGGAATGCCGGTGAAGGAAAACGGTGAAACGGCCCTGTATGTGGTGGGCGTCTATAAATACGACACCCTCAACGATGTAATCAGCAGCATCAATTTAGGACGAAGCGGCATGGCCTATATGGTCAACCAGGAGGGCGTCGTTACCGGCCATCCGGATCAGTCCCTGGCCCTCAACAGAAGCTCCCTGTCCCAGCTCAGCGGCGGCAGCGAGGACGCGGCAAAGCGGGTGACGACCGGGGAAACTGGAGCGGCGGAATTCCTCGTCGGCGGGGAGCGGATGCTGGCGGCGTTCTCCCCCATCCGGGGAACGCAGTGGTCGCTGGTGATTCAGATCCCCAAGTCGGATTACAGCCACTTTATCAATACGGCGATGCTCGTGGCCATTCTGGCGACCGCAGCGGTTCTGGCGGTTTCCCTGCTGGTGGTCCTGCGCCTCGCCCGGTCGATCTCCCGCCCGGTGAAGCGCGTAACGGACCGGATGGTGGCCCTCTCCGACGGCGACCTGCACACGGAAGTGCTTTCCGTCGACACCGGAGACGAGCTGGAGGTCATGACCCAGACGCTGGACGCCACGCTGGAAAGCATGAACCGCTACATATCCGACATCCAGCAGGTTCTGACCCGGGTTGCGGGCGGCGACCTGCGCACCGGGCCCCAGGTGGACTATAAGGGCGATTTTGTGTTGATTCGCGGCAGCCTGCACACCATCACCCAATCCATGAACGAGACCCTCCTCGGATTCCGTTCCGCAGCGAATCGGCTTACCGCTATGGCGGAACAGCTGAGCGGGCAGTCCGCACGGCTGCTCCAGGCCTCCATGGATCAGAATCAATCCACCGAGGCGCTGGTCCACGAGGTCACTCATGTGAAGGAGCGGCTGGCCGACGTTACGGAAAGCACCGGGCAGACCCGCTCCCAGACAGAGGAGATCAGCCAGCGCATTCAAACCGCCAATGAACAGATGCGCACCCTGTCCTCCGCTATGGATGACATCAGCGCCGACGCACAGCAGATTACAAAAATCGCAAAGGATATCGAGGATATCGCATTCCAGACCAATATTCTCTCCCTCAACGCCTCTGTGGAGGCCGCCCGGGCCGGAGCAGCCGGAAAGGGCTTCGCGGTGGTCGCCGACGAGGTAAAACAGCTGGCCACCAAGAGCGCCCAGGCCGCGCGGAGCGCCACGGAAATGGTCAACAACACCAAGTCCATCATCCAAACCGGCGTGGCGCTGACTGCGGATACCGCCGGCTCCCTCCGCGCGATTTCCGATGTATCCGCCCAGATTAGCACCATTTCGGATCAGCTGACGGCTGCGGTGCAGGGGCAGGAGACCGCCCTCACCGTCATGGAGGAGCGGATTGCCGCCATTTCGGCCATCGCAGACCGCAATCTGCAAAATGCCGGGGAAACGGAGCAGTCCAGCGGTTCGCTGGCGAGAGAGGCCGAGGCCCTTCAGTCCCAGGTTCAAAAATTTATTTTAAAGGAGAAGCACAGCGGATGAAACGGATTTTTGCCATGCTTTTAAGCCTGCTGCTGATCGCGCCGCTGCTGACAGCCTGCGGCAGTCAGACCGGGCTTCAAGACGGATATTATACCGCCCAAGCATCCGAATTCAGCCACGGCTGGAAGGAATATATCACCATTCTGGTGAAGGGCGGGAGCATTGTCTCCGTCGAGTATAATGCGGAGAACCCCAGCGGCTTCATCAAGAGCTGGGATAACGCCTATATGCAGACTATGCTCCATGCCCAAGGCACCTACCCCAATGAATATACCCGCTATTACGCAAACCAGCTTCTGGAGAGACAGGGCGAGGGCGGTATTGATGTTATTTCAGGGGCTACCTCCTCTCACGGCTCGTTCCAGATACTGGCCCAGGCTGTGCTGGAACAGGCACGCAAAGGGGATTCCAGCATTGTATTCGTAGACACAAGTCACTGAGGGAAAACATCTTTCCATTTCGAGCACCGCCTTTAACTGCAAAGCACCCGCCGGAACGTGATTCTTTCCGGCGGGTGCTGTTGTTTTGATCGCTTATCGCTGTCCCTTATCGTAAGGAATGCCCTCTGCCTTGGGCGCACGAGACTTTTTGGAGGTAAAGGCCAACACCACCAACGTGATAATATACGGCATCATACGGTAAAAATGAGCGCTAATAGGCGCAGTGGCCAGCATACACACCCCGTCGCCGTTGATATCAATGGACGCATAAGCCGCGGCAATACACTTGAACAGGCCGAACAGCAGCGCCGCGCCGGCGATATTCAGCGGCTTCCAGTTGCCGAAGATCATCACGGCCAGCGCCAGGAAGCCAAATCCCGCCACGTCGCCGGTGGCGGCACAGTTTGCGGTCGTCAAGGCATACACAAATCCGCCCATGCCCGCCAGTGCACCGGAAATCGTGGTGCCCGCATAGCGCATTTTATAGACGTTGATGCCCAGGGAATCGGCGGCCTGAGGATTTTCGCCGCAGGAGCGCAGCCGCAGGCCGAACTTGGTCTTATAGAGCAGGATGGACAGCACCACAAACAGGAGAATGCACACATAGGTGGCCAAATAGACCTGATTGGCAAAGGTCTCCCCAAAGAAGCCCCAATCCGTCCCGCGCTCCACGCCGAAGGTGCTCTTTTTAATCATAAACCAGCTGGACGCGTCGCCCCGCTCCATGCCCAGCGTATTTTGGTTGGCGATCACGCGAATCAGAAACAGCACCAAAGCGGGAGCCATCAGGTTCAGCGCCGTGCCGCCAATGGTTTGATCCGCTTTCAGGTTCACCGACGCAAAGGAGAGCAGCAAGGAGAACACCGCCCCCAGCGCGGCCGCCGCCAGCATGGCCAACAGCTCCATCCCCTGAAGGGCCAGCCAGTTTTTGCTGGCCGCCGCGTTCTGGAAAAACGGGATGCCCTGCATCAGCCGCACAAAGAGGACCCCTACAAAAGCGCCGAAAATCATGATGCCCTCCAGCGCCAGGTTGATGATGCCGCTGCGCTCGGCAAACACGCCGGCCAGCGCCACCAGCAGCAGGGGAACGGCATAGAGCAATGTCTGTTGAATTAAAAATGTCATGCCTGCTCCCCTCCCTTCTCTGTGGGCGCCTCAGCCTCCGCCTGATTTTCCTGCAAACGCTCCGGCACGGGCTGAATCTCTTTCTTCCCTTTCCTGCGCGCGTCCAGCAGCATCTTAATCACCAGGGAGAAGGCGCTCAGGTAAACAATCACCGAGATAATCACGTCAGTGATGTACTCATTGTAAGCGGTCAAATTGGTCAGCTGAAGGCCCACAATATTCAGCATGGACATAAAGCAACCAGTAAAGATGACGCCAACGGGGTGGTTGGCCGCCAGCAGGGCCACGGGGATGCCGTTAAAGCCGGTGGCCGGCAGGGCCTGATAGGTGGACCAGAAGAACTCCGTATTGCCCGCCAGGCAATACAGCGCGGCGCCCGCCCCGGACAGCGCCCCGGCAATGGCCATGGACAGCACGATGTTCCGTTTGTCGTTCACGCCGGCGTACCGGGCGGCGTGGCGGTTGGAGCCGCACGCCTTCAGCTGATAGCCCAAGGTGGTCTTGGTCATCAGGATGTACACCCCAACGGCAATCAGAATGGCGATAAGGATTCCCCCGTTCACCTGGGAGCCTGGAAACAGCTTGTCCAGCCCCAGCTTGGCAGTCTGCACGCTGTTGCCGTCCACATAGGTCCAGACCCCGTCCACCAGGGTCCGGCCATAGGCGGTTTTGTAGATGTAGCCGCTTTTCGTGTTCTCCACCGTGTTTTGGAACACCTTCGTGGCGTCAAAGAACCATGTCACCAGGTTGGCGGCGATCCAGTTGGTCATGATGCAGGCCAGCACCTCATTGATATTGAGAAACGCCTTCACAATACCGGGGATGCAGCCCCACAGGGCCCCCGCCAGCATACCGCCCAAAAAGGCCAGCAGCCAGATCAAGGGGCTTGGCAGTGCGGAGCAGGGAATCCCCAGGGCAATGGCCAGCGTGGCCATCGTCCCCATCAGGTACTGCCCCGGCGCGCCAATGTTGAACAGGCCGGTTTTAAACGCCACCGACACGGACAGGCCGGTGAGAATCAGCGGCGTGGCCCGAAACAGCATATTGCCCACGCTCTGGGGATTAAACCCCCAGGTCAGGCTGCCCCCGGAATTCCGCCCCGTGCTGAACAGCCCCAGGAAAATCAGCCGAATGCCCTCCCATGCGCTGGACAGGCCCAGGTTCGGACTGAACAGGCCCACCACCACCACCAAGACGCTGCCCACGGCCAGGCCGATGACAATGGAGATCAGGGACGCCAGCACCGTCCTCACCCCGTCTCGCTTCAGCAAGGGATTTCCATGCTCATTCATGCGCCCTCATCCTCCTCTCCAGTATAGATTTGGACGAGATTGGGATATTTCACACTCACGCGCCCTTCTCCTCCTTCCCGCTCAAATTCATCCGTCTGGCTCCGGCCATATACAGACCCAGCTCCTGCACCGTGGTCTGCTTCGGATCTATCTCAGCCACAATTTCCCCTTCGTACATCACCAGAATGCGATCGGACAGGCTCATCACCTCGTCCAGCTCCAAACTCACCAGCAGCACGGCACGGCCCTTGTCCCGCTCCGACACCAGCTGGCTGTGGATATACTCAATGGCGCCCACATCCAGCCCGCGGGTAGGCTGGACCGCCACAATGAGGGGCTTCTCCCGGTCCACTTCCCGGGCGATGATGGCCTTTTGCTGGTTGCCGCCTGACATGGAGCGGGCGGTAGTCACCGGCCCCTGGCCGGAGCGCACGTCATACTGCTCAATGAGCTGCTCAGCGTACTCCCGCACCGCCTTTTGGTCGATAAAGCCATGCTTCTGGAACCGCTTTTCCTGGAAGCGCTGGAGCACCAGGTTCTGCTCCAGGGAAAAATCCAGCACCAGCCCGTGCTTGTGCCGGTCCTCGGGGATGTGGCTCATGTTCGCCCCCCGGTGGCGGATGGAGGCGTGGGAGATATCCTCCCCGCACAAAACCGCGCTGCCGCCGGAGCTTTTTTCCAGGCCGGTCAAGCCGTAGACCAGCTCCGTCTGGCCGTTTCCGTCGATGCCGGCGATGCACAGGATCTCCCCTGCCCTGACCTGGAACGACACATGATCCACCGCGTTCTTCTTGTGGCTTCTGGACGGGACGCAGAAGTCCCGCACTTCCAGCACCGGTTCTCCCGGCTGGGTGGGCTGCTTCGTCACCTCCAGCTGCACCGGGCGGCCCACCATCATGTTGGACAGAGACTGCTTGTCTGTGTCCTTTGTCTCCACCGTACCGATATACCTGCCCTTGCGCAGCACCGTGATCCGGTCGGACACCGCCATAATCTCATTGAGCTTATGGGAGATAAACAGGATGGATTTGCCCTCCTGGGCAAACTCCCGCATGGTGGCCATCAGCTCGTCGATCTCCTGGGGGGTGAGCACGGCGGTGGGCTCGTCAAAGATGAGGATTTCGTTGTCCCGGTAGAGCATCTTCAGGATTTCCACCCGCTGCTGCATCCCCACGGTGATGTCCTCCACCTTGGCGTCCAAATCCACCTTCAGGCCGTAGCGCTGGGACAGGGCCTCCACCTTGGCCCGGGCCTCCTTCTTCTGGAGAAAGCCCAGTTTGGTGGTCTCCGCCCCCAGGATGATGTTGTCCAGTACGGTGAATACCTCAATGAGCTTGAAATGCTGGTGGACCATGCCGATGCCCAGGGCGGTGGCGTCGTTGGGATCGTTGATCTTGACCTCCTGGCCGTTCTTTTTGATGACCCCCTTCTCCGGCTGGTAAAGGCCGAAAAGAACGCTCATCAGCGTGGACTTACCCGCTCCGTTCTCACCTAAAAGGGCGTGAATCTCCCCCCGGCGAAGCTGGAGGGTGATATCATCGTTGGCGATGATACCGGGAAACTCCTTTGTAATGTGAAGCATCTCAATGATGTTCTCAGATTCCATCGTCCTCATCCCGCTTCCTGTCTAAAATGTCAACACAGGCTCCACAAGAAAGCCCCTATTATGTTGATTATACTTGATCTTCGACAAAAACACAAGCAATTTTATTCCAGCGCATAGAAAAAACAGACGGGACGCAATGCGTCCCGCCTGATAGAAATCTACACCAAAACTTAGATGATGTTCAGGGTCACGTTGGACCAGTCCTGCTCCAGACCGGTCTCATAGTCGGCGTCCACAGAAACGGAGCCGTCCTTGATGCCGGCCAGCAGCTTCTCATAGTCCTCAACCTTATAGGTCTTCATGGACCAGGTGGCAGTGGGCAGGCCCACCGCATCGTCCTTCGCGCCCAGAGCGGTACCGGTGCCGCCGATGTCGGAGAAGGTGCCGTCATACACCTTGGCCACGGCCCACTGCACGGCGCTGGACAGGCCCTTCATGGCGGAGGTGACAACTGCGTCGGACTCAGCGGACTGGTCCACGTCCACGCCCACCACCAGGCCATCGTTGGCGCCCGCCGCAGCGGCCACGGACTGGAACATGGAGCCGCCGCAGGCGAACACGATCTCAGTGCCGTTGGAATACCAGCCGCTGATCTGGGTCTGCAACTCGGTGGAAGCGGAGAAGGTGGCGCCAAACTCCCAGGAGTAGTTCATCTCCACGGTCTTGTTCAGCTCCTTTGCGGCGTCATTGGCGCCCTGCACGAAGCCGTAGCCGAAGCGGCAGCAGGCGGGGTTGGTGCCGCCGCCGCCACCGGTGAAGCCCAGCTTCTCATAGCCTTCCTTCACCACGGCGTAGCCGGCCAGATAGCCGCTCTGCTCCTCCTGGAAGGAGATGCCGGCCACATTGTCCAGACCCACGGGATAGCCGTCGATAAACACGAAAGGCACGTCGGGGAACTCAGCGGCGGCCTTCTTCAGAGCGGCCTCCTGCATGAAGCCGGCGCAAACCACCACCTCAGCCCCACCCTCTACGGCGGCCTTCATGGCGTCGTAGCGGTCGTCGTCGGTGGCCTGATCGCCGTTGGCGGGCTGATAGTACTTATAGCTCTTGTTGTTGGCGTCGGCGTACAGCTTCACGCCGTCAAAGGTACCCTGGTTGAAGGACTTGTCCTTCAACTGGCCTACATCAGTGATGAAGGCCACCTGATACTTGCCGTCCTCAGAGGTCATGGTGTCGGGGATTGCGTCAGCGCCACCGCCCTTATTGTCGGTGCCGTTGTCTCCGCCGTTGCCGCAGGCGGCCAGACTGAACATCATGGTCATCGCCAGCAGCATCGCTAAGAGCTTCTTCATCGCGATTACATCCTTTCTTTTTCATCTTTTCCGGACGGCGCAGCCGTCCTCGCTCCTCGTCCTTCCAAAGCGGGGCTCAATATCTATGCCCCGGCCTTTGGACGTGCCCATTATATCGCGTCCGTTCTAAAAACACAAGGGCTATTTGCAGTATAGCCGGGGTTTTTACATTTTTCGGCTATTTGCACATTAATATCCTTGTGCGGCCTGCCCTTTTACCAACTTCACAATGCGGCTGGTCCCCAGCCGGTCC